>Ga0190286_1000404_pt1 | contig 18349 bp, 11 predicted proteins | sample 48691834_MG_FD_183241 | JGI IMG/M metagenome (GOLD analysis project Ga0190286, IMG submission 183241) | Hydrothermal vent microbial mat bacterial communities from Southern Trench, Guaymas Basin, Mexico - 4869-18-3-4_MG | ecosystem: Environmental > Aquatic > Marine > Hydrothermal vents >... | reverse complement strand
AACGTATACGCCGGAACATCGACCAAACAAAAAGCCCCGCCACCGGCCGCGACAACAAACTCGAAACAAATCCGAAATCCGAATATCGAAATTCGAAACAAAGATAAAACACAACCGCTCACGGCTACACAACAATTCACCGTGAGGCACATGAAGTTCTTTTTTTGTTTTTTTTCTTTGTCATTCCCCAGCACTTGTTTGCAAAACTTTAGAATGTCGAAAACTTTTTACGTAGGCTAACAACTCTCTGAAACTTTGCAAACAAGTGCTGGGGAATGACACGGAGGGATCCGTGTTTCTTCCGTTTTTTCAGCTCCCGCGGAGCTAAACATCACGCAATCGCATTACTACAGAAGATATCGCTTCTGCGGAGCCGTTTCTCCATCGTACTATGGGACGACTGTGTCTCGACATACTAAACAAACCCGTGTGCCACGCCAAAAGCGTTCGATATCCTCCACACTTTCCTTGCGTTCTCTGTGTTCTTTCGTGGTAATTTTTTTGTAAGGACAAAACCCGCACCCCTCCCGCAGCTTCGGGCGCATTCGTTCACGCGCTGTTTGTCGTCGTCAGACTCGCAGGGCTTCCTCTTCCAGCCTGGTTTCCGGGACGAAGTTGCCCATCGCGGCGAGGTAGCCTCTTACCGCATCGTCCAGCCGTTCTTTGGCTTGGTGCTTTGAGTCGCCTTTGCTCCTGCAGCCTGGCAAGGTCGGGCAAAAAGCGGTGAACCCCCCTTGACCATTAGCCACAATGCGAATGCTCAGTTTCATCGCTCACCTCTGGAACCCTCGCCGGATTCCTCAAAAACGCGCGGGGCGCCCCCCGGCACGCCGCACGCCAATACGACTATGGATATCCCACACCGCACCTGTAAGCCACCCACGCACAACCGCCGAAGGAGCCATTCGCCCGATACGGGAAATCCGAAACTCCAACCTGAGTAATTCTAGGCGCGCGGGGTGGCTGCGGACAAGGCCAGGGTACCAATTTTTCCAACCAGGCACTCTAACTGGGGGCAAAATCCCGCAGGGGGTATCGCGCAAAGGCTGGTGCGAGTAGACACTTACGCCTTGGCTGAGGCAGAGAAGAATCGCGTGAAAATTTTTACGGTTTTTTCGCTTTTCCCACGCATGGCCAGGGTGTCTTGCCCATGTTTTTTTTTCACTAGTGTCATGGTTGCAGCTCGTTACAATACTTACTCCGCGATGGCTTGGGAAACCTCGGCGCATTAAAAAAACCCTATAAACAAGGGATTTTTTAATGGAGGCGGCGGGGATCGAACCCGCGTCCCGTGACGTTTTAACGTCGGCTTCTACGTGCGTAGTCGCTTGTTTGAATCTCGCCGGTCAGGCTCAAAACGACACGATCCTTTCTCGGCCAGCCTAACTAAAGTCCCGACTGGGTAACAAGGCTACTCCCAGCTGGCAAGCCCGCTGTGCGACGTCGTCAGCGGCCCACGGGCAAAGACACTGACGACGGGTAGCCTAATCTAGGCTGCCATTTGAAGTTGCGGTTTGGCAACTATAAATTGTCCAGGGTTTAACGAGGCCACCTGGAACCTCGGCACGCCACCGACGCCTCAACCCGTCCGGTCGAATCCAATTCGCCCCCGGAGGCGCTTCTCAAAACAGAAGCAAGGCATCCGACAACATTATAGCACAAAAACAGGCAATAGGCAAATAGGGAATTAGGGAAATAGGGAAATAGGCAATAGGGAAAAACAGCAAATGACGAATTCCTCATTCGGGCTTCGTTATTCGTCATTTTCTGTGTGCTTATCGTCTACTGTTGCTTGACAGAACTGTCCGATGCGACTAGTTTCTTCGGCTATGGATACTGATAATATTAAACAACAGTTTGCTCGCCGATTTGCCAGGGCCCCGGCGGGAGTGGTTGCTGCGCCTGGTCGGGTTAATCTTATCGGCGAGCATACGGACTACAATGACGGCTTTGTTTTGCCCATCGCTATCGACCGCAGGACCCTGGCTGCATGGGCTCCGCGCGACGACGGACGGTGCTGTTTCGCCTCTGCCCAGCAGGACAAACCCGTCGAGGTCGACCTGTGCGAGCCTATCGCACCTGGTGAGTTGGCGTGGGGAAATTATCCTCTTGGCGTCGTGGCTGGGCTTGTGGAACGAGGGCTGACGCTGGTGGGCGCGGATGTTTTGTTCGACAGCGATGTGCCGTTAAACGCGGGCCTGAGCAGCTCGGCTTCATTGGAGGTTGCCTCGGCGTTGGCGTTGTTGGCTGCTTGCGGACAGCAGGTGCCTGACGAGGAGTTGGCGCTGCTATGTCAGTGGGCGGAAAATGTTTTTGCCGGCGCGCCGTGTGGCATTATGGATCAGTCGATATCGATTATGGGCCAGGCTGACTGCGCGTTGTTGCTGGACTGCCGCAGCTTGCAAACGCGACAGGTGCCGATGAATCTGCCTGGCGTTACGTTGTTGGTTTGCGACACGCAGGTGTCCCACGACATCGGCGACGGAGGCTACCCCGCCAGGCGCTCCCAGTGTCAGCAGGCAGCGTCGATATTGGGCGTCAGAGCTTTGCGAGACACCGACTTGGTCAGCATCGACCAGGCCCACCAAGCGGGCGAGCTGGACGAAATGCAGTTCCGCCGAGGCCGACATGTGGTAACGGAAATCGCACGCACGCTCGAAGCTGCCGAGCTGTTAGAGACGGGCCAAGCCGACGCTGCGGAAAAGTTTGGCCAACTTATGTACGCCTCGCACGAGTCGTTGCGAGACGATTTCGAAGTAAGCTGCGAGGAACTCGACGCCATCGTCGCAACTGCGAGTAAATGCGATGGCGTGTTCGGCGCGAGAATGACGGGGGGCGGCTTTGGAGGCTGTGCCATCGTACTTGCCAAAGAAGACGCCATCGAGGCCATCGCCAAAACCATCCGAGCGGACTTCGCGGAAAAGTTTGGCCAGGCGTGTCCCATCTTCGCTACCCACCCCGCCAACGGAGCCGGAGTAATAGAATAAAGCTCATCCGGAAAGCTGCTCTATGAATATTGAAATGAAATTTGCCCTTTCGATGGGGCTGATATTGCTTAGTACGACGGCGGGGTATTTTGCGCGCCGGCGTGGGTATCTTCCCGAAACTTTCGCCCGGGCGATAATGACTGTCGTGCTGGTGGTGGGCTACCCGGCGGTGGGGTTCCTGGCTATCTGGAAAATTCCCGTCCATTGGCAATACGCCTGGCTGCCCGTGCTGGGCTTTGCACAAGCTACGATCCTCGCACTGATTGCCCTGGGCGCAGGCCGATGGCTTTTTAAGGACAAGCTCCAACGCGGCATGGTGGGCCTGGCTTGCGGGGTCGGCAACCATGGCGTTACCATGGCGGGGTTCGTCGTGTTTCTGCTGTTCGGCGACGAGGGCCTGGGCGTCAACACCATCTACGCTATCTACACGTTCTTCGCGCTGGTGCTGCTGTCGTATACCATCGCTCAGCGGTACACCCCCGATGCGACCGGCCAGCCTATTCTCGTACTGATGTTCCGCAACCTGCTGCACTGGCGGGCGAGTGGCCTATATGCCTGCCTGGCTGCGATTCTGCTCAGCAGCATGGGCGTGAGCAGGCCTGCCACTTTCGACGAATATCCCATTCTCGATTCGATGATATATTTGCTTATCGCGGTAGCGTATTTTTCCATAGGCCTGCGGCTGCACCTGCCGCATCTGATGGAAATTAAACGGGCGGTGCTGGCTGTGCTGGTTATCCGTCATGGCGTGGGGCTGGGGGTTGGCTTTGCCCTGGCTGGGCTTACGTACCTGACGCCCTGGCCCATGGAAGGCCTGGCCCGGAACGTGTTTGTCATCCAGGCGTCCGTGCCGATAGGCGTCATGGGCGTAGCGGTAGCTAACATGTTCCACATCAAACCCCAGCAAGCCTCAGCCCTGTTCATAGTATCTTCCGTAGCCTACCTAGCTATGGGAATACCGCTGGTACTATGGATATTCGGCTAGGAAAAGTCATCAGCCATCAGTTATCAGTAACAGCAAAAGAAACAGCAAAGACACTACGAAATACGCGAAAACCGCGAAAGTTTTTTCGTAGCACGGGCACCTCGCCCATGTTTTCTCTTTTTCTCTTTTTCAGCCGTAGGTCATGCAACTTGTTGCATGGCGATTCGCAGCCAGCGAGGCGTTGGCTTTTATCTTCGTTCCGTCCAACGCCACCTTGCCAAGCTTGACCAAACCAGCCGCAACGCACAGCCGCAAAACTTCAATGAATAAGTTTTTGAGATTCGATTCGTTATTTTTTCGGAAGCGGCTGATAGTAGTGTGGTCGGGCGACTGATTGGCCGAGATGACCTTGTAGGCCACATCGGTCTGGCAATACTTTTCGATCCGTCGGCTGGATCGCTCGCCCGTGCGGTAAGCATACATCAACAGGCCAACCATCATCGACGGATTAAAAGCCGAGTTGCCAATGCCGTCCTGTCGATACCTTTTATAGAAGGGCTGGAGGTCAATCCGCTTGACCGCGTCAAGGACGAACCACGCCAGATGGTCGCCTGGTAGCCAATCGGCCAAAGACGGCGGCAAAAGTTTTTTATAAAAACGCCTGATTCCAATCGCAAGGCGGAAAATTATCAGCCATGAGAATCCTTTCGCATTGCTCAAAAAAACGTGAACGGTTACAAAATTACCAATCGAATGTGCCTTGCCAGGCTGCCTTGGCAGTTTTTATGTCGATGTCGATTTTATCTCCGATGATTATTCGCGCGGTGTCGGTTACCTTGCCGATTTTAGCACAAGGAACTTTGGCTATGGTTGCAGCGAAGGCGTCGAGGTTTTCCGGCGTTACCTCCACGAGGAAACGCCCTGCGGACTCGCCGAAGGTTTTGGCGAGCAGCCAGGCCTGCTCATCTATTCCGTCTTGTTTGGATATCGGAATGTCGGCGAGGGAAATTTCCACGCCAAGATTGCCTGCGAAGGCTAGCTCTGCTGCAGCGATGGCCAGGCCTCCCTCGGAGAGGTCGTGGCAGGAGCGGACAAGGCCCGCTTCAATGGCTTGTTGCAAGGCTTGCATCGTTTGCAGGTTCGCTTTGCAATCCACCGGCGGGACATCGTTGCCGCTGGGCAGGGCCAGAACTTTTACAAGATGACTGCCGCCCAGTTCGCTGCGGGTTTGGCCCAGGACAAACAGGCTGTTGCCCGAAGCCTTGGCGTCGGAGGTAACGCACTTGTTCGCGTCGGCGACGATCCCGAACGCTGATACCAGCAGCGTCGGCGGGATTGCGATGGTCTGCCCGTCGTCGGTTTGGAATTCGTTGTTCAGGCTGTCCTTGCCGCTGACGAACGGCGTGCCGTATATCCCCGCGGCGTCTCGACAGGCCTTGGCTGCCTGGACCAACGCGCCCATGCGGTCGGGCTTGTTGCAGTTGCCCCAGCAGAAGTTGTCCAAAATCGCGGTGCGGCTAAGGTTGCCGCCCACAGCTATGATATTCCGCAGAGCTTCGTCGATAGCGTGCAGTGCGGACTGATACGGGTCGAGGTCGCCCAGCAGGGGGTTCATGCCGCAGGATATCGCAACCGCCCGGTCGCTGTCGAGGATTGGCCTGACCACCGCGGCGTCGCCCGGGCCGTCTTCGGCGGCGCCCACGAGTGGTTTGATGACGCTGCCGCCCTGGACTTCGTGGTCGTACTGTCGGATTATCCATTCTTTGCTGGCGACGTTCGGCGAGGCCAGGATTTTCAGCAGCGCGTCGTTGTGGTCGATAGGCCCGGGCAGTTGCGTAGCGACGGGCGAGAAATCCCACAGAGCTTCTTTGGTCGGTCGCGGCACGTCGTGCAAAAAGTCCATGTCCAGCTCGCCGACCCGCACGGCGTCGTAGAACAGGTTCAGCTTGCCGCCGTCGGTGCCGTAATGACCAATCACCGTCGCCTCGACGCCCTCAGCTTCGAAGACGCCCAGAATCGCTTCGACATTTTCCTGCGGCACGGACAGCACCATTCGTTCCTGAGCTTCGGAAATCCAGGCTTCGGCGTAGGTCAGGCCCGCGTATTTCAGCGGGATTCGGTCGATGTGAACCTCGGCGCCGATCTTCTCGCCCATCTCGCCGACGGCACTGCTTAGTCCGCCGGCACCGCAGTCGGTAATGGCGGAGAACAGCCCAGCCTGGCGGGCTTGGAGAATCGTGTCGAGCGTCTTTTTTTCGGTAATCGCATTGCCGATTTGCACAGCATGGCTGAACTGCGTCTCGTGTTGGTGTGTCAGCTCGCCCGAGCTGAAGGTCGCGCCGTGGATGCCATCTCGGCCTGTTCGTCCGCCGACGCAGAGAATCGCGTCGCCCGGGTTTGGCCAACATTTTTTGCATTTATCTTTGGGCATGACCGCTACCGTGCCGCAGAAAACCAGCGGATTGCCCACGTATCGCGGGTCGAAGTAGACCGCGCCGTTGACCGTTGGTATGCCCATGCGGTTGCCGTAGTCTCGCACGCCGGAGACAACTCCGCGCATAACTCGGCGGGGGTGCAGGGCGCCTTTTGGCACGCTGGCCAGGGGCATGTCGGTCTGGCCGAAGCAGAAGACGTCGGTGTTGGCGACGGGTCGGGCGCCCAGGCCCGTGCCCATCGGGTCGCGGACGACCCCGCCGATGCCGGTCATGGCTCCGCCGTAGGGTTCGATAGCTGAGGGGTGGTTGTGCGTCTCGACCTTGAAGCAGACCGCCCAGTCGTCGTCGAACTCGATGACGCCGGCGTTGTCCTCGAAAACGTTCAGGCACCAGGGCTTGGCCAGGGCCATCGTCGAGTTGAAGATGGTAGTCTTCAGCAGATTCTCGAACTGCTCGACAGTCTCGCCCGCGGCGTTTTTCACCACCACATCAGACCGGAAAGTCTTGTGGCCACAGTGTTCGCTCCAGGTCTGAGCTATCATTTCCAGCTCAACGTCGCGAGGCTCTCTGTCCAGCTTCCGGAAATACGACTGGATAGCCCGCATCTCGACGATGCTCAAAAACATCTCGCCGTCTTCAGCCAACTTCATCAGCCCAGCTTCGTCCAGATTGCGGATGGGAACTTCCACGACCTTCAGCTCGTAGCTTGCGGGGTCTGTCTCGGCGGGGGTGTGAGCTTCGTAGAAAACATCCTCGATAACCGCGTTGGCAAGGAGCCTGCGGGCGATGGTCTCTCGCTGCTCGTCGCTCACCTGGCCTGTCAGTTCGTACCGCCTGGCTGTGCGAACCTGGTCGATGCTCAGGCCCATCTCCCGTATCGCGCCCTGGGCGGAGTTGGCTACCGGGTCCATCACGCCGGGCTGAAGGTGGACTTCGATTATCGCAGCTGAGGCGTCCGCTGGCGAGGTGCCGATGTGGAACTCCTCGGTAACCGGGTCTACCAGCAGGCCTTGGGCTACGGTCTGGGCGTCGGCGGCCGAGAGGCTACCTATAAGGAAGAACAGCCGGGCTGAGCGAACGGCTGAGACGCTCGCGATGCCAAGCTCGCCGATATGCGAAGCGACGCCCGCGGCGTGCGGGTCGCCAAAGCCAGCCTTGGTCCGAATTTCGATGCGATGAATCATTTGCGATATCCTTTGTGCTGCGCGGCCAATCCATTGGTCGGCAGTGGCCGACCCTACTGCCAGGGCGGCATTGTAGCGAACCGGCAGCCGATGAGCAATGGGCGGCTTGGACGTGCGTGGCTTGGGCGTACGGGCATGCCTTTTTTGTTTTTGCTATGCAACAATTTGCATGGCCTACGAACTTGCGTGTTTCAGATGTTCTTCTTTGACTTTGAGAGTTTTGCCAAGACGCCTGGCCATGGCGTCTGAATAAGTGCGCCGCCCGCGTTCGTAGTCGCTGACCATATTCTGACGAATGCCCAGCCGCTTAGCCAACTGGGCCTGGGTCAGCCCAGCTTTGAGTCTGGCACCGGCGAGCAGATTGCCGACGCGATTCTTTTCCATTTCCTTCCAGAACCCCGTACTTTCAATGGGGACGAAGTCTCCCTGCTCCTCGTCGGCGAGGACGGTAACGTCATACTTTTTGTTGATCCAGGCAAGCAGATCGTCGATGTGCTCGCCATGAATCGACAGCTCAATATGGGGCTTTTTGACGAGTGCCAACATAGTACACCTCAATTACGATTTCTTTTTTTCGATATGTCCAGCAAGCTACATATCGATATGTCAAATGACAGTGATATCGGCCCTTGGCCAACGGCGAAAAGTTCCGCCAACTCTTTTGAACCGGGCCTGCTGTTTGAAGATCCGCAATCAACAAGTACAGCAGCTTGCGAACGTCAGCTGGTAGCTTCTTCAAGCTGCGGTCGACCTTCTTCTTGATGCGGACTTCATATTTCATCAAGGTTATATTATAACCGCGACTACAGGCCAATGCAAGTTATATTTCAAGAAAAGAAAATCCGTGAAATTATGGACTCTTGATGGGTATTTAGCCTTGGCTGTTTTGTATTGCTGGTGTCTGGTCGTTGTTCCTGCTATAATGCCGCCCATGAAACCGGAATCTCTCAAGCGTGCCCGATACTCAGCTGTTACGACGGCGTCGTCGTCGCCTTTGCGGGACGTTGCGGAGCGTTCGTTGAAAAAACGCATCGGCGGGGCTGTGATGATCCTGCTGTGTTTCATCGCCATCGGGGCTGTGGGGTTTTGCTGGATCGAGCCTGGGTACACCTGGCTGGACGGCCTATACATGACCGTCATCACAATTTCGACGGTCGGATACGAGGTCGTCGGCGGGCACCTCACCCAGGCTGGGAAAATATGGTCGATATTCGTAATAGCTGGCGGATTGGTTTTGCTGACAATCGTCGGGACGCAAATCGCAGCTCTGGTCGTGGAAGGCCAATTACAAGGATTCATCGGGAGACGTCAATTGAACCGGAAAATAGCTGCCCTGCGGGGCCACGTGATAGTTTGCGGGTATGGCAGGATGGGCGGGCGGGTTGCTCGCGAGCTGAGCGCCTCTGGCAGGGATGTCGTGGTTATAGACAACACCGCCGAGCGAACTGCCGCTGCTGAGCAGGCTGGGATGATGTTTGTCATGGGCGACGCTCAGGAGGAGGACGTCCTCGCGGCAGCTGGCCTGGAGCACGCGTCCATTCTGGTAGCTGTGCTCAGCGACGACCCGGAGAATCTTTTCGTAACCCTCTCTGCCAGGCAGGAGAACCCGGATTTGCTGATAATCTCTCGTGCCCAGGAAGCTGCGAGTCAGAGCAAGCTCAAACGGGCTGGGGCTGACAGGGTCGTCTGCCCGCAGATAATCGGAGCCAACCGCATGAGCGACGTCGTGCTCCGCCCGGCGATGGTGGATTTCGTGGAGATGGCCCATAGCGGCGTGGACCTGGAGATGGATCAGCTCTTGCTCGGCGGCAACAGTTCGCTGGTAGGCAAGACCCTGGCTGAGCTGGAACTGCCCCGCCGGGCAGGGGCCCATGTGGTAGCGGTCCGCCATGCTGACGGCAAGACGAATTATAGGCCTGACCATAGGCTGAAGTTGGCAGAGGGCGATAACCTTATATTAGTAGGCCGAGTGGGAGCAGCTGAGGCTGTGGAACAAATGCAGGAAGAAGACTGAATTGGTTGACTGGTTGACTGGTTGACTGGTTGGGTGGTTCCCGGGGAACGAGGGGTTCACCCACGCAGAAATTCTCTCGCAGAGACGCTGAGTACGCAGAGAAAAAAACGTAACCGTTCACACAAAAACAAGAACCACGGATAAACACGGATAGACACAGATATTTAAAACGGCGAAAAACACGAAAGAAAAAGCAAAAAACTTCATGGTAAACTTTGTTTTTTACGATAATTCGTGGTTCTTTTCTGTGAACGGTTACAGATATCGCTCCTACGGAGCTGTCTATCTCACCTGCTGATTACGGGATGGCTATAAAATTTATTGAAAAACCGTGAACAGTCACCAAGTTTTTTATTGAAAGACCGTGAACGGTTACGAAAAAAAACATGGGTGGGACACCCATGCTACCAATCGACCAGTCAACCAATTAACCAGTCAACCATTTTTGTTGTTTTTTCGCTTGCTCCGGCGGCGTTGCTTGTGTAAATTACTCGCTCGTAAAAATTTCTGGCTAAGGCTAAACAAAATCGGGTTGTTGTGACGAAAGAATCTACAGCGGTCTTGGTAGTGGGCTGCCAGGGTTGTGGTGCGTGCGGGTTCCGTTCGCACTTGGTGCGGCCTTGTGGCTGTATGGTGCTGCAGCTCGGGTCGATATGCTGACCTGGGTTGGGCTTTTATAAGGAGTACTGCGGTGTTTAATATTCGTCGAGTTTTGTTGTTGATAGCGTGTCTGGCGTTTCTCTCGGCTGTGGGTATCTCAGCGGATGGCCCATCGGCTGGCGACCTGCTTGCCAACGGGCAGAGACAGTTCCAGAACCAGGACTATGTAGCTTCCCGCACGACACTGTGGCAGGCGTATGGCCTGCGGGACAACCTCTCCCAGCAGCAGCGTCAGGTTTTGGCGGACTTGCTTGGCAAGGTTGACCGGGCCATCGAAGCCCAGGTGGTGGGTCAGGCCCGCTACGCAGCTGCAACCAGGTCGCTCCAGGCCCGGAAGTGGCAAGACGCTCGCCCAGGTCTGGCCGCTACTGCCGACTCGCCATACCTCGCGCCGAAACTCCGCGCCCAGGCTAAGGATCAGCTTGCCATGGTCGAGATGAAAATCGCAGCCCAGGCAAACGGAACCGCGGCAGAGCAAGACGCCCCGACGGATCAGGCCCAACTAGCTTCAGCTGACAAGCCCGAGCGAAGCGACGAGCTGATATTCGACCCCGACGAAGCTGAAGCACAGGCCCAGCCTAAAAAACCCGAAGCGAAAAAACTGCGCACAGCTCCAGCTCAGGAAGTTAAGCAAACCCCAGCTGCGGAAAAGAAACCCGCCCCAGCTGTCGAGAAAACTCCAAGCCCGGAGAAAATCGAAAAAACTCCGACGAAGGTAACCGCTGTTCCGTCCAAGCCCGCTGGGCCTACCGCTGAGCAGGCAAAGAAGATAAAGGTCGATATGCTCCTGGCCCAGGGCAATGAAGCTCTGAACAAGAACCAGGCTGCCAAGGCGGTGGATATTTTCTCGCGGGCATTGCAGTTGGACCCGCAAAACGAATTGGCCCGGGCTGGGCTTGGCCGAGCGCGTCAGCTCACAGCCAGGCCTGCCAGTGCGGGCATTCTTACGAGGTATCAACGCCAGCTTCGCGTTGAGAAGCAAATCGCCCAGCAGGACATTCAGCTGGAGATGAAACGCTCGATGGAGCTTATGGCCAAGCCCGCCAACCGGGACACATTCGACGCTGCGGAACAGGCAGCCAGGCGGGCTAAGGGGATTTTGCAGAACAACAAGCGACTTTTCACGACGGGCGAGTATCGCTCGCAGCTAGCCAAGACGGAAGACCAGCTCAAGTGGATTCGCACCAAGCGAGCGGAGTTCAGCCGAGGCCGACTTCGCGAGCAGATTGCAAAGATCGACACGGAGAACCGCCAACGCACAGCCAAGGTGCGGATGATGCGGGACCAACGCATCGCTGAGCTTACCACGCGTGCCCAGTCGCTGTTCAACGATAACGAGTTTTACCAGGCGATGCACGTTATGAAGGAGATCATCGAGCTGGACTCAAATAATGGCTGGGCTTTGAACAATATCGCTGTGGTGGAAAAGTGCATCATCCTGCAGCAGCAGAAAGGCGCCGCCCGCCGAAGCGACCTCGAAGCTTCCAAACTTTCGGCTGACGTGCGACATTCGGAGATTCCCTGGTACGACCTGATTCGATATCCCAAGGACTGGAAAGAGCTGACCGCTCGCCGGGAGAGGTTCGGTGCCAGCCAGATTAATGAGTCCGAGGAAGACCGCAAGCTGAACAAAAGGCTCGACGGCAAGATACAAAAGGTCGACTTCCGCGAGGTTGCTTTTTCCGACTTCGTAGACTTCCTGCGGGACAACAGCGGTGCGAATATTTTCGTCAACTGGAAGGCCCTCGAAGCTGCGGGCATCGACAAGACCCAGACCATCACGATAAAGCTCAGCAATGTAACTTTCCGCAAGGCTTTGGAACTTAGCCTGAACGACATCGGCGGCGGAGCGACCGAACTGGGCTATGCCGTCAACGACGGCGTTATCTCGATATCCACCCGCGAAGACCTCAACCGCGAAACCGAGACGCTGGTCTACGATATCCGCGACCTGCTGATTCGCATTCCAAACTTCACCGGCAACAGGGTGAACCTTTCGTCCATCGGCGAATCCCTGAGCACTGGCGGCAGCAGCGGCGGTGGCGGCGGCGGCGGCAGCTTGTTCGACGACGACACCGGTACGGACGATGAGGAGACCGAAGACGTCGCCCAGACCCGAAGCCAAATGATAAACAACGTTCGGCGGATGATAACCGAGACCATCGCCCCGGCTTCATGGAGGCCTGAAGGTGAAATCGGTGCCATTAACGAACTCAACGGCAACCTGGTTATTACGCAGACGTCCGAAAATCATCGCCAGATTCACAAGCTCGTATCCAGCCTGCGAGAGTCACGCACCATCCAGGTCGCTATCGAAGCGAGGTTCATCACCGTCAACACAGGCTTCCTCAGCCAGATTGGCGTCGACCTGGACTTCTACTTCAACCTGGGCTCGCAAATCCATGGCGGTGCCCCAACCGTTACCGACCCCATCACCGGTGTTGCAGTGCCCGCCGCGGGCAATAGCACGTGGCAAAACCAGGGTTATCAGCCCGGCAGAATGTTCAACAGCGTTTCGCCTATCGGGGTGGGACAGAACAGCACGACTTTTTCCAACATCCTCACGCAAACGACCAACGTCGCAGGCGGCATTGGCAGAACCATGGAGCTGGCTGGCGGAAACCCGGCGATGTCTATTGTGGGTACTTTCCTCGACGACATCCAGGTCGACTTCCTGATCGAAGCCACCCAGGCCCACCAGTCCACCCGCACGCTGACAGCCCCCAGGCTGACCCTGTTCAACGGGCAGCGGGCCTATGTGAGCGTGCAGACAAGCCAGGCCTATATCTCCGGCGTCGAGCAGGTCGTTTCGGAAAACGCCACCGCTCCCCAGCCTGAGATTTCCTACGCTCCTACCGGCACGCTGCTGGACGTGGACGCGACGGTCTCGCATGACCGGCGATACGTTACGCTGACGCTCAGGCCTCAGGTCGTTACGCTGAACCTCAACGACAACGGCGAGATCAGCGGCACGAACGTTAGCGGCGTGTTCATAGGCCTGCCCATTATCACCCTCCAGGATATTCAGACGACGGTCTCTGTCCCCGATGGCGGAACGCTGCTGATAGGCGGCCAGAAACTCACCGGCGAGGTCGAGCGGGAGATGGGCGTGCCTGTCCTCAGTAAGCTGCCCATTATCAACCGGGCCTTTACGAACAAGGGCAAGCTGCGAGACGAGGAAACACTGCTGATTCTAATCAAGCCGCAAATTATCATTCAAGACGAAGCCGAGCAAGACCCATCACGCAGACTGGAAGAACCAGCCTTCGAAACAGGCCTGGGCGTAGATTGATTTCGGATTTCGGATTTTTGATTTCGCCGTAGCGTGGGCGTCTCGCCCGTGTTTCTTTGATTGGGCATTGGTCATTCAATGGGCATTGGGTATTTGCTCATTGGTCATTCAATGGCTGTTTCCCCCGCCCGTCATTGAGCGGGTACTCGGGTTTGGCTGTCCGCCATTTTGCCGAACGTAACTATGCGGTCTTTGCCGAGTTCCTTGGCTTTGTATAGTGCTTTGTCAGCCATGGATACCAGGGTGTCTTCGTCGTCGGGGAAGTCTGCCCGCAGCGACGCCACGCCGACCGAGAGCGTAACGGGTACTTTGGTAGCCAGGCCTTGCTGCTCCAGTTGACGGGCTACTCCCTCGCGGATTCTATTCAGCACGGGCAGAGCGTCTGCGGCGCTTGTTTGGGGCAGCAGCAGGATGAACTCGTCGCCGCCATACCTCGCTGCGATGTCGCTGGCCCGCAGAACCTGGCGGATTTCCTCAGCCATGGTTTGCAGCAGTTTGTCGCCAGCTTGGTGTCCCAGCGTGTCGTTGAATTGTTTGTAGTGGTCCAGGTCTATCATCACGCAGCTTAGGTCGTTGCCGTATCGCACAGCTTCGTTGAACTGCCTGTCGAGTTGTTCGCCAAAGTGCCGCCGATTGGCCAGGCCCGTGAGCGAGTCGGTCGTAGCCATAATCTTCAGCTGCCTCATAGACTCTTCCAGCTGGTCGTTTTTATGCTGCAGCTCTTTGAGCATCCACTGAAGCTCCCGCTGCAGTTCGTCTCGCTCGACTTTAAGTTTGTGCAGGCGAAGGTTTTTCTGCACGATAGCTGGTATCGACAGCAGATATTGGCCTTGTTTTACGACATAATCCTGCGCGCCCTGTTCTATCGCCCGCGAAGCTGTAGCCATGTCGTTCTGACCCGTAATGAATATCACGGGCACATCAGCCCGGGCGATGATTTTCTCCAGCACGTCCAGCCCGGTCATGTCCGGCAGGTTCAGATCCAGCAGTATAATATCGAACCGCTCCATGTCCTGGGCGAGACAATCCGTGCCGTTGGTTACGCAGACCACCTGCCCTGTTTTCGGCTCGTGGTAATACATCATAAGCGAATCGACCACCAGGGTGGAATGGTCGCTGTCGTCGTCTACTATCAAAATATTCGGGCATGGCGTGTGTGGGTTTGTCATCCTCGTACGTCCTCCTGGATACGCCTGCAGCTTAGCGTTGCGGCGCAGTGTCGCAGGCTTTGTTGCAGGTTCCGTGTCATCTCCAACACATCTCGGGATTTTTCGACAAAATCATCCGCGCCTTTTTTTATAGCCTCGGTTCTGTAAAGGTCTGTTTCCCCGTGGCCTGACACTATTATCACCATGATATTCCGCAGCTGCGGGTCGGATTTTATCAGGTCCAGCAGCTTCATTCCGCCCATGCCCGGCATCTCGATATCCAGGAACATAACGTCAGGCCCGGCGTCGCAATTGGCCTGGATTCTGGGCGTAATATTCGCCAGTGCCTCCTCCGCTGTGGTTGCCTGCTGAATGTCCCGCACGATTTGCGAATCGCCCAAGGCCTCGCCTGTGAGCCAAAGGTGGTCTGTGTCGTCGTCGACGATCATCACACGCAAGCCGGCTGGTTTGTTATATAGTTTATCCACAAGAAATCTCCTGCCGCACCTCCCGTTGTAATTCCTGTTGCACTTTTTGTTCCGCTGTGGCCTTGGCTGAGAGCGTGAAGAAGAAGCTCGCTCCCTGGCCCGGGGCAGATGTTACCCACGCCTGGCCATCGTATGTCGACACGACCGTCCGCACCACAGCCAGGCCCACACCCTTGCCGTCAGCGCCGCTGGTGTTGCCAGTGTCGCCCCGCCGAAACACGCAGAAAACCCTATCCTGCTGGTCGGCGGGTATCCCAGGCCCGTTGTCGTTGATACAAAACTCGTGCATGCCCTCGACCAATTTATGCGAGACGCAAATTCGCCCGCCAGCCTGACGGTGCATATATTTTATAGCGTTGTCGATGAGGTTTTGGAAGACCTGGCGAATGCGATTTGGCTCGACGTTCAGCGTGGGCATGGACGGGTCTATTTTCAGCTCGATAGCTCGGCTGGTCAGTTCATACTCGAACGTCTCCGCCAGCTCGCCCAGCATTTGGCCTATGTCCACGAGCTGGCGACTTTGTCGGCGGGTTTTAATGCGACTAAGCTCCAGCAGCTCTTCCAACAGCGACGTTTCGCGGTCGACATTGGTCTGAATTCGTTGCAGCCTGGCCAGGGCTTCCTCGGGTATTTCGTCCCGCCATTTCATCGATATCATCGTAGCCATGCCAGCGATATTCCGCAGCGGAGCGTTGAGGTCATGGCTGACCGCGCGGAGAAACTCTTCCTTGTCTCGCATCTCGTCGTACAGTCGCCCATTGGCCCGCTGCAAGTCCTCGGTTCGCTCAGCTACTTTTTGTTCGAGCTGCACATTGTTGGCCAACAGCTCGTTTCGCATGGATGACACCTGGTCAGCCATGTGGTCAAACGCCGATGCCAGCTCGCCCGTTTCGTCCCGCTGGGTGAACTCCGCCCTGGCAGAATAGTCGCCCCGGGCCAGTCGGTGGGTGATGCGGGCCAACTTTCGAATAGGCCTGACCATGAACTGCCAGACCAGAATATACCCTGTCGGTATCGCGCAGAACACTATTATCGCAGCGATGGAAAATATTTTCCCTCTGGTCGCAGCCAGGGTCTTTCGGGTTGCGTCGATGAGCAGAACCAGCCGAACGCCCCCGGCGAGTCTTTCGTCGTACCAAAGCTGGTCGCGAGCGACGATAGGCTGGGCGACGATGATATGGTTCTCGCCATGGTGTTTGATGGAGACTTGGGCCGCAGGAAACTTTGTGTGCTTTTCCCAAAGTCCGACCTTGCCATCGCCTGAGGCAAAAGAGACCACCTGCCCGCCCTTGTCCACAACTGACACATACGCGACATGTTTGTCCTTGACCCAGTCCTTGGCGAGGTTGTCCAGGGCGGAGAATCGTCCGCTTCGCAGGTCGCCCTCAGCAGCCAGGCTCAGGGCTTGGCTCAATTTTTGAGCGTGCAGCAGGTCGCTGCGCCTGGTTATGTCGCAGACGGTTTTGTAGTAGTACCACGCGCCAGCTGATACGGTGCCGATGACGATGTAAGTGATGATGATTGCAGACTTTAACTGCAAGCCGAAACAGTGCCGTCGCACCATAGGCATATTGGTACTGCTTTTTGATTTCGGAGCTGCCACATCCATATAATAAGAGCCTTTGGTTGAGTTATCGGCCAGTTTTGGGGGGCATTTTAGCTACAATTAATTTTTTTCATATTTGAGGCTGTTGCATAATTACCCCAGATTTTTCTCAAGCTTCCCGATTTTTTCGTAAGGTCAATCACAACAACCGGCCTATTGAAACGCTTCGCAAAGAATTAAGACACACATTTACCTTCGGAGATATCGTAAGCAAGAGCGACCAGATACTGCGAATTTTAGATATCCCGCCTAATGTTGCCGACAGCGATAGTCCTGTCCTGGCAACCGGTCCCAGTGGTACTGGTAAGGAATTGCTGGTTCGTGCAATTCACAATGCAAGCCCTCGTAGGAGCTGGCCTTTTGTAGTATATGATGCCGCAAAGTTTTTAGCCCTGAAAGGGCGTTACATATCTTTGGCTTGTTCTGGCTGGAGCAAAATTTTTAGCAATTCTATGTTACGCCCTTTCAGGGCTGCTCGCTGAAAGGCATTCTAGCCCCGCCTGCATAGACTATGGCTATAAAAAAATGGCGGCGACCGTCAACGAGACGGCCACCGCCGGACAGAAAGGGTGTAAGATTGTAAACAGTTATCCCAGCACTTATTTGCGAAATTTTATGGCTGGGCAGTATGGTTATTAACCTACCAACTGCTCAGAAACATGGCAAATAAGTGCTGGGTCAGTTATCAGTAAAAGCAAAAAACAGAAAAGACATAGACAGGATAGCAGGATTTTTTTAACCTCTTATCAAAAAATCCTGCTTTTATCCTGTTATCCCGTCTAAAAATTTTCTCTGCGTCCTCTGCGACTCTGCGAGAGATAAATCTCTACAAAAAGCTATCTCGCAGGGCCGCTGAGTCCGCAGAGAAAAGATTTCAATTTATCTTTCCTCTGCGTTCTCTGCGACTCTGCGAGAGATAAATCTTTACTTCCGTCGTCTGCGAACCAACGCCAGCAGGCCACCTACGCCCAGCAGCGTCATCGTTGCAGGCTCGGGGACAGCTGCGTTGTACAACGACGTTACTTCAGAAGCTGACAACGCTCTGCTGAAGAACGCCACCTCGTCGATACCACCGTTGACAAACTGGTCGCTCTCATTAGCTTTAGAACCAATACTGGCTGTTGTTCCATCAAACAAAGAACCATTGCCGGTTCTGGTATGCGCAAGCGACACGCCATCTACATAGACAGCAACATCATCGCGGCTTGCCCCGTTGCGGGTTACTACCAGATGATGCCAATCGCCATCAATATGTTCGCCGTTACCGTAATACCGTCCGTTGTCAGAATTATCATCGATCATGACTACCAACTTTTGGCCATCGATGCTCCAGTTTTGGATTGTCAAAGGGTTGCTGACGCCGGTAGTTATTGAATCGAAGATGCGGGAATTGCCGCTGTTGAGCTTCACCATCGCCGCGAAGGTCATGGTGTTGTCATCGATAGCCGTTTGCAGGGCACTCGGCAGTCTCACATTGTTGTTGACGCCGTCGAAGAGGAAGGACGTATTATCCTCACCAAGCCCGGCCCAGCCGTTGGCTGCCCTCGGCGCGGTAATACCCAGCATACCGCCAGCATTACCGCTTGTCGTGCCATCGTAGGCGGCATTGC
>Ga0190286_1000402_pt1 | contig 18390 bp, 16 predicted proteins | sample 48691834_MG_FD_183241 | JGI IMG/M metagenome (GOLD analysis project Ga0190286, IMG submission 183241) | Hydrothermal vent microbial mat bacterial communities from Southern Trench, Guaymas Basin, Mexico - 4869-18-3-4_MG | ecosystem: Environmental > Aquatic > Marine > Hydrothermal vents >... | reverse complement strand
GAGGCTCACGAAAAAGCAAGAAAGGAAGGATACTTAGGAACTGATGATGCTTCTTTAGTAGAAAGATTGGGCAAAAGGGTGGGGATAGTGGTGGGGAGCCCTTTGAATATAAAGATTACCACTTCTTTAGACCTTCTTCTGGCAGAAGCCATTCTAAAAGAAGGAAAATGGTAAATAGGAGGTGAGATTATGAGAGGGAGGTGGTATGTGGGGGTAATGGTTCTTATAGCGATTATCTGCGGTTTATGGATGGGTAAGAACGCACAGGCGCAAAAACCCTATGAATCTATAGTGGTGGTATCTCCGGGAACCACTGCGGGAGAGCCGGTACTTTTTTTAGTGGACCTTAGGAACGGAGTGATGTGTGTGTATTCTCTTCAGGGAAACTTCCTGAGATTTATAGCCAAAAGAACTTTCTCCCGCGATTTTATGGCCAAGGATTTCCATACTCGCTGACTCTACATCACAATAAGGGATTGAGTTATAATTAAGAAGTGAAGAACTTACGAATTGGGATGGGGTTTGATGTGCATCCTTTAGTGGAGGGAAGAAAGTTGGTATTAGGAGGAGTGGAGATTCCTTATCCCCGAGGGCTTTCTGGGCATTCAGACGGTGATGTCTTTTTACATTCCCTGATGGATGCTATCCTGGGAGCCTTGGGAAAAGGAGATATAGGAGAACATTTCCCTCCGGAAGACCCCGCTTTTAAAGATATTTCTTCTGTTTTGCTCCTTAAGAGAGTTAAGAAAATGCTGGAGGAACAAAAGGGAGAGTTGCTTTATCTGGATGGGATAATTATTGCTGAGGAGCCTAAACTAACCCCTTTTAAGGAGGAGATAAAGAAAACAGTCTCCCGTATTCTGGAGATAGGAGAAGAAAAGATAAATATAAAGGCTACCACTCAAGAGGGACTGGGTTTTATAGGAAGGAAAGAGGGGATAGCCTCTTTAGTAACAGTTCTTCTGAGGATAAAGGATGGATAACCTGGAGATAGCCAGAATTTTCTCTGAGATAGGAGATATCCTGGAGATAAAAGGAGAAAACCCTTTTAAGGTAAGAGCCTATCGAAGGGTAACGCAAATTCTGGAGAGTCTGCCTCAGGATATCTCCCAGTTATATGAGAAAGGTAAACTTTCTGAATTACCGGGTGTGGGAGCAAGTATAGCGGAGAAGATAAAGGAACTCTTAGAGACAGGAAAACTCACCTATTATGAGAATCTTAAGAAGGAGATTCCTGCCGGTTTACTACAGATGCTTAAGATTCCAGGGATGGGACCAAAAACTGTGTCTCTGCTTTATCACAAGGTGGGGATAGATACAGTAGAGAAACTGGAGAAGGCTGCTCGGGAGGGAAAACTACGTTCTTTACCTGGATTGGGAGCCAAGACCGAGGAGAATATAATAAAAGGCATTCAACTTCTTAAGGGAAGAAAGGAGCGTATTCCCTTGCATGAGGCTTTAACGATTGCTGAGGGAATAATAAAAGTTTTGAAAGAGTTAAAAGAAGTAAACAAAATCTCCTATTGTGGGAGTTTAAGGAGAAGAAAAGAGACTATTGGAGATGTGGATATACTGGTTACCTCTTCCAACCCTTCCCGGGTGATGGAGGTCTTCACTTCTCTTCCCCAGGTGAGAGAGGTTCTGGTTAAAGGGGAGACCAAGTCTTCCTGTCTGATCGGAGAGGGGAGGCAAGTGGATGTAAGGGTAGTGGGAGAAGAGAGTTTTGGAGCGGCTCTTCATTACTTTACAGGTTCTAAGGCTCACAACATAAGAATTCGAGAACTGGGGGTAAAAAAGGGACTTAAAATTAACGAATATGGGGTATTTGCTCGTAAGAAAGGAGGAGAAGAGAGAGTGGGAGGGGAGGAGGAGATAGATGTTTTCCGTAGTGTAGAACTTCCCTTTATACCTCCGGAACTTCGTGAGGATAGTGGGGAGATTGAGGCGGGAATGAAGGGAGAGCTTCCCTCCCTTATTACTCTTCAGGATATAAGAGGAGACCTCCACATTCACTCCAAGTGGAGTGATGGAGCCAATACTGTCAAGGAACTGGCACTGGCTTCCCGAGAGAGAGGTTATGAATATATAGGGATTTGTGACCACTCCCAGACTTTGAAAGTGGCAGGAGGGGTGAGTAAAGAAGATTTTTATCGAAGAATTGAAGAGATAAGAAAGATAGACTCCAGCATCTCCGGGATAAAGATTCTGGCAGGTATAGAAGTGGATATTCTGGGAGATGGGACTTTAGACTATCCCAATGAATTCCTTAAGGAACTGGATATAGTGATTGCTTCTATTCACAGCGGATTTAAGCAAGATGCTAAGACCTTAACCATGAGGATTATAAAGGCTATGGAAAATCCTTATGTCCATGTAATAGGTCATCCTACAGGCAGACTCTTAGGAGAAAGGGAGCCTTATCCTCTGGAGATGGAGAAAGTTATGCAGGTAGCCCGAGATACGGGTACTGCTCTTGAGATAAACGCTTTCCCCGACCGGATGGATTTAAAAGATGTCCATGCTCGCATGGCTAAGGAGATGGGAGTTAAGTTGATTATAAATACAGATGCCCATCATCTTCTTCAATTGGACTGGATAAAGTATGGGGTATGGGTAGCCCGGAGAGGGTGGTTGAGAAAACAGGATGTTTTGAATACCTTCCCCTTTGAGGAATTCTACCCACGCTTAAGGGAAAAGTCTCCTTAATCCCTAATTGCTCCCTGATAAATATAGGAGGTGTATTATGTTAGGTGATACTCTTCCCAGGTTGAAGAAGGCGCGAACGTTAAGAAAGTCCTCCTGGGATACTACAGGAAGGAATCAAGACGCTTGGAGTATAGAACCAGGAGAGTCTCGGGTGCTGGCTGATATTAAAGGCCCTGGTATGATTACCCACATATGGATGGCACAACCAAGAGGTTATCGTGATGTGGTTTTGAAAATCTACTGGGATGATGAAGAATATCCCAGTGTACTCACTCCCTTAGGAGATTTTTTCTGTTTAGGAAATGAAATAGTCAATTCCTTCCAATCTCTTCTCTTTACTGCCTCCACAAGCCACAATAACAAATTTAACCAGACCTGTGCATTGAACTGCTATGTTCCCATGCCTTTCAGAAGAAGAGCTAGGATCGAACTTGTAAATGAAGGCGAAGAAATTCACATACAGTATTTCTATATTGACTACGAGCTCTATGAGGAAGATTTACCTGAGGATTTTGCCTACTTCCATGCTCAGTTCAGAAGAGAGAATCCCTGCTCAGGATGGGGGCATGAAATAACTGTGAATACACCCGAGGCAAATATTGTAAATAGAGAGAAAGTAGCCTGGGAGAATAATTATCTCATACTTGAAGCGAAGGGAAAGGGACATTATATCGGCTGTAACCTTTCTGTAGCTAACTTCCAGGGAACATGGTGGGGAGAAGGAGATGACATGATATGGGTAGACGGATACAAGTGGCCTCCGGACTTACACGGGACAGGAAGTGAGGATTATTTCAATCATGCCTATGGGATGCAGAAAAATGCTTTTTTAAGAAATGGTAGCTCAATTCATGAAGAGAATACAGGTGGGTATCAAACCTCTTACGTTTTCCACATAGAAAATCCAGTACATTTTCAAAAGGAAATAAGAGTCACTATAGAACACGGTCACGGAAATCATCTTGCCAATGACTATGCTTCAGTTGCCTACTGGTATCAGATAGAACCTCACGTAAAATTTGATATTTTACCTCCTGAAAAGAGAAAACCGGTAAAACGTACTAAGGATGGAGAGTGGATCTATGACCCAAGGAACCAGACACCAGCTTCCACTATTCACTGGACAGAAGAGATGAGAGAGATGAAGAAAAAATGGGCTGAAAAGCATAAATGAAGTGTCTTTTTGCTCTAATCTAATTTTTGAGTAATTCTTTCTTAATGCACAAGTTCGGGAACATACAGCAGGCGTGCTATAACTCTTTAAGCAGTAAGAAGGCTCAAGGACTTTGCGGAAAAGTTTAAGAAGGTATCCCCTTTCCGGATAAAAAGGAAACAGCGAGGTCAGGAAAGTGAATTTCATAAATGTTCTCGTCGGGTAAAAGGTTGTCAAATTGAAAGAACGGGAAAATTCTTTCCGTTTTTTTAACGGAAGCCCTGTTTTTATTATACTTAGAGAGAATTTTGGATAAGAGGAAGGGAAAAAAACTTGACAAAGAATTCATTAACGGTATAATGAGTATAATGAGGAAGATAGGAATAATTATGATTTTTCTTTTAAATCTTAAATCCTCAAAAGAAAGGAGGTGAGATAGATGTTAAAGAAGATTCGTAGCATCTGGGGACTTTCCCCCGCCTTCACCTTAATCGAGTTACTGGTGGTGATAGCGATTATAGCAATTTTGGCAGCAATGTTATTACCTGCCCTTCATAGAGCTAGAGAACAGGCAAGAACAGCAGTGTGTCAGAATAACTTGAAACAGATTAACATTGCTTTACACATGTACCGAAACGAGTACGACGAGATGAATCCACCTGGACGTTACAAGAATGCTCGTCCATATGTTTGGTGGCAGGATTTACTCTATAGCCTTACTCAAAATAAGGATATATTCGTATGCCCCTCCAGACCGGAATGGACATTTACTCCAGGTTCGGGAGCATTTGTAGCAGGGGGTTATTCAGGAAGTAAATATATCTTTCCTGACCGACCCGCTCCTGCTGGATATCCCACCTTCCCAGTAACAGATTCAGAAATAATTGATACTGCAGGGACTATCGTTATATACGATAACTGGTGGTCAGATGGAGCGGGCAATCACTGGCCTCTGGCACCTGACCCACCAGAGACAAATTCTTCGGGAACCTGGTTCCTTACCCGTCACCATGGTTATGCCCTTACGGGTGTTTATGGAGGAGATGCAGATGCTCGGGATGCAGATGAGATGAGACATAATGGAGGCTTGAACTATCTTTACTATGATGGGCATGTAGAATGGCATAGACCGGAATACATCTTTGAGAATGAGAAGGCACTCTTTAATCCCTCAGTAACAGGGCCATAAGATATAGTGGTAAGACTGAAGCCCCTGGCCGGTGGTCAGGGGCAACTTTTTACGAAAATTTTTACCCGACCTTCAGACTCAAGTTTGGGCAACCGATACAGGAAGCCCTACGATTACCCTTTTTATGAAAGGGGTGTCCGGATTTCAGCCCTAAGGAAAGGTTTGTGGAAACATAGAGAATTATTGCAAGTTTTTGAAAGAGACAATTTGTGTAAGGAATTATGCGATTAATGTATTACCGAGGAAGGAGAAAATGAGATGTTTTTTAATTTCCGTTATGTTGTTAGGACTGATCATTGGTCAAAATGACGCAGAATCTCAGCAAAGTAGAGATAGTAGAAGGTATTTAGTTGACAGAAGTACAATTCTGTTTATGAGTTTTGATGAAATAAAGGACAGGATTGTTCGTGATGAATCCAAAAACAACAATCATGGCACGATATATGGGGAGTATAAAATAGAAAAGGGTAAATTCGGAAAAGGGTTGTATTTTAATGGGATAAACACCTACATAATAGTTCCTTCTAATGACAGCTTAAATGTCAAAAATGAAGTAACTATATCAATTTGGATTAAACCAGATAAAGATCTTACTGAAGATAGTCCAACAATGTTTCTGGCTGGGAAACGGCGGTCGTATTGGTTGCAATATGAAGGTGGGAAAGTAAAACTTTACTTTGTTGATAATAATGGCAAGTATTGGGGGATTGAAAAAAGAATAATTCTATCTGCGAACACCTGGTACCACATTATGGCGAGCTATGACGGACAACAAATGGTATTGTATATTAATGGAGAAAAGCAATCTTATCTGCGAGCGAAATTTGAAATTAACGTGAATAATATAGATTTTACTATCGGTGCAATTGTTAAGGAAACACCAAAGAATTTGTTTCAGGGGATAATAGATCAAGTAATCATTTCAAGTGAGGCTAAAACACCTTCAAGTGTGAGTGCGATAAATGAAGCACGGGGTAAGATGGGGGAAGAAAATTTAGCTTTGGGTAAAAAGTACTTGCTTCAACCAGATCCTAATTATATCCTGACAGTAAAAGGGGAAACGGATAAGCGCGACCTAACAGATGGAAAGGTATCCAGTAAAAGAGCTCTATGGTATGAGCAAGATGCAGTAGCATGGGCATATCAACCTTACGTAAGAATTATTATAGACCTTGAGAAAGTAATGCCTGTAGGTTCTGTAAAAATACATTTGCAAGGGGGAGGTGCACAGAGGTCAATTCTGTTTCCGCAAACGGTTGAAGTTCTTGCAAGTGAAGATAGAAAGTTATTCTATCCAGTTTGTACCTTTGAAAAAGATGTGGATGCCAGAAAATTTGGTATTCCTGAAGAGAAGGGTGTTCCTTGGACTCATTGGTTGGAATTTAGAAATCTGAAAACAAGAGGAAGATTTATTGCCATCGTAATTCGCTCCAGCGGATTTATGACTGTCTTGGATGAAATTCAGGTAATAAAGGGTAAATTTAAACCCGAAGACGTCCAGTTTGCAGGAAGGCCAGTAGACCTCAATATAAACGGAATAACTTTCTATTTCCCCCGAAATGTTTACAGATTCAGCCGGAATATTTTAACTCCTGGATACTTTGGCTGTCTGGACACCCGACAGGACAAGACTGGAAACGTGTGGTTGACTATTATAACGCCTCCGGGGCTTTGGGTTGAGGCTGCTATCTTAGGCCGTGATGAGCTAATAAGCCCCATGAGTTATAAAAAAACGAAAGGGCTGAAGGTTTATAGAGACATTGATGAAGTTGGCAATAATATCCTGAAAGCTCAGGTCAAGACCTACAACGATAGAAGCTGGGGAAGGCTTTGGTTGAATTCAAAAGACTGGAAAGACGGTGAGTCAGGAGAAATGAAGTTTATAGCGAAATGGGGAAATGAACCAGAGAATGTTTCCATCACTACCCAGCGTGTTGAGGCTTTCACAATTCCTCCGGCAAGGAGACCCAACGATTTGCTTGTCTTTGGACTGGGCACCTATCCGATTGAATATCTTGCTCTCTGGCCGGATGTCTTTAATGTTTTTAAACATCTTGGATTCAATGTGATTCCTGCTTGTGGTGTGGATGATGTTCATTGGAGTAAATTTTTTGATGATGTTCACAAACATGGTTTCAAAGTAGCTTTTCATGTTTCTCCGTTTTCTAACTTCTTTAAAGAGCGATGGGATAAAGAACCAGAAGTTTTTTGCCAGCTTCCAGGAGGTAAAACCTCTGGTCGTTTGTGCCCTTCATATAGGGGAAAATACTATAAAAGAGAGATTAATAAGATAGCAAATGAGTACTCTATTACCCGCGCCGAGTGGGTATTCTTAGATACAGAGTTATGGGGTTGGAAAGGTCCGGAAAAGTGGGGAGCAAAACAGTGTTCCCGCTGTAGAGCAAGGTTTGAAGAGATGGGATTAGATTCCTGGGAAAAGTTTTTTGAGGCGATGGGTAAGGAGTTGATGGAAGATGTCGTTAATGGTATCAAAAAGAAGGCTGCAGAGATTGGTATCAATAAAGTATATTTCGGTTCCTTCAATATCTATCCTGGTGGGGAGTATCAACCTTACCAGCATGCATGGCGCTTTCTAGATTTATATCCTGAGACGCTACAAATTGCCCAGCCTGCGTATTATTCACCTCTGTTAGCAAAGAACTTGGAAGAGTTGCGAAATCTTATAGCAAATGCCAGAGACTTATTGCCGCAGAGTGATATTGTTCCCTGGCTAACACCAGGTGACAGTGGTGAGTTCCCTCCGATTCGAATGGAATATGCTATATACGAGTGTCTTCTAAATGGGGCCAGGGGGATAACCTGGTGGAGTGCACGAAGTTGGGAACCGGAAGACTTTTATCATTATTCCCGTGTAATAGATAGCGTGGCTGGAGTAGAAGATATAATTATCTCTGGTAAGAAAGTTGATAGTTTCACTTCTTCGTCAGGGAGGATCCATGTAGAGGCACTGAAGAAGGGAAAGGAAATACTGATGCTCTTATCAAATTACAAAGACGATTTACCTGTGGAGGAAACAATTATTTCAAAAAAATTTAAAATCCGCTCTGTTAAAGATAGAGAGAGTGGAAAAGATATTCCTCTTTTTAATAATAGGAAAAAGTTCAAAATCAAGTTAGAAAATAAAAGAACAAAACTTCTTCATCTTATAGTAGATGAATCCGATTTATGATTTGAGAATGGCAGCGCCAACAGTTATTTTTCACCTTACCGAAAGTTGTGTTTTAAGGTTATTATGTGCTGGGAAGAGATATAAAGAATTCCTCAAGAGGAAACCTTAATAGGCATGTACAAGATAAGAAGATTAGATAGAGGAGAAATTCACCTACTTATAGATTTTTACTCTTACTCCTCTGGTTTAAGCATACTTGAAGATAGAGTAAAAGAAAAAGGAATAATAGGAGCTTTCTCTGAAGAGATTACTTTAAACATGTTTAATGTGCCTATTAACATAGAACCTGAACGGGAACTCAAAGTGGTTTTATCATCCAGGAACGCATTGTGTGAAATTTTTATCAAAAGATATTATGAGTTTAAGGATGTCATCCCTTTCGTATCTGAATATAATGGAGAAATAGTTGGAGCTGTTTATCTTGTTCGACCCAAGATTAATAATGAGATTGCTTTATATGAAAGCCTCCATATCCATCCTAAGCACAGACGTCGTGGGTTAGGTAGCAAACTCACCAAAGCCTGTCTTGATTACCTTGAAAAAGAGCGGGTAAAAGCAGTCTTTTTAACAAGCGGTGGTGAGACAACTCCTGCTTATAGAGGTATCTATTTAAAATTTGGTTTTATGGACCTAACTTCGATTAAGGGAGCCTGGATGGGTAAGTTCTTCGGGATTGATTCTCCAAAGAAGTTCATAAAGGAATACTATAACACTGGAGAGAAGGAGATTTTCATCTCAGACCTTTCTCTGGGACACTATCCAGGAATCCAGATGCTTATAAATAGTGACACTGCTACGTTAATCAAAAATTACTCTTTAGGAATTTTCAAAGGAGTTATATCAAAAGGTCTCATTGTGAGAAATTTATTGGGCAAAAATGCCAATGGTATAATAGCTAAGACAATAATTTCAGATAGGAAAGTGGTGGGTTTTGTTACTTTATCTCCTCTGTTTAATAGAATTACAGGTTTATTTAGAAGGGAACAGCCTTTTGCTCCTGAAGAAGCGCATATAAGATTACTTGATATTTACTTAAGTCCTTATCATTGGAAGAAAGAAATAATCGTTTATATTTTAGATAGAGTGAAGGAAACATGTAGAGCAGAAGGGGTAGAGAAGGTCTATTTGTACATTGGACAGTTTCCTACTGAAAGATGTGAGCTCTTTAAGAAAGTTGGCTTTACTATAGAAAGTGTTTTGGAAGATAGGTTAAGAACTGAGGGAAAGAAGTATAACATTTTTCTCATGTCGAAAAGTTTTTAGGGGTATAAAGAAACGAGGAAATAAAACAATGTTGATAGGTAAACGGAATAGACAAACCCTATGAATAAGAAGGTAACTTAAGAGGAGGTGAGGATATGACAATACATAATATTTATGTGGAGGCTCATCAGGTGCGAGCAGATGTTCCGGATATCGTTTCTCGTTACCCCGCTAACCCAATTATGAAGGCGTCAGATATCCCAGGTGCTGCTTCGGTCTGTAATTCAGCTGTCGCGAGATTCAAAGATAAATACATGGCCATCATCCGTGCTGATATGCGCACAGGAGTAGTACATCATTATGTAGCGGAAAGCGAGGATGGAATTCATTTCAGGCTAAAAGGTGGCCCCATTCAACTGCCCCATTCAAACGAGGAGTACTTCTTTCGATATCAACAGTCTTGGTATGATCCACGGATTACTGCCTTTGAAGATGGTACCTACTATATTACTTATGCTATTGAGAATGAGTACGGTGTGCAAACAGGTCTGGATGCCACGAAAGATTTTAAAAACTTTGAGAAAATTGCAATTATCACAGAACCCAACAACCGAAATGTTGTCATTTTCCCAGAGAAAATTGATGGACTATTTTGGAGGCTTGACAGACCATCTCCTGGAGGTACTGATTCTCCTTCTGGCATTTGGTGTGCTAGTTCACCCGACTTGATTCATTGGGGAAATTTTCATTCAATTTTACCGCCACGGAAGTACTACTGGGACTCATGGAAATGCGGCGCGGGAGCTCCCCCCATCAAGACCGAAGAAGGATGGCTTATTATCTATCACGGTACACGTAAGACTTGTAACGGATTGGTTTATCGGGTGGGCGTTGCTCTACTTGATTTGAATAATCCGACACGTGTTATTAGACGAGCTAAGAATTTTTTATTTGGTCCTACCGAGATGTATGAATGTCAAGGGATTGTGCCTAACGTCTGTTTCCCAACTGCTGCCATTCCAAATCCAGACGGTATAGTCAATATCTATTACGGCGCTGCCGATACAAGCCTATGTTTAGCCCAAGCTAAACTTTGCGATTTGGTGGAATTCGCGAAAAAATATTGAGCCGGTCAAAGAGATGAAGAGAAAAATCAATAGAATTTATTTGGAAAAGCATAAAGAGGACAGTCTCTACCTCTTTTGCGGAAACTTTGCAAGGCTTTAAGTCTTTGATACAATTCTCTAAATATAGAGAATTATCACCGAGAATTTCGTATTACTTCATAGATTCGTAAGTTCTTTATATTAAAAAGGAGGGTGAGACAAGATGAAAAAACTATTTGTGGATAGTAGAGGAAATATCGTTATCCGGGAAGCGAAAGAACCAAAGTTGGAAAAGATGGGAATTTTGAGCAAGACTAAATACTCTCTTATTAGTTCAGGTACAGAAAGCGGAGTGCTTATTCGGAGACGAAAGAATCCAAAAAAGAAAGGAGATTTTTTAGCTCTTGGTTACAGTAATAGTGGCATTGTTGTGGCTAAGCACAAAGCTCTCACGGAGGTTAAAATTGGAGACCTGGTTGCCTGTGCCGGCGGGGGGTATGCTTCTCATTCCGAGATATGCTATGTTCCTAAAAATCTTTTTGTTAAGTGCCCTAAAAATCTTTCTGCTAAAGAAGCCTGTTTTGTAGCCATAGGTTCCATTGCTATGCATGGAGTCAGAAGATGCCAGGTTTCTTTTGGGGAAAAGGTAGTGGTTATGGGATTGGGTATTATAGGTCAAATAGTCGCGCAGATACTCAGAATTGCCGGAGCAGAAGTAATAGCCACTGATTTTATTCATCAGAGATTAGAATTAGCTAAGAAATTGGGGGCAGAACATGTTTTTAATGCCCAAAATATAAGGTGTCTTGAGGAGGTTAAATCACTAACCAACGGATTTGGAGCAGATGCAGTTATAGTCTGTGCCAACAATCCAAATTCTTCCGCCCCGATTAAAACAGCTATAGAGATGGTAAGAGATAAAGGTCGTATTGTGGTAGTTGGTGATGTAAAATTAACGATCGAACGTGGACCTCTTTATGCCAAAGAAGTTGACCTGTTGATTTCGAGATCTTATGGACCAGGTCGATACGATCCCAATTACGAAGAAAATGGACAGGATTATCCTGTCGGTTTTGTCAGATGGACTGAAAACAGAAATATGGAAGAGTTTTTAAGACTGATTTCGGTGGGAAAGATTAATGTGAAATCCTTGATTACACATGAATATGATATTGACGATGCACCTCAGGCCTTTGAAACCATCCTGAACGAACCGGATAAGGTTTTAGGAGTGATATTAAGGTACAATAATTAAGAGGGACAAACCAGCGAGTGAATCTTTGGGTAATAGTTTAGTTATTAGAAGTTAAACTTTTGATAGCTTAACTCAATTAAGGCACCCTGATTTCTGAAAGGGCATAAATAAAGAGATTTGGGGATTAGTGAGGGGCGTGTCATTACAAGTAAGGATTCGAGGAGGAAATCCCATTTTGAGTTCTTTAAAAGGTCTCGCATAAAGAGGAAGGAATCTCTGTTTGCATAAGATAATTTTCTCCTTTCTCCCTTAAAGATTTTCCTTCTTCTATCTCTTTTATCAATTCTCTATCTACACAACCTCTATCTGCTACAAGAATTCTCCTCTTTAAATACTTTCTGCATTATAGGTATCCCTTCTTCCCTCATTACTATCCCAACTATTATCTGTTTCTTATCAGAGTTCTTCCTTGAGTATCCGTATTCAGCACGACCGTCTGTGCCGTTCCCTTCAAAGTAAACCCTTATGGTATTCAAATAGAGTAAGATAAGGAGATTCACCAAATAAATCCCCCCTTAAGTATAGTTCTTCCTCTATCCTGCACAAGTTCAGGAACATATGAAAAAAATAGATAGAAAAGATGGGTAAATTTGTACCTTATCCTTCCTATTGCTTTAGAAGAGGCCGGAAGTTATACTCTCTACTTGGGAGGCAGGAGAGATGGCAGGAAACGAGCAAAAAGGAAGGGGAAGGTGCCTGCCCTCCCATTGGTCGGAGCGGGCAGACCTTATCTTTTATAATACCTAAAGACCCCATGTTTCATTTTCTTGCCTTTCTCCTTTAAAATATCTAATAGATTAAAGAAAATTTTTTCAAGATGATGGACCTATACAATAATTTGAAACAAATAATCTTTGGTTTTAATATAAATTGCGATGACCATGATGACTGTGAAGGGTGGAAATAAAAATTGAGAGTTAATTATTTCTCCTTGGTTGAAGGATGTGCATCTGATAAATATAATTGGCTTTATTTGCCTCAATGGCTTCACCGTCCTTCAGATGGGAGACCAACTAGTCACTGGGGTGAGAATTTGAAAAAGTTTTATTCTGCGAATAAAACCACGGTAATTACAAATTTTCCCGTATGGGAACATGAGTTTAGGTAGCAGAATAGAAAAACACAAAAATCCTTCAGCAACTATTCCCTTCCATTGTGGACATGGTGGTATAACCATGTGGATGTCTGAGAGTATACACGGTGATCCACCTGGTTCCGATACAGACATCTGGGCAGAGACGTACAGACATTCGGGTGGTAATAATGCTGTCTATTTGGATAGACATGTAAAATGGGCTTCTGCTCCATATTCCACTGATAAAAAGATATTCCTTGGCGAAGCGATAATTAAATGGCTTAAAGGAGAGAAGCATGGTTATCAGTAAAAAATCGTTAATAGGGATAGGAATATTTTTATGGTGCTTTTTCTTATCCTTTCTTTGGATAACTGAAAACAAAGGAGAGACCTATACTAAAAAGGTTGCTGCTATTCAATTTTCTTCTCCTTCAGCAATAGATAAAAAAAATAAGGATGATGCCTGGCTTGAGGCTGCGATAAATGGAAGTATTGTTGCAGGTTTTGTTAACCAGGGAGGCGGTAATTTAGCCTCTTGTCAAATGCCCGGCTTTGTGGTTTATGATAACGAAAATCTCTATATAGGGGTTAGGGTCTATCCTTCTTCTATGGAAAAACTCACCCAGAAAGCATACCGGGATGATGATAAAAACATTTGCAGAGATGACCACATTGAAATATTTACACAACCATATCTTAACTCTAAAACTTATTATCAGTTCAGTGTGAACTCGCAAAACTTTAAGGCTATCCATTATGGTGAAGAGACCCCGTTTTTCAAGACAGCTACCTATAAAGGAAATAATTTCTGGTCAGCAGAGATACTTATTCCCCTATCTATTATAGATATAACTCCTAATAAAGGAAAGGTGTGGGGAGTCAATATGGCTGGTGCTCATACTACCAGTGGTTTTGAATGGATTACCTGGGTAAAGGCCCATAACTTTCACAATGTAGAGAAATTTGGTCAGTTAATTCTAAAAGAGTGAAAAGTGCAAGATGAATAAAGAGTTTTTAAAAATAGTAGGGAAGATTTTACTAGGAGGGTAAGTTATGAGAAGAAAACTTAAGGATGTAATTACCTTTAATAAAGCTTATTTCATTATTAGAGGAGAACCAATTTTTCTATTTGGTGGGGATTTTTGTTATGCCAGATGTAACCGAAAATTCTGGGAGGATAGAATTTTAAAACTGAAACAAGCTGGTTGCAATACAATTACTTTTTATATTCCCTGGTTGTATCATCAACCTGCTCCAGATAAATTTGAATTTCAAGGTGACAAAGATTTAGGTGCTTTTATTGATACTATAGGTAAATGTGGAATGTTTGCCATAGTAAGAATGGGACCTTTTATTCATGGTGAATGGAAGAATGGTGGTCTGCCGGATTGGTTGTTTAGCAAACTGGGGAAAAGAGTAAGGACTAACGACACAGAGTATTTTAAATATACAGAGGCTTGGTATTTGAAGATAATTGAGATTATAAAACCGCGGCAGATTAGTAAAGGTGGTCCGGTAATTATGGTCCAGGCGGAGAATGAGTTAGGTAGCGCTGGTTCAAAAGGTGATGATTTGGGCCGGGGTTCTGAGGAACCTGAGGAGAATCGGGAACATATATTGAGATATTATGAAATTCTTCGGAAAAACGGGATAGAGGTTCCTTTTTTAGATATTAATACCTATCTAGGGAAAGAGGAATTAGAGAATGTAATCAGCGGAAGAGGTATTTACCCGGACAGTTGTTTCTATGGGGAGGGAGAAACCCCGCTAATTTCCCTTGAGAAGTATGAAAAAACAAAAAAACCGCTTTTTGCCATAGAACTTCAGGGCGGTATGTTTCAGCGCTTTTTTGACTACCCTGAATATTTGAATACCCGTTCTTACCAAGGGCCCATTGTGGAGCCGGGAAGGATAGAAAGTTTAAGCCTGGTCTTTTTAGCAGAAGGGTATAATGCTCTCTGTTATTACACCTTGGTAGATGGCAAGAATCCAGATGGTATGGGTGAAGGTATGCTGCCGGAGAAGATTTACAATTTTCAGGCACCAGTAAGTAGTTGCGGCACATTACGAGCCTCTTATGAAGTATTAAAGAGGTTAGGCTGGTTTCTGCGCAGTTTTCAGAAGGAGCTCTTGATATCAGAGCCAAAAGTATGGGCGAAAGCAATCAGTTACGGTCGGTATAATCCTCTGGAAAAAGAAAAAGGCTTTGACCTGTTTGAGCATTATGAAAATAAAAGCAAAGAGGTTTCATCACTACCTAATGCCAGTGCTCAGTCGGTTGTTTGTGGAAGTAGAGTAACTAAAGGGTTGAACTTAAGCGAATCAAATTTTGTTTTTCTGGTCAACTATTCTAAAACAGAAAAGAAATGGTTAAGAGATATCCATATTCTTACAAGTAGCGAAGGCTTAGCTGCTGAAGTCCCCAGAGAGTTGCCCCGGTATATTCAATTAACTCTTCAGCCTAACGAATCCCGCATAATTCCTTTTTATATAAAATTAGATAAGGGGAAATTTTTAGAGTATGCTACTGTATCTTTGCTCGACCGCAGGAAGGTTGGAGGTATAACCCAGGTTATTTTTTATGGCCAAAAGCATGAAATTGCAGAGATGAGATTGGTTCTGCCAAAAAAGGAAGAAGTCAAAAAATATGGAGAGTCTGCTTTGATATGGGAATCTCCAAATACTCTCACTATTCTTGCCTCTCCCAAGGAAGGGATATTTATAGCGGAGTTAGAGAAAAATAGTTTAAGGATTATCCTTTTAAGTAAGGAATTAGCAGGGAAAGTTTGGGAAGTAAAAGGTCCGGGAGGGAATATAGTAGCGATTAGTAATCTCCATGTTCTCAACTCAGAGTTAACAGAGCAGAACAGATACTCAGTTAAAATAGAAGCAATGGAAGAAAATATCTTTTTCTGGTTATTTAGCCCTTCTCAACCCAAGTTCGATTCTAATAATTTCCAGATTATGGGTAAATATTTTACTGATTTCTCTTTCTTTAAGGGTTATGGCAAAATTAATATTCCTCAAAAGAAAATTTCTTTTAATTCTTACTTCCAAGAAGATAATCTTATTTACGTAGCTGAATTAAAAGATGAGATATTAAAAGATGTGAAAGATATTATTTTTCAGGTCAACTATGATGGTGCTTATGGGAAGGCCTATCTTAATAACCGTTTAATTTCTGACCATTATCTGGGGAAATTCCAGACCTGGGAGTTTGGAGTTGCTGATGAATTAGAGGATGGAGGTGGATATAAACTAAGAATTGTCCTTAATGGTACCAGAGAAGCTGAGGTTAAAGTAAAGCCGGTGATAGAGGATGAGATAAAAATTGAGTGGGTTGGATAAAAATAAAGGAAAAGCATTTTTTACTGTAGGTAATTATATACATTGCATCATCAAAAATCTTCTCCAAATCGGATACATTTTCCCTTCTTCTTTCTCTTTCCATTTTCCATGAAACCATTGGAAACAACCTATTTTGAATTCTAACCAACTCTCTTTTTAATTTTGCTGGATTTAGGGTCTGGTATAACCTCTTTAACTCCTCCTTCCCATTTGGAGAAGATTTTTATATGATGCAACGATACCCTTTTCGAGAAGATTTTTGATGATGCAATTCGAGTTATTGACAGGATTTACTATAATCTGATATTCTTTTTGAAATGCCAGTATTAAAACCCTTAAACCGGACCACTTTAGCAGGGCAAGTAGCTAAGAGGATTCTTTCTCTAATAGAGGAAGGGCATTTTAAACCTTATGACCGCCTTCCCCCAGAGAGAGAACTCTGTGAGAAACTGAGAATCAGCCGGACACCTTTAAGAGAAGGAATAAGAATGCTATCTGCTTTGGGAATTCTCCAGTCCCGCCGAGGGAGTGGAGTTTATGTGCTTACTTCCCATCCTTCTATGGTTCTTATGCGAGGCCTGCAAAATCTGAAGATAGAGAAAAAAGTTGCTTTTGATTTGCTGGAAGCAAGAAGTCGAATGGAGCAAATTATGGGAGAACTGGCTCTGGAAAGGGCTGGTAAGAGAGACCTAAATTGTCTGGGAAAAGCAGTGATTCAGATGGAGAAATGTTATAAGGAAGGAAAATCATCTACTCAGCCAGAGATAGATTTCCGTATTGCCTTGACACAGGCTACCCATAATGAAATTTTTGTGGTGATGACCCGTTCTATTGTCCCCTTTCTGGCAGTCTTATCAGAGCATATGGAAGAAGGGGACGGGGAGGAACCCTCCCTTTTTAATATTCAAAACCATAGAGAAATTTTTGAGTGTATAGCCAGGAAAGATAAAGAGGGGTTAAGAAGGGCTCTCCAAATCCACTACGAACATCTGGGAAAGTTACTTAATCAATTTTTTAGTAAAAAGAAAGAAGGAGAGTGATAATGCGGCTAAGTACTTGGGCTTATTTACTGAGTATGATGGTTTTTATTCTTTTAATTTGTCCTCTCTACGCTAAAGAAAGGGTGAAGAATCCCACCCTTCCTGAATATGAGTGTCGAAGGAGAGTGGGGAAAATAGTTATTGATGGAGAAATAAATGAGCCAGCCTGGGAAAAGGCTCAGGTTATTAATCTTTTCTTTGTTCCGGAGAGCCTGGATTTAGCCAAAGCAGGGACAGAGGCACGTCTTCTCTGGGATGATACCTATCTTTACGTGGCTATACGCGCCTATGATAAGGATATATGTTACTGGGGAGAGGAAAGGGATAGTGTTATATTTCGGGGAGATGTGCTGGAGTTATTTCTAAAACCTTCTGATAATCCACCTTATTACTATGAGATAGACTTTAATCCCAAAAATGTTATCTATGATTCTTATAGCGCCTATGAACGGGCAGGACAGTGGAGATTCTCTTACTGGAATGCCCCTATTGATTCTAAGGTTAAAATAAAAGGAACTTTGGAGTCTTGGGAAGATGAGGATGAATGGTGGCAGGTGGAGTTCCGCGTTCCTTTTTCTTCCCTTCCCTCTCTTAAAGGGAGAACTCCTAAAGTGGGAGATGTATGGAGGTTTCATGTAGCCAGATACAACTACTCCGTTTATCTTAAAGGGATAGAATACTCCTCCTGCGCCATCCTTCCCAAATTAAATTACCACGACATTTCCCGCTTCTGTTACCTTAAATTTGTCCCTTAGAATAATCTATCATTCTCTATTCTCATACAAAATTTTTCCGTTTTTCTGGAAAAAGTTTTAACACAGGAGTTTTCCCCAAAAAATTTCAAGTCTTTAAAGGCTCAAAAGGTAAGAAGAGATAAGGGATAGAAGGAGGTGGAGGTAAGGGAGAGGGGGCAAATTTTTCCCCGAAGAGAATATTAAAAATTCCGTCATAGAGGGCATAATATTTAAAGGGAGGTATTTGGTAGAATCTTTTAGCCTTCTCATAAATTTTTTTAAGGAGTATTTGAAGTCTAAGTTTTTCTCCTATAACTACGCTTAAGAAAAAGAACACACTCATAAGAATAGCCAGAATATTACGCAGGCTATTAAATTTTCTCACTCTCAC
>Ga0190286_1000401_pt1 | contig 18408 bp, 21 predicted proteins | sample 48691834_MG_FD_183241 | JGI IMG/M metagenome (GOLD analysis project Ga0190286, IMG submission 183241) | Hydrothermal vent microbial mat bacterial communities from Southern Trench, Guaymas Basin, Mexico - 4869-18-3-4_MG | ecosystem: Environmental > Aquatic > Marine > Hydrothermal vents >... | reverse complement strand
TACAACCCCAAAGTTCTAAGATTAGGTGCCTTGCCACTTTATTCTCCTATTTTTTTGTAACATAGGCCTCTTCATCAAAATATAAATCCCTCCCAAGCTCCACCTTATCTTTTAAGATTGGCTCTGGTTTTTTTATTGCATAGATGCGAAATAGATTGGAGGTATAGAAGTCTATATCTGGGCGATTTACAGATACTGGGGCATCTTTTACCACCCTTAGACCCAGGTTTAAAATATCATCTCTATTCAAAAGATATGTATGAAAGTTGCGAATAATATCAGTAATAACAAAACCCATATTGAGGATATCTTGTTGGATAGTGTGCCATTTTGCCCTTGATGCCTCTAGGTGCGTTAGCCCAAAATAGCCTACACCCTCAGTCCCTTTAAGTGTAGAGACACAACGAGAGAGAAAAAGACGTATGCCCTCCCTTGTCTCTACAGGGTCTGTAAAGAATACATCAAAACTTTCCTTTAATTTATCTGAAACAGGCTCTCTGACATCATAGCGGATTAAGTCCAAATTATCCCATCCTTTATCAGTTTTAATATCATTAATAAACTCCAAGATGCGCTCATCTATTTCTAACACTGTAACCCTTTTAGGCCACCCTGTGAGCAATAAGGCCAAAGAGGTCAAATCGTCATCCCCCAATAAGATGATCTCCTTTCCCTCTACATCCCCTAGTTCATACATCAAAAATACCCTAGCTACAGTGTCTTTAGGTTCAATATAACCTTGGTCATATTCAGATATTGCCCTTGGCCTAAATTTAACCAATTCTTCAAATCTTTCTAAGATTTCCATAAAGGGTTTTAAGGATATACCCTTTCCACCACAATCTGGACAGACAATTGACCTAAAACCACTAAACCCAAACCTCTTTGCCTCACTCAAACCACTTTTAGTGAGAGAAAAAAAACCTGCTTTATGGTCTATAATTTCCTTTTCCAAGAGCCCTTTTAATGAATCTTGGAATGTACGGATATCTATATCCATATTCCTGATTAATTGCCAATAGCCCTTTGGCCCATTCACTAAATTACGCAATATGAGATACTCTGCTCGATTCACAAATGTGATTTTTACCCGGGCTATTCTCTTGTGTCAAGGGTTATTTTAAAAAAATAATAAGTTAATGGTATTCAACCTTAAGAAGATTGATAAAACTTGAAATCATACCTCTCCCCATTCCACTAAGTCCTAGAAGTTGTGTCTCAATCTTGCTGCCAATATAATTACAAATAACGGATATTCAAATATAATCAGCAAGAAAAGGTTTGTAATCGTCAAGCAGTGGACTGAGGCCAAATCCCCGCCTTGTTTTAAATCCCCTTTTTATAAGATCCTTTTTTATATTAAAAGTTCAATAAATATAATCAAATATATCACTGCCTCTTAAGAACCTTATTTAATAACGTTTTTAACCTATCTAACTTGAATGGCTTTGTCAATATATAGTCAATAAATGAAGATGTCTTTACCTCATTGCCCCAGCCCGTAATAAGAACTACAAAGGTCTTGGGCGAGATGGACTTTATCCTTTCAGCTACTTCAATTCCAGATAGTTTAGGTATACTTAAGTCAGTAAGTACTAATTGAAATTTTGCCTCTTTAAAAAGTCTTAATCCTTCCTCTCCATCCCTTGCCATTACCCCCTCATAGCCAAGCAGGTCTAAAAACTCTACTAAAAGCTCCCTGATCTCAGGTTCGTCGTCTATCACCAATATCTTAGGCCTTTGCATTTTATGTTCTTAATGGGAGGCTTATAAAGAAGGGAGTCCCTTGTCCCTCAAAAAGCCCTGATTTATTTTCTGCCTCCATTACTTGATTTTCTAATTGTTTGTTAACTATTATATCCCTACTTATACCCAAAATCAAATCAGATTTTTCTCCATTGCGTCTTAACCTTAAATTTATTTCACCGATCTTTTCTCCCATTTCTTTACACTTTAATCTTACCTCAACCCCTTATTGTCCCCTTTTTCTCTATCTTGTTTAATATTTCTTCGCATTCCACCCCAATTATAGAAAAAGGCCTCCTTTTTAATTCTTCTATCTCTTCATGTCAATTGTCTTTACCTTATAATCAGGATAAAAAATTTGCCTAATATGGATTTTCATTATATGATAGTTTTATGGGCAAATGTCGATATTGTGGAAATTCATCAATAATAATCTCTGACTCACTGGGGTATTGTTATGATTGTATTAGAGGGCATTGGGAGGAGATATATCAAGAAATTTTTAAGGTCCATGAAAATAGTAGGGTCATCTTTGGACTTCCTCCTTCTGTACCCAAGACAGAAAATGGCCACACCTGTCAGTTGTGTGCCAATAAATGCAAGATAGGTGAAAATAGCAGAGGATTCTGTGGCATTAGAGAAAACAAAAATGGTAGAATCATTGGTGGTACAAAAAGGGGCAATTTGAGATTTTATTATGATCCACTGCCTACCAATTGTGTTGCAGACTGGGTGTGTCCAGGGGGGACAGGCGCAGGTTATCCCAAATATGCTGTTAGGCCAAAGGCAGAGTATGGCTACTATAACCTTGCTGTTTTTTATCAGGCATGTAACTTTAACTGTCTTTATTGTCAAAATTGGACATTTAAGTATGGTTTAAGGCAACCAAAATGGGTAAGTATTGAGGAATTGGCAAATGCTGCATTAAGAGAGAATGTCAGTTGCATTTGCTTTTTTGGGGGGGACCCTACCCCTCAGGTGATCCATGCACTGGCATCTGTAAGACTTGCATTAAAAAAGAAAAAAGGGCAAATTTTACGCATCTGCTGGGAAACTAATGGTTCAGTAAACCCAAAGATTTTAGAAAAAATGGCTCAATTTTCTTTAGAGACTGGTGGTTGCATCAAATTTGACCTCAAGGCCTGGCATGAACCTGTACATAAGGCACTATGTGGTGTCTCTAATCAACAAACCCTGAACAACTTTAGATGGCTTTCTGGTCTAATAAATGAGCGCAAAGAGCCACCACTGCTCATTGCCAGTACATTGTTAGTACCAGGTTATGTAGATGTATCCGAAGTGAGAGAGATTGCGTCTTTTATAGCCAGTTTAAATCCGAATATCCCTTATAGCCTATTAGGGTTTTATCCTCATTTTTTTATGAAAGATCTACCAACCACATCCCTTTCTCATGCCCTTAGATGCCTAGAAACGGCCAAAAAGGCAGGATTAAAAAGGATCAGGATAGGAAATCAACATCTTTTAGGTCATTCTTATGATTGATTTACAATTTCTTGCTTTCTTAATATCTGACTTACCTTACTTATAAGTTCATTTGAGGTAAAGGGCTTGCTTATAAATGGTAATTGTTTTTCTGCTATAAATTGATAATCTAACTTATCATGGCTATAACCACTTACAAAAAGAAATTTGGTCTTTGGGTGCTGTTTAGATATTACTTGATATGCCTGGCGACCACTCATCTTGGGCATAATCAAGTCCATTATGATTAAATCAAAATCTCTCTCCTTACACAATTTTATCGCTTCTTCTCCATTGGGTGCTATCATTACGCTATAACCATGATTTTTCAAAATATCTGCTACTAGTGCACGCACTGCCTCTTCATCTTCAACTACCAAAATTGTCCCCTTCCCAGGCGGAACTGATACCTCTTGCAGACTAGTCTTGGTACTTAGAACCCTTTCTTCAATGATGGGCAAATAAATCTTAAAAACTGACCCTTTGCCAGGATTACTCTCTACATCAATAAGACCTTTGTGTTGTTTTACTAAACTATACACTATGGCAAGTCCCAACCCTGTGCCTCTATCAGGTGCCTTAGTGGTAAAAAATGGTTCAAAGATATGATTTTTAACTTTGTTATCCATACCAATCCCAGTATCCTCAACCATGAGCATCACATAATCTCCTGGCTTTGCCCAGGAATGCTCCCTGCAATGTTCATCACCAAGTTTCACATTCCTTGTTTTAATAGTAAGTCTTCCTCCATTTGGCATAGCATCCCTAGCATTGGTACAGAGGTTGATGAATATCTCCTCTAGGGCACCTGGGTCGGCTTTTAGGTTGGCTTGTTCTGCCTCCAGGCTCACTTTAAGTTCAATATCCTCACCAATAATCCGTTCAAGCAATTTAATAAGATCCTTCAAAATTTCATTTAGATTTATTGCCTGCATATCAAGCACTTTTTTCCGGCTAAAAGCTAAGAGCTTACTGATTAAATTAATTGCACGATTTACCTCTTGTCTAATATTTTTTAAGTATCTATAAATTGAGTGTTCAGGAGAAATCTGTAGCAGGGCAAAATCAGTATAACCTATAATAGCTGTAAGAATGTTATTAAAGTCATGGGCAATCCCACCTACCAGCGTACCAATGGCCTCCATCTTTTGTGCTTGTCTAAGTTGGGCCTCAAGCCTTTTTTGGGCTGTAATATCTATTAGTACCCCAGCAATCACTGGGTGATTTTGATAAATAGCCTGTGCCCCATATACCTTGCAATGGATTATCTCTCCATCCTTCTTTAGCCCCCGAAATGTATAACTCATACCTTTCATTTCCCCTTCTAAACGCCTTCGAATATTCTTGCGCACAATCCACCTATCTTCAGGTGCTGTCAAGTCTAATGGCCCCTTTTTCCCTATAAGCTCATCTGGGGTATAGCCAAATATCTCAGCCAGATGTTCATTGACATAATCAAACACATCCTCTCTTAAAATATATATTCCTACTAACGATTGCTCTACAAGACTGCGATATTTTTGTTCACTTTCTTTTAATGCCTCCTCTGCTAGCTTACGTTCAATGGCCTTGCTGATATTTTCAGCAACAGCCCTTAAGGCAAGGATCTCTAGTGTCTTCCACTTACGTCTTTTTTCTGTTTCATAAGCCATAAATCCATATAGCTTTCCACCTACGTATATTGGAATAGCAAGGAGTGAAAAGATCCTTTGTTTCTCTAAAATTGCCCTTTCAACCGATGTTATCTCTTGCATTTTAGAAACATCTTCAATGTTTATGACCTCATTATTTCTCAGCCTCTCCATCAGCCAAGGAAATGTAGTTACATCGAGATTTTTTAAATTTTGAATCCGATGGCTAAACCCCTTGGCTACCCATTCATGGGTGCCTTTCATCCTATTATTAGATATCCTAAAAAGGTGGGCACGATTTACCCCAAGCACCTTGCCAAATAGCTCTAAGGCTAGATTAATACCTTTATCTATGTCTTCAATTTGAATAAGACTTGAAGATATCTCAAATAGGCACTTTTCTATTTGAATTTGATATTCAACTTCCTTCTTGAGTCCAGTGATATCTCTGAGCACAGAAATGGTAGTCTCTCCATCAGGCAGGAGAATTACAGTTCGATCAATGATCCGTCTCTCCCCTTTAGCCGTTATAAGGGTAAATTGATAACGAGAAGGAGGAAGGGCTGGGTCAATTCTTCTTTTTTTATGATAACTCAGTATCCTTTCCCAATCTTCAGGGTCTACATATTCAAAAAAAGATCTACCTATAATATGCTCTATTTTCTCACCGACAAGATCTGAAAATGCACGATTTGCAAGCTTTATCCTGGCCTCTTTTCCCACAAGGACTATGGGATCAGGATTTTTTTCAAAAAGAAGCTTATATTCTTTATTAATTATGGTCATATTATATCATTTAAACTATTCTTATATAAGGATAAAAACAGACAACAACGAGAAATACAACCTGAAATGAAAAACCTATTACCTATGACTACTCAGTCGCCACCTTTGAACTGTTAGTTGTACTGCCTCTTGCCCTTTTAAATTTTTATGTTCAAAAAGAAAGAAAATACATATAAGAACCAAAAACAATGCCAACCCTGCTTTCAAACTTCGATAACTCATTTTCCACTCCCCACATTAGTCTTTGACTCTAACCTTAAAGCATTTTTCATGCTTTCTGTCAAGGGTTTTTTAATCTTTGACGAAAATGAAAAATTGTGTTTAAATTGTATTAGTAAAATGGCCAAAAAGGAAATTCATTGCCCTTATTGTGGAAATGTTATTTTTATCTACCAAAATCCTATCCCTACAGTAGATATCATCATTGAACTGGAAAAAAGAGGGATTGTCTTGATTGAACGTAAAAATCCACCTTATGGATGGGCCATCCCTGGTGGTTTTGTGGATTATGGTGAGAGTTTAGAGAGGGCCGCCATAAGGGAGGCCAAAGAAGAGACAGGTCTGGATATAGAACTGATAACGCAATTCCATACATATTCTGACCCAAGGCGTGATCCAAGGCATCACACTATTACTACTGTTTATATTGCCAGGGCAAAGGGGATCCCCAAGGCAGGTGATGATGCCAAAGGTATCGGTATATTTACAGAAAAGGATTTGCCCAAAGATTTGGCCTTTGACCATGAAAGGATACTAAGGGATTACTTTACCTACCGAACAAAAGATAAAGGATGGATAAAAAGTTCTTGGTAGATTTCATGTTAGGAAAGTTGGCAAAATGGCTAAGATTTTTGGGCTATGATGCAGTCTATAAATCTATTACAAATATGAGAGATTTAGAAAGATATCTAGACCAAGGATATATTTTTTTAACAAGACGCAGTGATTGGTTAAAGAACAAAAAATTGCCAAAAGATATGCTTTATTTTGTTCAGTCAAATAAAACCCAAGAGCAAATGCGTGAAATAATAAGGCATTTTAATTTAAAGCTAGATAAAAACTACATATTTTCCAGATGTAGCCGTTGCAATACCGTATTAGTAGAAAAGAACAAAGAGGAGGCCATTCCACATGTCCCAGAGTATATAGGAAAGATTCACAATCGGTTTAAATTTTGCCCTATTTGCAAAAGGTTTTATTGGCCAGGTACACATAGAGAGCGTATAGAGGCCTGGCTAAAAGCCTGTTTTACTGAAGGCCATAGGCCTTAAGCTTGCGATAGAGGTGGCTTCTTTCTAGTCCTATCTCTTGGGCAGTAAGGCTAATGTTTCCATTATATTTCTCCAATTTACGGCGGAGGAATTCCTTTTCAAAATAGCATTTTGCTTGCTTAAAGGTCTTAAAAGAAAATATATCTATACCCTTCTCATTCTTTTGGGCAAGTGTTTTTCGAACGTCTGCTGCCCGAATAAGCTTATCTGGTACCATAATCACCAAACGTTCAATAATATTCTTTAATTCCCTCACATTTCCTGGCCAATCATATTCTTTTAACAAGGAAATGGCCTCTTCTTCTATCTCCTTTAGACCAAAATTGCTTTCTGAGGAAAACTCTTGCAAAAATTCCTTCACCAGATAAGGGATGTCTTCCTTTCTTTCCCTTAAAGGGGGGACCTCAATAGGCACTACATTTAGGCGATAATATAAGTCTGCCCTGAAATTTCCCTTTTCAATCTCATCCTCTAAATCTTTGTTAGTAGCAGCAATAACCCGCACGTCTACTTGAATGGTCCTTGTACCCCCTACCCTTTCAAAGCGTTGTTCTTCTAAGATGCGTAAGATCTTGGCCTGGGTCTTTAAACTCATATCCCCAATCTCATCCAAAAATAGGGTGCCTCCATGTGCCAGGTCAAACTTTCCCCTCTTTCTTGTGTATGCCCCTGTAAATGCACCTTTTTCATGACCAAAGAGCTCACTCTCTATTAACTCCTCAGGGATGGCTGCACAGTTTACCTCTACAAATGGCCCAGAGGCACGTTTACTATAATGATGAATCGCATGGGCAACCAATTCCTTCCCTGTCCCATTTTCGCCTCTGATCAAGACCCAGGCATTTGTAGGGGCAACCAACTTTATCTGTTCCCTTACCCTTTTTATGGCAGAGCTCTGTCCTGTAAGTTTATACTTAAATAAGGCCTTTTTTCTTAATTGCAGGTTTTCTTCGGTCAGACGTAAAAAATTTAAGGCATTGTTTACAGGAGGGATTGTGTTCTCCCAAGAGAGTGGCTTTTCAATAAAGTCATATGCACCCAATTTTATAGCCTTTACAGCAGTCTCAATATTTGCATGACCAGATATCATAATCACTGGCATTTGGGGAAATCTGGCCTTAATCCTCTCCAATACCTCAAGACCGTCTATATCTGGAAGCCAGATATCTAAGAGGACCAAATCAGGGATCTCTTCATCTATCTTTATCAAGGCCTCATTGCCACTGGTGGCAGTAATGACAGAAAAACCCTCATCAGAGAGGATACCATTGAGTGCCTGACAAATAGCTACCTCATCATCTACTACTAAAATAAGTTTAGACATAGTTGACCTCCAGCCTCATCAATTGTTTATTCTATATTAGTGGGTATCTTTAGAAAAATCAACTAAAAGGAAATTTAGAGAAAGGGTATTTTACTCTACACCCCTGGATTATCTCTTTTGTACAAGAGCTAAAAGTTGAGGCACTTATAATAAACCTATCACAGAGTGAAGGAGGGCCAAGAGGGGCTTAGGATATACCCCCAGGATAAGAGCTATAACTGCTAAGATAAGAAGGGGAACGCTCATAGTCAATGGAGGATCCTTAATATTATCACTTGATACTTCAGGCTTCAATGGACCAAAGAACACCCTTATGGCAGTCAAGAATGTATATACAAGTGTTAGTATAGTTGAGATGAGACCCACAATTACAATTGGTAGTGCAATGTTTTCATGCATTGCAAACCGGAAAGCACCTCCAAATAGTATCCATTTTCCTACAAAACCGCTGGTGGGAGGAAGGGCTGAGAGTATTAGTGCGGCTGATATCCAAAGAACAGCACTTATTGGCATCTTAGACCAAAGTCCGCCCATCTTTCTCATATCCCTAATCCCTGTCACATAAACCAATATACCAGCAGTTGAGAAGAGAATTGCCTTACCCAAGATGTGACTCAAGAAGTAAAACATTCCACCTTCGATACCCCAAATAGTGAGGGCCCCAATCCCAAATACAGAGTATGATATCTGGCTTATAGTTGAGCAGGCACAGAATCTTTTGACGTCACTTTGAGCCAATGTAAGAAAAGAGCCATATACCATGGTTATCAGAGCAAATATAAGAATAGGCAGGCAAAAAACCTTCATATCCTCATGGAGTGGTAACACCAGAACCCTAACAATCACATAAGCCGCTATATTGGCATAAACTGCAAGCAATCCCGCTATGCATGTGGGATGTTCTGCGTGAACCCAGGGCATCCAAACTTGAAAGGGAACTATTGCTAGCTTGGTAGCCATACCCAGAAGGACAAGAAGTGCAATCCAAAAGGTAAGTGGATTCCCTGCAAGATTTTTTAACTCCGAGATCTCAAAACTACCTATCTGGGTATAGGCCAACAGAACCCCAATTAGGAAAAGTGTTGCCCCAGCAACTCCCCAGAAAAGACAAATTAGGGCAACTTTATAACGGGTTATATAGTCGGAATAACCAAATTGAGCCATTATGAAATAAAGGGGGATAATAGTTAATAGTTCCAGGAAAAAATACATTGATATAAGGTTTGTAGCAAAGGAAACACCCATAAAACCTGCGGGAAAGAAGAGATACAAAAAGAAAAACCTGGTGTAATATATAAGCCATGTCTTTTTGTCCACTTCTCCATATATTACCTCTATTCTGTGGTCTACATAGTGTATGGAGTAAAATGCAAGGGCAGTGCATATTAAATTTATTATCAATGCCACTGGTAGACTCAAACCATCTGCTAGAAGATTTAAACTCACCTCCGGTCCAAGTGGATATTTTTCATGAATTATTTCACCTCTATAAACCCTAAGACCCGCTACGCAAAGAAGAGCAGTAGTGTATATGAGAGTAATGCCTGTTATCCAACCTGCTTTCTTACCCAATATCGATCTGGTTAAAAATATAACTATGGAGGCCACAACTGGCACTACTACTATTTGAAGAAGAATATGAGGTATCATTTTATTACCTCCATAACAACATTATAAAGAGAAAACCAATAAAACATATAAGGACATATGCCAAATTCCATGGTAGGTATCCCATCTCAGTCCTGAGGTGCTTTACCCAATTATAGACAATCGTTGGGGTAGATTTGAGTCCCACATGATAAAATTTATCTATCCAATCCTCACAAACCACAACTCCACCAGGTAAAGACTTAGAAGAAGCACGTGCTGTTCTCAATGAAATACGCTCAATCAAATTTCCAAAGGCCACCACTGGTTTCTGACAGAGCCATACAAATCCTCTTCCAGGCATTCTGAGGAACCAATCAGTATCTAGGCAAGCTTCCCTCTTTTCTGGGGGATAATATCCAGAGAGAATAAGGAGTGTAAAGGCCAATGCGCCAAACATTAAAAGCTGAAGCATGCTCAATACATGGAAGGCTGTATATGGCACATAATCAACAGGATATGGAAGAATTTTATAAAGTGGGTAAGGATAAACACCTAGGAAGATGCATATAAAAGCAGCAATACCCATGGCAATGCGCATGTTAATTGGGGGCTCCTTGGCCCTTATACCAGAATCCTCACCAAAAAATGTGAAATAAGGGACTTTTATACCTGCATGATGGAATACACCTGCTGAGGCATAGTATAACATAAACCATATAATGGGCAAATGCTGCTTGGCGGCTGCGGTAAGGGTCATTGATTTGGTTGTAAAACCAGAAGTCAAGGGAAATCCAGAGATTGATGCAGCAGCTATGATACAACACACAGCCGTAAATGGCATAGTCTTATAAAGGCCCCCTAGGTCTGTACCATTTATCTTTCCTGTCTGATAGAGGACGGCCCCTGTAGACATAAACAGAAGTGCCTTATATATAATATGGGCAAAGGCATGGGAAACTGCACCGTTTATAGCAAGTTGTGTGCCTATTCCGATGCCACACACCATAAATCCTACCTGGTTAATAAGGCTATATCCAAGTACCCTCCTCATGTCATTTACAATAACAGCATAAAAGATGGGAAAACATGTCATAAATGCCCCAGCCCATATCAAAATGGCCTCACCTGGAAAGGTCCTTGCCAGAATATACACTGCACTCTTGGTAGTTAAGGCACTCATAAATACTGCACCTGTAACAGTTGCCTCAGGATAGGCATCAGGAAGCCATGGATGGAGGGGGAAGACCACTGCATTCAAGCAAAATCCAATGAATATAAGATAAGTAGATAAATCAGACAGTCCTATATAACCAAACTCAGTGGTGCCCTTGTTATGGACATACAAGATTATGCCTGCTAATAGACATATGCCACCAAAAAAGTGCCACAAAAAATATCTAAATCCAGCTTTACGTGCGCTATCCGTCCTCCGTGCCCATATAAGGAATAGAGATGCTATAGCCAATATTTCCCAAAAGACATATAGAGAAAACAAATCTCCTGCAAAGGTAACACCTAAGGCACCTCCAGCATAACAAAAGGCTGCAATATGTTGCATATCATCTTTTACATGGAGTGCATAAATAATCCCTATAAACGTTATTAAAACGAATATATATGCAAAGACCATACTAAGGTTATCAACTCTGCCAAAGATGAGATTATAATCCAGAAACTTGATAATCCAGTATTTTCCTTTGGGCATATTAAAGAGGTCTATAAGGGCAAGAGCAGGCAATAGTAGCATATATAGAGATTTGAGCCTTCCTTTTAGTAAAGGAATAAGAAATGCCCCAATGATAAATATTGCTGCTGGTGGAACAATGTTAATCATAATAATCCTCTTTTCTTCCAACAAAGAAGCGCAATGCTTTTGCTATAAAGATAAGGGTAACACAGGCAAGAAACCCATATACAGCAAAAAATTCAGGTGCTAGCTCCCATGAAAAATGGCCATGCTTGGGAACAAAGAAATCAAGAATAAGAAGGATTAAAAGCCCTATATAAAAATATCTCCTAATTTTTGCTCTGTTTTCTGGTGGATCAAGAAAACTTAACTCCTTTCTTTTTTTCATATTTTCCTCCTAAAACAATAAAAAGATTATACCAAGATATAAAAAACCTATTAAAACCACTATATGAAAAATTTTCTTATATCTTGGATCACCCTCATGACCAAGCACCATTTTTTCTTCAAAATTGGTTAACCATGCAGTTATTTCACCATCATCTTGCTTGTAGACAATATCTTCTCCCTCTTTTTCTATTCTTCCCATTTTACATACCTCCAAAAAGGTTTCTTCCTGCCATTTCTGCAAGGTCTAATATATAGAATGTATGAGGAAATAAACAAAAGATAATGGAGAAAATTGCCGTTATGACTAGAGGGATGATCATGAAAAGATATATAGGCCTTTCTGTCTCTATTATCTTCTCTTCCATTTCCCCTCCGTTTGCTAGTACTGGTACTGCCGCTCTTTCAAAAAAAGCAGTCTTTATTATGGGAAAGAAATAAACAACATCCAATAAGGAACTTATCAGGATAACACCCAAGAAAATCAACTGACCTGCCTGCAGTGTTCCAAGACAAAGGTACCATTTACTTATAAATCCAGCTACCGGTGGTGCACCGCACATACCAATGGCTGCTATGGTAAATGCTGTCATTGTTATGGGCATCTGTCTCCCTATACCTGCCATCTGACTTATTTGCTTCTTACCTGCTATTACTATTATGGCACCAGCACACAAAAAGAGTGTGATTTTCATGAACCCATGGAAAGGAATATGGATCATAGCGCCTTTTACACCAAAAGGACTTAATAACCCTACACCAAAGATTATGTAAGATAACTGGCTTACAGTGGAATATGCTAATAATCTTTTCAGGTTGTCTTGCCCGATAGCAAAAAAAGAACCTACTATCATTGTGAAAGAGGCAACAGAGGCAAGTATTAGCCAAAGTCCAAGCTCCCTCATCAAATCTGGTCCATATACATAGCATACAATCCTGACAAATCCAAAAACCCCTGCCTTTACCACTGCTACTGCATGCAAAAGGGCACTTACCGGGGTTGGCGCAGCCATTGCAGTAGGAAGCCATGAGTGGAAAGGCATCCAAGCAGCTTTCATTAAGCCTAGGGCAAATAATGCAAACAATACTATTAATATAGGTTTAGACGCAGAATGGGATGTCAATATCCCTCCACTTGTAAAATCGGTAGTCCCTACAAGGCAATATGTTAACACTACCCCAGTGAACAGGAACCAACCTGAGGTGAGCAGATACGTTAGGTATTTACGACCTGCAAACAACGCCTCCTCATCCTCGTGGTGAGCAACCAACCAGTATGTTGAAAGGGTTAATACCTCATAAAAAACGTAAAAGGTAATGAGGTTCTCAGACATTGCTATACTTACTGCAGCAAAAATAGCTATAGCGAACATCCAGTAGTATCGAGTTTGGGCATGTTCCTTTAATGCCCGCATATAGCCTATGGAGTAAAGAGATACCAAAATCCACAGGAAGGAAGAGGTAATAGCAAAAATAAGACCAAAGGCATCAACTTTGTAACTAAAGACAATCCCAGGACATATAGTAATGAGGTGGCATTTTATCACATTTCCTTTTAGAACAATGGGTGCCATGGAGATGATAATCAAAAACTGTATGATACTGGCGATTATCGTCCAGCTCTCCCTTATGTTAGGTCGCTTCCTAGACAGGAATATGAGAAAAGAACAAATAAAGGGGCATGAAATTGCTAACAATGGCCTAATGGATTCCACTACGGTCATGACACCACCCCCAATCCAAATGTTGAATTAACTCCTTTCAATATGGGTGAGAGAATCCCAGATATCCAGGCAATCCCAATGACAAAACACAGAAGTGCCAGGACTAACCCTGGGATAAGCATACTCACCGGTCCCTCATCTACTTTTATTTCATTTCTTACCTGCCCGCCATCGGTAAGCTCAGGCGTTAGTAGGCGGGATTCATCTCCTACCATCTTTTCTGCAGGTCGTATATACATAATTTCTATTACATTCCAAAAATAGACGATCATAAGAAGGGTGCTAAAGAATATCACAGCTACGAATATATATTTGCCAGCTTCTAAGGCAGCAATTATTAAATACCATTTTGTGACAAACCCCACGCTTGGTGGCATTCCTATCATGGCCAGAGCAGCTAAAATGAAGGCAAAGCATGTATAAGGCATCCTCCTTCCCAATCCCACAAAGTCCCTTATATCCCTCAAACCTGCCTTATAAATGAAGGCACATGCTGTCATAAACATACATCCTTTCATCACTGCATGGTTCAGTATATGCATCAATGCAGGTGTTAGTCCTAAAGTTGTGGAGGTGGAAAGTCCAATTCCTAGTACGATATACCCCACATTGGCTATACTGGAATATGCAAGCATCCTTTTCAAGTTAAACTGCTTTATGGCATATATAGAGCCAAAGATCATGGCTATGGCAGATATCCAGCAAATAATATCGAATATAGGTACAAAAAGCCTGACGAAATCCACCGTAAATACTGAGAAAATTAATCTTATTAATGCATAAATGAAGGTCTTTGCCATAGCTGTTGATATTATCACGCTTACCACAGAAGGTGCATAGGTATAAGCATCGGGTTGCCAGGTATGAAGAGGAAAGAGAGCTATTTTTATACCAAAGCCAATCAAAATGAAAACAAAGGCTGTTTGCACTACTCTACTGGCATATAGTGGAGGGAGCAAAATCCTTAAGTCTCCCATATTAAGTGAGCCAGTGACTATATAGAGGTAGCCAAGGCCAATAAGATAAAAGCAGGCCCCAATGGTTCCCATAACTACATATTTAAAGCTGGCAAGAGGCGCCCTACCTCCTCCCACGGCTATAAGGGCATAGCCTGCCAGGGATGAAATCTCTACAAATACATAGAGATTAAACATATCACCGGTTACAATTATGCCAAAAAGCCCGGTCACCAGTAATAGAAAGATGGTATAGAAGTAAACAATCTTTTCAGGTAGCTCCTGTTCAACGCTCCTCTTTGCATAGATGGCTGCAAAAAGGCTCATAAATGATACTATAATGGCTATAAAGGCATTAAAGTGGTCTACTACATACTCTATCCCCCAGGGAGGATCCCAGTTTCCCAGATAGTAGTGAATAGTGCCTTTACTAATAACGGTATTCAACATAATTATAGATGAGAGTACACTCAGAGAAAGTGCTATAATCACCAAAGGATAGCAAAGCCTTTTCTTCCACAACCCAATAACAAGTGTCAAAAAGGCAGAGATCAAAGGAATTACCACAATTAAAACAGGGCTGTTTGAGATTATTCTTTCCATGTTATTTCCCTTTTACCTGTAGGATCTCGTCCTCCTCCAGGGTATTATATCTCCTGTAAATCATTATCAGTATTGCAAGGGCAACCCCTAGGGTACTGACCATTACCACTATGGCTGTGAGCATGAGCACATGGGGTAGGGGATTTACATATTCAATGGCATGAATGGCATGAACTGCCTCTCCATGTCCATGTTCTACAATAGGTATTGTTGCACCCCTTTTGGCGGCGGTGGAGATGAAGAAAAGTATAATTGCTGTTTGGAATATATTCATCCCAATAACCTTTTTTATTAGATTTTTCTTGGCTATCATGCCATAGAATCCCAACATCATAAGAATTATGTACATCCAGTAGTTGTATTTACTAATTATAAAATCCAACATTACCTTCCCCCTGAATTTTCTCTTTTTTTCTTTCTTAAGAGCAAGATACAGGATATCCCAGCAGTAAAGATTACAGAGGTCTCACCAAGGGTGTCATAACCCCTGTAGTCGGCAAGGACTGAGGTAACCACATTGGGTGTTGCTGTCTCTTCCAATGTCTTTTCTATATACCTGGGTGAAACATGAAGAGCAGCAGGGGCATTGGGATCAGCCCACTTAGGCATATCCAATGTACCATAAATGAGCATAGCACCCACTATCATCACTATCATAAGGCTTAGACCTCTCAATCCTTTGACCTCCTTTTAGTCTGACTTATTGCAGCAATAAATAAGACTGTTCCAACACCAGCGCTTACAGAGGCCTCAGTAAAGGCCACATCAACTGAGCCCATCTCTGTCCAAAGCAAGCACATAAAAAAGCTATACGCCCCAAGTATAAAGGCAGCACTTAAGAGATCCTTTATGGTTAGAGCGGCTATGCCACATATAAGTACAAATAGGAGCAATATAAGGTCAAATGGTAAAATCATCTCCTCTCCTCCCCCTTTGCCCAGGGCTTAACACCACATCTTAGGGCCGCCCTGGCAATGGCATGAGTAGCAGTAGGCTGGGCCACAAAATAAAACACCGCAATGGAAATTATCTTAAGGCTTGCAAGACAAAATCCATGGTATATGGCCAGGCCTATAAGGGATAGCAACACTGCTAGGGTATCGCCCTTACCAGTGGCGTGCAACCTGCAGAAAAAGTCAGGAAACCGTAATAGTCCAATAGTTGCTGTAGTGAAGAAGAAAAAGCCAGTAAGAATAAACGAAATAGATAGTACCTTTAAAAACATTATACCTCCCCTTTTGTCTCAAGGTATTTTGCTACTGCCAGAGTGCCAATAAAGTTTAGGATGGCATATACCATGCTAATATCCATAAACATATCTACACGGTCGTAGATAAAGCCCATAAGCAATAAGATAACCAACGTCTTGGTACCTATGGCTGAGATTCCAGCTAGTCTATTTAAGACAGTGGGACCAAAAATGCCTCGATAAAGGCAAAGTAAAACTAAGAAACAAAGCCCTATGCCTATACCTAAAAAGAATTTCTCCATCTTACTCCCCACCTGTAACTATATCAGAAAAGATTGAGTACATAACAGCCATTACCCCAATACCTACACCGATCTCGATACCAAGGATCCCTAGAGACCTTGCCTCTGCAGCTATTACAGGAAGAATCTTGTTGAGTTTGCCATAATCTAAATAATTTCCACCTAAGATGAGGCACAAGATCCCAATGCCTGAATAGATCAATAAACCAATACTACAAAATATGGTGCCCAATTTCTGAGAAAATCGCCTCCTTGTCCTGTCTAGGCCTTGGGTAATTACCAACAAAATAAAGCTTGCACCTAATATAACCCCACCTTGGAATCCTCCACCCGGGCTGTGGTGTCCGTGCATGATGACATACAAGGCAAAAATTTGTATAAATGGTGTAAATATTCTGGAGACTGTCTTTATAATTACATCATCTGTCGCCCTAGTCATTCTCTATCCTCCTATACCTCTAAAAAGCCCATAAATGTGGGCCATATCCAGTACATCCTGGATGTATATATGATCTGCCTCCATATATATGTGGGCTACCCTGTCCTCCATCTCACCACTAAGTAGATCACGAGCCACCTTTTTGCTTAATGCATGCACAAAAAACTCCCCTTCTTTGATATCCACGGTTATGGTCCCAGGGGTAAGGGTAATAGAATTGGCAAGTGTCACCCAAGAGACATCGCTCTCTAGCTTGGTCTTAAATCTAATTATCTTTGGGTCTATGGGCATTTTTGGGTTAAGGGCCAAACCTGCTACATGGATATTGGCCAAGACTATTTGTTCTAAAAGCCAAGGTATATAGGCAATAAATCTCTTGGCTATTGTCCGCATATCTACAAACCTGACATTGGCAAACAACAGGTCATGAGACATATGCGCTACAAGACCACAGCAGATGACCCCTAAAGAGAGGTGAAAGGCATCAAAGTGCCCTGATAGTATGCACCAAACAAAAAATAAGATAAAAAATGTACCCAAAAAGTTTAGACGTCTGGTCTTTACTGCCTGAGCACCAGTAAATAATGCCCTAATTCTTTTTTCTTCCAACCATCTCTGTTCCTCTGCTGCTAGTCCTACAGTGCTATTTAGCAGCTCTACAGCCTGTCTTCTAGCATTTTCAATGATCTCAAAGGCCTGATCAGTAGCATGTACCAATAATGTTACTTCCATAGACTACCCTCCCAATCTTGGGATTACCAAAACAGGGATCTGCGCCTCTTCTGTCACCCTGTAACAAGGACTTCCCCAAAATACCTCTCTAAGGCCTGATTTAGATGTAGCACCTATTACTATGGCACTTCCTTCATAATCTCTAGCAGCCCTTATAATCTCTTCCCCTATTTTACCTACATAAAGATGAAACTCTGCATCTATACCTTGCTCTAAGCAGACCTTACGGGTCTTAGCAAGCTTATCCTTAATCTCCCGTAGATCCCTTACAGTCAACTTTTCATCTATTATGTGAACTATATCTAATTCCTTTATAATCTCTTTAAAATCTAAAATATAAGAAAGGGCATTTTCTGAGGAAGGTGACCAATCAGTAGCAAATATTATGTGCTCAAACCACCTCTTGTTTATTTCAGCTTTAGGAAAGATCACTACTGGTATGGTAGACTTTTTAACAAGGTACTTAACAGTAGAGCCACCCAATAACCTTTTCTGTCCTTTTTCTAGATGGGCTATAATAAGTGAAGCACCCTCTCTTTCTGCTATACTCAAAATCCGG
>Ga0190286_1000399_pt1 | contig 18528 bp, 15 predicted proteins | sample 48691834_MG_FD_183241 | JGI IMG/M metagenome (GOLD analysis project Ga0190286, IMG submission 183241) | Hydrothermal vent microbial mat bacterial communities from Southern Trench, Guaymas Basin, Mexico - 4869-18-3-4_MG | ecosystem: Environmental > Aquatic > Marine > Hydrothermal vents >... | reverse complement strand
AGCAAATCGCTGGTTGTGGAGTACGCAGATTTGATCGGGGAACTATACGAAGGCGGAGGTGGTGAGAAAGAGAATGTTAATTAAGTATAGGGATGATAGATATAGTATGGGTCATATGGCACTATTTTGCTTTTTGCACTTTGCCTTTTGCATTGCTCTCACTTCCTCTTCCTTCTCAGCACCATATAAGCGACTGCTAACAGCCCTGCGATAGCGAATAGAGCTTCGAAGCCCGGTTCTTTCGAAGTGGACGCAGGAGTCACTTCCGCTGTCGGTGCAGGCGTTGATTGGGGTGTGAATGCTTCTTCTATGGATATTTCTTTAGACTTTGAATATCCCCCATCAACTTTGACGTTTATAATTGAAATGCCTTTTTCGGTAATTCGAGCTACTACTGACAATCTTGTCTCCTCACCTGCTTTAAGACCTCCTTTTGCACGCTCTGTACCAACTATTTTATCATTCACGTAAAATTTAATATCGAATGCATCCGCGTCATCTTCTCCCTGATTTTTTATCCTTGCTGTTATCGTAACATTATCTCCAACTTTTGGTTCCGGTGGTGAAAGTTCGATTGAAGTTGGAACTAAAATTGCAGATTTTTCAGGAGGGCATCTTATTGATAATTCTCCGCTTGGGATTGGCAATTGTTTTTTACCTGAAATTCCTTCAACGGTATAAGAGACAATGGATATACCATTAGTTCTATGAGTTTGATCTCTGTAAGTTTGGTTGACATCTACCGGAAGATTACTAAAATCGCACATCACATCAAAAGAAGATTCCCACTTTCCTGTCTTTGGATCGATCTCTTCCCATTCTATCGTGGTTGTACCGTCAGGATTTTGAATTGGTCCTTTTGTGGGATGAACTGAAAAAGTATTGTTTTTGACTTTGAGGTAATTATGCAATACATCAGTTATAACGATATCTCTTATCTTGGTTGTTGTAGTGGTCAATATCTTTTCAGCAAATTCTTCGTAAATCGGTATAAGAACACCGGAATCTTGAGCTTTTCTGTATTCCCCACCTGTTTCATCAGCTATCCATTTTAGAAGATCCTCATCAATATCGGTGCCCAATCCTATTGTGTATATTTTATATCCCTTCTTTTTTGCTTCTTCAACAATTGAACGATCAAATGGTCCTGCTTCTTTTGTTTGCTTCCCATCGGTTAAAAAGACTACTGCTTGAGTAACATTTGGTTTTCTACTATCAAGTAATTTTATTGACTCGCTCAATCCTACATTTAGATTGGTGTATCCTTCGTGGTTTACATCATCTATTCGCTTTTTTATGTAATCAAAATCAGAGGTTAGTGATTCAGAGAAATCTAATTTGTCATCCCAACTCACAAGACCAACTAAATACCTTACTCCCTCTCCTTCTTTCATCTCTTCTTCCATCCTATCTACAAATATCTTTGAGGCTTTTGTTCGATTACTATTTGGATCATTCCACTCCATACTTGTTGAGCTATCTATTGCGAGGACCACATCGGCTGGAACTGGAATATGAATAATTTCTACAGCCCAGGTAACCTTTAATGTCACCTTTGCAGTGCCATCAGGGGTTATGGCGCTTGGATCAACTGTTTTGCTCACATTCAAGTACTCATCTCCGCTTGTCCACATCTCAGCATTAGAAAGTCCCGGAAGACCAAAAACGAAAATCCATGCGATCAACAATGCCACAAACAATTTATTCATTTTTTATTCACCGTATCTGTATAGCTAATTTCTTATCATAAAAATTTTTCTATTTTTTTCGCATAAAAAATTATTTGGATATTCTCCTTTTTATCTCTTCTTAGACCCTTGAGTCCCATGCCCTTCTTATACCTTTCTTCCGCTCATGACCGCAAAGCAATAGAACCCCTTTAAAAAGGAGCCTTTATCTTTGTTTACCTTTTATTGAACCTCGTAGAATAAAAGGAACAATACAACTCCAGTCCGGCATATTGGGAGAATGAGCGCAGCAATGACGTCTGCGTACGCATCTTCCCCAGTGAGGTGGTGACCGCCTGATGGAGATCATCCACATCCTCAGGGATAAAGTTGAACAAGCCGCTATATTTGCTGTGATTCCAGACCATTTCGACCGGATTCAGATCAGGGGCGTAAGCGGGCAGCCATTCCACTTCAAACCAATCGGGATGTTCTTCCCGTAATAAGCGCACCGCTTTGCGATGAGCATCATAGCGATCCAATACCAGGATGAACTTGCCTCGCAGATGCCGGTGCAGCAAGGTAATGAGCTCGATCACTCGCTCAAAGTTGATGTTCTGGTCATGGATCTGAAAGTGGAGTCCCAAGCGATGTTGCACCGGAGAGACGGTGATCCCTGTAATCGCCGAAAGCCGATCATGACGATCACAACTGTACAGGATCGGTGTCTCTCCTTTTGGCGCCCGGGTGCGGCGCACGATGGGTTGAAGCATATAGCCGCTTTCATCGATCAGCACGATGTACCAACCATGGTCATGGGACTTTTTTTCACTATGGCCCATTCCTCCGCGCGCCAGGCGGCGCCTCCTCGTCTCGCTCCCGCGCTCGTCGCTCTGGCTTCTGGGGGGCTCCATCCCATCCTCTTGAGGATGTACCACACATACCCCGGATGGTATGTCACCTCAAATTCCCGAGCCATTACCTGGGCTGCGCGCTTCAGGGTCCACAAATCGGTCGGGAAAACGGCTGCCCTTGCGTCTTTCAACAGGATGCCTTCCAATTCCTTCTTCTGTTCGGCTGTTAGCTTGGGCGAGCGCCCCGGATGGGTTTGGCGCGTAAGGCGTCCAGTCCTCCCTGTTTCAGCTGTTGTTTCCAGCGGGAGACCGAGGAGGGAGAAACACCGATCGAACGGCTCACTTCGCGAACGCCTTTGCCCTATAGCAACAGCCGGCAGCCAATCATGCGGCGCATTTCCAATGCTTCTGCACTACCTTTTGGTCTCATAGCTCATAAAAGAGGTGTTCCTATAACAATACGAAAATCAATAAATATTCCTTCGCTGACTCAAATATCTTTATTTGCATGATATCTCCCAATTCTTAAATGCACCCAAGCCTTTAAAAAAATCCTGCAATCTCTGCCACACCCTCCTCCTTTGTCCCAGCCTCGTAAACTGCTGTCTAAGATTGTAAGAGAGTATAGAGAAGCATAGATGAGGATTTACCTGGCTACATCTGCTTTTGTGAAGAGATACTGTGAGGGAGAGGGTTCGATGTAGTAAATTGTACATTTTATTTTCAAATATTATCAAATAAAATTAAGATATTATATTTTCAAATGCTACCCACTTGGATTTAATAGACAGAAATCTTTAAGTAATGTTAAAATAACACTTATATCAGGAGATAGAAAATGGAAGAAGATAACAAATTTTGGGTTGGAACGAAGGGGAGCGTCTTCCCCTGGTCGGGACCGGTGATTGTATCGTCAGCGCTTTCTGTGATAATTGCAGTGCTTAGCATGTGCTTTGCAGTGTTGCTCCTGTTCGCCCCTTAACGCCGACTTGAAGTGAAGAAAGAATAGGGGGAAAGGAATATGGCACCTGCAGTGGAGAACCCTATGAGGGGGTACTCCACTTTTTAGGTAGGAGACTCCTTTAAAATGGGAGACTAAGCGGAAAGCGGGAAGTATAGCCACCATACTATCAGTACTATTGCTATCATAACATCTACTATTGCTGAAAAAGTGATTCTTATCCATGGAAATCTAATCTTTGAAAAAAGGGCTAATAGTGCGAAAAAAGCTGCTACTGCTATCGCTATTATAAAAATTACTCTTGATACTATTCCTTTCCATCCCCCCCAGATTGAATCAACGGAATCCTCATAGTTAAGTTTTGCTAATTCTTTGGCTTCCACATAATAGGAATTTGCAATCTTTGCATTTTCCGAGTTTTTTGAGCAATTTTCCAATACCCATTTCTTACAGTAGTCATCCCCTAAAATCAAAAATTGTTTTGAATGACTAAGTTTGGACTCTATGTCATTTGTATCCATGCTCATATTTTTCATTATATTTATATTCTTTTCCGTTCTCTTTATCCATTGCATTGCTTCTGTTCTATTTCTATAGACCTTATATATCTCGTTAAAAACATTTACTTCATTTGTTTCTGCGGAGGTTTGAGTGAAGTGTGGAGAAGGAAGAAGAGTATCAGTGGATGAATAAATATGATTGTTTTGGGGTGGAAGTGGAAGAGCAGAGAGACCCAGTATGATAGAAGCATGAGCTATGAGGAGAAAAAAAAGTATCAAAAAAGCTATTTTTTCCCTTTTCATTATCTCTTCTCCCTTTTTAATTCCTCATTTTATTTTTTATGGTGCTTATAGCATCCTCTACTGGTTTCCTTATTGCCTCACGAGCTATCCCTTCTTCTATACCTGCTATGAGCGCAGTGACTGTGATTTCATCTGTTGGCTGTGGATAACTTCCAGAGAATATCCATGCTTCTTCTTTTTCCCCGGTTGCTTCTTCTATTCTACTTCTAAGGATATTCTGTGCCCTCTCTTCTCCCACCCTGCTTAAAGCCTCCTTTGGACCTGTTATCACTATCAAAGCTCTTTTTGCGTCAAGCTTGCTTACAGGAACAGATAACCTATCGCCTATGGCGAAGTTTGTGAGATATTCAATTCTGCTAATGTTCTCTCTATCAATAGTTTCATCAGGTGCTTTTCTTATATCCGTTTGATTCTTAATCCACTCCCTCTTCTTATTCATTTCACCTATTTTGTCTCTTATGAGGGTATCATATTTGCCTTTTACTTCTTCTATTCTCCTGTCATATTCTTTTTCTACATCAGGTATCTTGCTTTCGTTATAATTCTCCTCTATCCTTCTCTTTTCACCTTCAATATCATGGGTTAATCTATATATTATACCCTTTTTCTTTATTTCCTCGACCTCTCTATCCCTTTCCTTTTTCAGACGTTCAATTTCCCGTTTTTTTTCCTCTTCTAAATCGCTTATCTCCTTATCTCTTGCTTCTTCTATTTCTTTCTTCTTCTTTTCTATCGCTTCCTCAGTATATTCCAGATATTTCTCGTTCTCTTTTATCTTTACTTCAATCAAATTCTTCTCCTTCTCTCTTATTTTCCCTGCATCTACCTTATCTGAAGCATGACCTATTATAGCCACACCGCCATCTTCGATTTCAAGAGCAGTCATGATTTTTGCAGGGTCGAGTGTTGAGCTTGCAACCGCAGATACTCCACCACTCTCTTCCTCTTCAGTCACCATTTCTCCTACTGTGAATAGAGGTCTGAATCTCCTTACTATCTCTTCATTAATTTGGTCATAGCCGATTCTGAACGAAAACCCCTTCCAATGCTTGTTATCGAAGAGGAAGACACCATCGCTTCTCTCTTTCTGTTCTTCTTTGCCATTTATCTTGACTAATCCTGTGCATATCTCCTTAATGCATTCCCTGGTATTTTTCAAGTGTGGATTTGGATTATCGGTATCCGGCAGTATCCCCAACCAATAAATGGGAATACCTCTACCGCCAAATTGTTTCTTCAGATTATCTATGAGTATTGCAGATGTAGCAGAACCAGTATTTCCCGCGGTGGACGAAATCACTAAAAAAGCATCAGTATCTTTTATCGCACCTTCTCTGCTATTGATTTTCTCCACTATATTTGATACGGTATGTTCGTCGAAGAATTTCTTTGCTTTCTCTGGTGTTTTTCCACCCTTACCAGCACCTATCATTATCCGATTTTCCACCGGCACTTTTTTCAAATCGTCAAGACTTCTCGCATCGCTATCAATTGCCATGCATTCTGTAACGATTTTAAGCTCTTCCCCCAGTTCTTTGCCTATCCTTTCATCTTCTTCCAAAAACTTATCTGCTATTCTTCCTCCGCATTCTCCCATACCTATTATAAATACCTTCATCTTTTTTCCCTCCTTTGTTTTCACTTACCCGTCTTTTTATAAATTTTTGCTTATTTAAGTTTTTTATTTCTATTTCATATATAAAGGTATCGAAACTTTATCGCTTTTATAGCCTTTATCTCCATCCCTTCCATTTTTCACTTTCTTATCCCTCTACTTCAGGGGGCTAGGGGGGCGTGAGTGATAACCCCAAAAAGCTATCGCTTTTGAAAATTGAGGAAGCGATGGGTCGCCTTTTTGCGTGGGGATTATACTTGCATCCGGGGATGAAGAAGGGTAAAGTGGCGGACATCGCTGAGAAGAACGAAAGTAGGGTAGTGATAGCGAAAAAACCTTTCCTTAAAAAGAAAGCTTTACCAAAGAAACTTTTATTGAACTTCGTAGAATAAAAGGAACAATCACAACTCCAGTCCGGCATATTGAAAGAATGAGCGCAGCAATGACGTCTGCGTACGCATCTTCCCCAGTGAGGTGGTGACCGCCTGATGGAGATCATCAACATCCTCAGGGATAAAGTTGGACAAGTCGCTATACTTGCTGTGATTCCAGACCATTTCGACCGGATTCAGATCAGGGGCGTAAGCGGGCAGCCATTCCACTTCAAACCAATCGGGATGTTCCTCCTGCAATAAGCGCACCGCTTTGCGATGAGCATTATAGCGATCCAATACCAGGATGAACTTGCCTCGCAGATGCCGGTGCAGCAAGGTAATGAGCTCGATCACTCGCTCAAAGTTGATGTTCAGGTCATGGATCTGAAAGTGGAGTACCAAGCGATGTTGAACCGGAGAGAAGCGATGTTGAACCGGAGAGACGGTGATCCCTGTAATCGCCGAAAGCCGATCATGACGATCACAATTGTACAGGATCGGTGTCTCTCCTCTTGGCGCCCGGGTGCGGCGCACGGGGGTTGAAGCATATAGCCGCTTTCATCGATCAGCACGATGTACCAACCATGGTCATGGGACTTTTTTCACTTTTGCTCATTCCTCCGTGCGCCAGGCGGCGCCTCCTCGTCTCGCTCCCGCGCTCGTCGCTCTGGCTTCTGGGGGCTCCATCTCATCCTCTTGAGGATGTACCACACATACCCCGGATGGTATGTCACCCCAAATTCCCGAGCTATCACCTGGGCTACGCGCTTCAGGGTCCACAAATCGGTCGGGAAAACGGCTGCCCTTGCGTCTTTCAACAGGATGCCTTCCAATTCCTTCTTCTGTTCGGCTGTTAGCTTGGGCGAGCGCCCCGGATGGGTTTGGCGCGTAAGGCGTCCAGTCCTCCCTGTTTCAGCTGTTGTTTCCAGCGGGAGACCGAGGAGGGAGAAACACCGATCAAACGGCTCACTTCGCGAACGCCTTTGCCCTATAGCAACAGCCGGCAGCCAATCATGCGGCGCATTTCCAATGCTTCTGCGCTACCTTTAGGTCTCATAGCTCATAAAAGAGGTGTTCCTATAACAATACGAAAATCAATAAAACTTCTGGACGGTTTCGCGTAACATGATTTTTATCCCCTTCGCCTTTACATCTACACCCACATTTGTTTAGGATGTTAGGACTATAAAAGATTTGCCCTAACAAATTTGGGGTGTGGTGAATTCTTCGTCAATATGTAAGATGCCTGCAAAGCTGACCACAAAAGAATTTATTGAATCAAACATCACCATCTTCGCCATTCTTTTTCCCTCTTATTTCTAACCCAATCAATTGAGCTCTTGATGTCTTTCCTATCTTTCCAAATCCCAAACACTTCTACTTCACCTGAGATGCCCATTTCCTCATCCAACGCATTTTCGTTTTCTATCCTCTGTTTTCTTTTTGTGTAAATCTGTATAATCTTGCAGTCAAATAAAAATAAAAGGGGAATAAAAACCAAACCCCCCAAAATTTTCAAATCTTTTTGTGTTTCGCTTCTTTGCTTTCGCTTTTACTTCTTCCTCCTCAGCACCAGATACGCAACTGCTAACAAGCTCGCGATAGCGAATACCGCTTCGAAGCCCGGTGGTGTAGGCGTTGGTGTGGGTGTTGCCGTGGGCGTTGGCGTTGGTGTGGGTGTTGCGGTTGGCGGTATCGTCGCGGTTGGTGTTGCAGTTGGTGTTGCAGTTGGTGTGGGTGTTGGTGTCGGACTTGGCGTTGGTGTAGGTGCACCTGGATAGCTGTTCGGGTCGTTCGGGTCTGTGCCCATTCTTATTTCATACGAATCACTCCAGCCGTCACCGTCTGAATCCACGGCTCTACCGCCGCCTCCGACATATTTTGTCTTTGCTTTTACTGTTACACTTGCCGTTCCGCTTACGGTTCCGTTTGTTGCTGTTATCGTAGTTGATCCTGGTGCTTTTGCAGTGAATAAACCATTTGCATCGATTGTTCCAACAGTTGTGTCACTGCTCGTCCATGTGATGATAATACCAGTCATTACAGCGCCATATTGATCCTTTGCAATTGCGGTGAACTTCTGAGTGTCACCAACATACAGAGTTGCTGTTGGTGGTGAGACTGTAATTGTTGTTACAACTGGTGCTGGTTTTACTGTCACAGTTCCATTGTTTATCGTTATTCCCGGTATGTTCGCAAAGTTTTCATCTACGAATCCAACTGATGTAAGGTTAATGCCATAAGTCTCTGATATGGCATCGCTTTTTACCGAGAAAGTGATAGTTGCAAAAGTGCCTGCGGCAGTTGGCGGTGTTGTCGTTCCTGAGCGTGCCAAATCAACCTGTACCGTGCCGTTGGTATTGTCTATCTTTGGGAATCCCGGTGGCACAAGCGGACTTGCACCGAGCAAATCACCTGCCACTACACTATCAACCTGCATCACCGTCGCATCAAACGAAACTGTAATTGATCCACTGCTAACACCATATCCAGCAGGGTCAACTGTAACGTCCACCGTGAAGGTATCTCCTGCATCGACAGACTGCGATGCCGGGTCTATGCTAACGGTTGGTGTTGGTGGTGATACTCCTGCTACCGTAACAGTTCCATTGTTTATCGTTATTCCCGGTATGTTCGCAAAGTTTTCATCTGCGAATCCAACTGATGTAAGGTTAATGCCATAAGTCCCAGATATGGCACCAGTTTTAGCCGTAAATGTAATCGTTGCAAAAGTGCCTGCGGCAGTTGGCGGTGTTGTCGTTCCTGAGCGTGCCAAATCAACCTGTACCGTGCCGTTGGTATTATCTATCTTTGGGAACCCCGGAGGTACGATCGGACTTGCACCGAGCAAATCACCTGCCGCTACACTATCAACCTGCATCACCGTTGCATCAAACGAAACTGTAATTGATCCACTGCTAACACCATATCCAGCAGGGTCAACTGTAACGTCCACCGTGAAGGTATCTCCTGCATCGACAGACTGCGATGTTGGGCTTATGCTAACCGATTGCCCTGCTGCAACACCGATTGTAGCCAAAGAAAACAGAATAGCTAATACTGCTATAAAATGCCACTTCGCTAGGCTCTTATTTCCTTTTACGCTTTCTTTCTTTTTCATTCTTTTTCACCTCCTAAATATTATATATACATTTCTCCATAATGCGCACCTAATATGCCCAGGTCTATGTAGTTGACTATTCCGTCTTCGTTTATATCGTATCTTGGATAAGGCGTTTCAGTGGTTTCTCCGTAATGCGCACCTAATATGCCCAGGTCTATGTAGTTGACTGTCCCGTCGTTATTTATATCCCACCTTGGGTATCCTGTCACTATCGTTACGGTTCCATTGTTTGTCTTTATTCCCGGTATATCGGCAAAGGTTTCATCTGCAAGTTTCGCTTCCGTGATGCTAATAGTATATGTTTCTTCCGGAGCATCGCTATTTACAGTAAATGTAATCGCTGCCCAAGTGCCTTCGGGCGTTGGCGGTATTGTCGTTCCTGAACGAGCCAAATCAACCTGTACCGTGCCATTGGTATTATCTATCTTTGGGAACCCCGGAGGCACGATCGGACTTGTACCGAGCAAATCGCCTGCTACCACACTATCAGCCTGCATCACCGTGGCATCAAACGAAATTGTAATTGATCCAGTGCTAACACCGTATCCAGCAGGGTCAACTGCAATGTTCACCGTAAATGTATCACCAGCGGAAACATCCTGTGACGGTGGGTCGATACTGACTGTGGGTGCTTCTTCTTCACAGGGTGCAATATACTTCCCGGTGTCGCTATCTTCTCCTGCCACAGGGTCATGAACTATGACTTTAACCGTTCTCTCAGTGCAATCTGCCGCGGGATTTGTGGTTGTGTAATCTATATGATATGCAGAGGTTATCACACCGACAATCTGATCCAAGATTGTGGAGAAATCACCACCGTGTATATCAATCCAGAGTCCACCGACATTTGTTGCAAGCACTTTCTTTTCGTTATCTGCTGTTTCATTAGGAGAAACCGCGATATACGTCACTCCCATACTGATTAGATCGTTTTCTACTTCAGGCATTGTGTAATTACTGAATCCACTTCCATCGTCTTTGTAATGCGTAGGTGCATCTGTTATATCAATTATGATTTTCTGTGCATCGGTGCGGAATCCAAGTCCGAGTCCCATCTCTATCGCATCGAGGTTATCCTCCGGCAAATCTCCACCGCCATAAGCAGATAAAGCGTCTACCGCCGCCTTGAACACCGTAGCATCAGCCGTCCAGTCTTGATCAAGTTCTGGTGCGTCTCCAAAACTAACGAGTGCGTACCTTCCATCTATTCCAGCCGCCTCGATAGCATCTGTGAGGTCTTTGCACTTCGCCTTCATATCGTCTATTTCATCGCCCATGCTTCCGGTATCGTCGAACACGAACAGGATGTCTGCCTTAGTTGTGACCTCACCGCCGGTAACGTTGAACGACTCAATTGTCTGCTCGACTCCGTCTTCGTAGATCTCGAAGTCGCTTTCGGTCAGGTCTCCTGCACTGCCCGCCGAAGTATTTACATGCACATGTGCCCATATCTTCGGGAACTCACTTGCATCTACGCTTAAGACGTTAACAAAAACACTGCTCTCCCAAGTCATAAAAGCATTATTTGAGGTCTCACCTGCGCCAGTAGCCACGATGGTATCCGTGCCAACCGTAGTTCCTGTGTAGCTCCATGTAGCCTGCCCGTTAGCGTCGGTCACGTCAGTGCCTGTAAGCCCAGCGTGAGGTCCATCGGTGATGTTAAAGGTAATTGTCTCGCCGGATACACCGTATCCATCTTCATCGGTGAGCGTAGCCGTCAGGGTGTGACTGCTGCCCACCGGACCGATGGCGGATAAAGGCGTCAGGACGAGGTCATGAGCAACGAAACTCCCCGCCTTGATGAACACGGCTGAGTCAAGAATAGAATCACCTGCGTCCGCGATGGCTAACTTGATATGATTCGTCTCGCCAGGATTAACATTAGCGGTTACAGTCAGAACCACCGTCAAGCCGTCCAGCTCGGTATTGATCGAGCCGCCACCGTCATCTAAGTCGTTGTTACGGTAGAACTCGGAATTATTTGCGTTTGTGCCGTAGGGGTTCCCACCATTGACATTGTTAATGGAAACCTGAGTGTTGACCCAAGTACCCGGGATCAACGCGCAGTTGACCCCGTTAATGTAGAACCCGAAGACATCGTTATATTCAGTATTCACGTACTCGTTGTACTCCTCTGACCCGAACACGTATTCAAAGGTCACGATACTGCTCGTCGGGACGAAGTCGAATTCCAGCACGGTAGCATCATAAGTGGTATAGCCGGGAATCAGTGCGTCTAAGTCTGCATCTCCTGGCATGCCATTGTCCGTTGATGTGCTATCATAGGTGTTTGGACCGACCACGCTGGAGATATTCCCGGTACTCAGTATGATACCACTCTCGAAGCCGATGATTCCCGTACCGCCGCTAAACGTGCCCGCAGATATATTTGTTCCTGAATAGGTGATGTTGGAGACGACAATACCTTCTCCCATCAACATATTCACGAGGTTGGCAGGCGTCAGACCAGAATTCAGGTCAGCCGTCACAAGACCAGGACCGTCACCTGTTTGCACCTTGTCTATCATCACATTTGAAACACGAACTCCCTGTGCTGCCGAAAACATCACTGTAAAAACACTCGCAATAATTATCGCTGCCAATGCTATTCTTATTATCGCTTTTCCGCTTCTACTTTTGTTTTTCATTTTTTTCCTTTTCACCTCCTTATATATATCCCCTTTCATCATCCATTATTTCTATCTTTTTCATTTATAAAAGATGATGATGAGGAGCTTGATGATGTAATATTAATGAATGAGTGGGGGGAATAAATAAAAATTTAACTGCTTCGTGCCATAGGCATTGTCTATCACGCCCACTAACTCGTATTCCTTTTATTACGCACGTTTTCCTCCCTCTTATTTATATTGTTGTTATATAGTTTTCTCCGTAATGCGCACCTAATATAGCTAAGTCTATGTAGTTGACTGTGCCATCTTCGTTAATATCGTATCTTGGATATGGTGTTTCAGTGGTTTCCCCGTAATGCGCACCTAATATAGCTAAGTCTATGTAGTTGACTGTGCCGTCGTTATTTATATCCCACCTTGGGTATCCTGTCACTATCGTTACGGTTCCATTGTTTGTCTTTATTCCCGGTATATCGGCAAAGGTTTCATCTGCAAGTTTCGCTTCCGTGATGCTAATAGTATATGTTTCTTCCGGAGTGTCGCTATTTACGGTGAATGTAATTACTGCCCAAGTGCCTTCGGGCGTTGGCGGTATTGTCGTTCCTGAGCGTGCCAAATCAACCTGTACCGTGCCATTGGCATTGTCTATCTTTGGGAATCCCGGAGGTACGATCGGACTTGTACCGAGCAAATCACCTGCCACTACACTATCAGCCTGCATCACCGTGGCATCAAACGAAACTGTAATTGAACCAGTGCTAACACCGTATCCAGCAGGGTCAACTGCAATGTTCACCGTAAATGTATCACCAGCGGAAACATCCTGTGACGGTGGGTCGATACTGACTGTGGCTGCCGTCATCACATTCACAGTTCTTGCTTCACTTGCACCCCAGTTGTCATAGGTATCATTCGCATACACTTTGAAAGTGTAGTCTCCGTTTGACAGACCCGTCTTGTTCACCGACCATATATTATCAGCAGTCATATACATCGTTTCATTTACTCCATTCCAATTCAAAACCACTGATGAAACACCGCTTTCGTCCGTTACATTTACGGTGACATTCATGTAATTTACCGTTACTGTTGAGCCATCTGCCGGTGTTAGTGTGACGAATTTTATTGTCGGTGGTGTAGTGTCAACTACAGAGACCTTCTGTGATGCCGGATCTATACCGACTGCAGCTCCACTTGCCATTATCGTTCCAAATCTTGCTATACCAATGCTTAGCAGCATGGAAAAAAATAAAGAAAAGTGTGGCGAATTTAAATTTCCATGCCACACTTTTACTTCCACTTTTTGGTTCATTTTTTACTTTACCTCCTTTCTTAGCATAGCCCTGTTTCTTCGTAATGCGCACCTAATATGCCTAAGTCTATGTAGTTAACTATTCCATCTTCGTTGATATCGTATCTTGGATATGGTGGCTCTGTTGTCTCTCCGTAATGCGCACCTAATATGCCTAAGTCTATGTAGTTAACTGCCCCGTCTTCGTTTATGTCGTATCTTGGACATACCTTCACAATAACAACCCTCGTCTCGCTAACACCCATGTTTCCTCTGATATCATTAGCATACACCTTGTAAGTGTAGTTCCCGTTTTCCAAACCTGTCTTATTCACGAAATAGATGTCCGGGGTCGGTCCGAGCTTGGTCATCGTTTCATTCTCACCGTTCCAGTTCAACAGCACCGTATCCACTCCACTTGGGTCCGTCACGCGCACACTCACGTTCACGTAGTTCACCTTTACCGTAGTACCATTCGCTGGCGTTGGTGCAATGAACTCTATTGTTGGCGGTGTTGTATCCTCTGGCATTTCAAGCGTCACATCCCTCGTCCGCTCGTTATCCACCGGATTAGCATCGTCTGCAATGCTTGCATTTACTGTTATGGTGTAAACACCTGCGGTAAGTCCAGTGGTGTCCCATTCAACCTCTCCACGATGATAACTCCCGATATCTATACCCTTATCATATTCTGTGATTATGGTATCATCAAGTTTCACTATCATATGCACAGTCTCGTCGAACTCTCCTTCGTTCTCAACTCTATATCTAATCTTATACGTCTCGCCGATAGTCAGGTTCTCTCCCGGCGGTACAACTTCTGCAGCATCGCGTGTTATCTTTATTCCGTTGCCCTCTGGATAATAATCGGTTGAGATGTTCACGTCATGCCTTTTTTCTTTTACATGGAACGTCCCATTACTCACTTCCCTTGGTATCTCAGCCGTACCATTATTCAGCGATACAACGCTTAGATTTAATGGACTCGTTTCGCACGCTTCCCCCACCGCTTCCAATGTTACTTCTGCGAATGTTACGTTACCAGTTAATCCTCCGCTTCCTGCTGGTGGAGGAAGGTTCACGACAACATATGTAGCCTGTCCTGTTTCGTTATCGATCGCTTTATATACCGGCATATCAAAATCGCCATCGCTGATATTTGTAACATGAACTACCGAAGCATTGTATTCTAAGATAATATTGGCGCCTTTCACATTTTCCGCATCGTAAATCATTATCGGCACTGTGGTACTTTCTCCCACTCCTATCTCGACATCCTGGATTGATACTGTTGTTGTAGTTGTGGCTGTTGATGCTGAAAAACTGAGCGCTGCTAACGTCAATGCAATCACTAAAGCAATACTTCCCCTTCCTATCTTTGCTATACTTTTTTTCATTTTTCACCTCCGTTCTTTTCTTCTTTTTCCTTATATATATCTTTTTCCATTTTTCTTTTTCGCTTTACCTCCTTTATTTTTTAACATGTCTCTCCTTTAATGGAGAACCTCATATCCTTCCACTTTCAATGCCCAGCACACAAGATATATCCCATCGTCCAAATTCACTTCCCCGTTACCATCCACATCTGCTAAGACTAATTTCTCTTCTGGAATATCATACCCTGGTACGTTCAATGCCCAGCACACAAGATATATCCCGTCATCTAAATTTGTTTCTCCATTGTTATCAACATCTCCGTTGTTTTCCACTGTCAGTTCAAGGAATGTAAATGTGGAATCGCCGTTTATGTCTGTCACGTTGATCTCTAAGCGATGTGGCTCATAAGTATTATTCGTATCGTTCCACAGGGCAGTCCCTTTTGAAGCATTTATTATCACCGTCCATATTTCGGTTCCCGGAATGTTTGTCATCTCTTGGGCTGGGGATCCACCGATTGCAGAAAGATTTATCGTAACACTTTCGATGCAGCCTTCGTCATCTGCTTCTGTTATCGTTACATTTAACTGAGATGTTTCCCAGCGCTTGTCTGTATAACTCCAATTCCAGCACTTTGGATTATCCACCTCTGGCATTGGCATTCCATCTGTATCGTCAGGGATTATTTGCGGATTTGCAGTTGGATTTGCCACCGAGATATTACAGCAACGTATCTCAAAAGTGCCGTTATCCACCTCTCGTTGAATTTCATCCGTTCCGGTGTTCAGCGATTTAACAGTTAAATTTAATAGACTTGACCGGCATGGATTCCCTACTGCTTTTAATGTCACGTCTGCAAACTTTATATTTTTACCGCTCAATGCTTCGAAACTAACAACAGCGTAACATGAGTAACCTGCAACATTATCAATTGTTTTACTTACAGGCATTGAAAAGTCGCTATCTTTGAAATCAATGACATGAACCACTGATGGGTCGTATTTCAAGCAAATATTAGCACCTTTTACATCTTTTACATCAATTGTGATATTGGTCGTATAAGTTTCATTCCTCGAAACGTTAATGTTTTTTGGAATTGATACCAAAGCCGCTACCGTAAATGTGCCATTACTGACATTATATGTAATGCTATCGCCCATACCATCTTGTAAAGATATAACAGTTAAATTTAATGGACTTACCTCTCCAGTATGGTTACATTCCGCTTTCAATGTTACCTTCGCAAACGTTACATTGTCGTAATCGTCAGGTTTAGGTGGCCACTGCATAACCTCATAGCATGCGTAACCGGCAACATTATCAATTGTTTCACTTATTTCTTCTTTAAAGTCGCTATTATTGAAGTCGATGACATGAACCACTGATGGATCATATTTTAAGCAAATGTTAGCATACGCCACCTTTTTGACATTGTTAATCATTATTGGCACAGTGATATTCCTGTTTTGTGCTTTGCAAACTTTGTCTTCTATACATACAGTTGTGGTTGTCACGGTTTCCGAAGCTGAAGCTGCTATATAAGCGATGCCAATCACCGTTGACAATAGCACTACAATGACTGAAGTCAAAGTTGCAATCTTTCTGCGTTTCTTTTTGATTTTTTGCCCTGACTTATTTGCCGTTTTTCCCGTGTAGAACATTATTTTCATCTTCTTCCTCCTATAATAAAAAAATAAAAAATACCCATTACCCGGTTAAGGGTTATTGGGTATAGTTTTTTCTTTGTCATCTTATTTCGATTATCTGTTCTATTTGAGCTTCTCGTACCCTACAACGCCTAATCGGTTACACACAAGGTATATTCCATCATCTAAGTTGACTGCTCCACTTCCATCCGTATCTGCTAAGACCTGCCACTCTTCTGGAATATCGTACCCTACAACGCCTAATCGGTTACACACAAGGTATATTCCGTCATCTAAGTTGACTATGCCATTGCCATCCACATCCCCATTCTTCATCACCGTCAATTCAATGCACACTGAAGTATTCGAACCGTTCGAATTTGTCGCATTCACTTGTAAGCAATATGTCGAGGGTGCTGTTCCCGCTGATGCATTTGTTTCAAAGTACCAAACATTATCGCCACCGGGTATCATCGCTTGTGCTGAACTTCCACCGATTGCCGAAAGGTCTATCGTAACGCTCGTAGCATTAATAACAACAACGCTTAGATTGGACTTCTCGCCCCATAATGGTACGCCATCTGTATCGTCTGGAATTATGTTAGGACTTGCCGAGGGGTTCGTTACTAACGGTACGCCTGGCGGTACCTCCGTCACAATCCAGGTCCACGTTTGCATGTCTGACAGTCCAGTTGTTGTATTCGTTGCGACTGCAGAAACATTCCAGGTACCTGCTTCCGCTGTCTTCGTATACGATGCCTCTTTTACACCTTTCTCTGTATCCTGAACCACAATTCCGTTTATCAGCCATTCTACGTCAACTGTTTGATCCACTACGATGCTAAATGTTCTGAGTTCACCCTCTACATTACTTACATTTGTTTCCTCCGGACTCCATGAGGTTATATTTGGTGCGCCTGTTATTACTTCGATTTTTTTATCACCACCTACTTCGTATTCCCGCTTGTAATCGTCCTTAAGTATGCCACTGAACTCGTATGTTCCCGCTTCGCTCGATGCAGTCACCGTATAAGTGAAAGAAGTTTCGTCCCACAAAGTGAACTTAACCGTGCTGTCCACTACTTCTACTGAGCCAGGGTCGAGTGTAGATGAAACGTATGTAAACCCGTCCGGAAGCGTCTCCACAACCTGTCCAAAAGCACCGTAGCCATGCGCTTCTATACCCACCTCGAAATTCGCACCTGGGGATACCGGTTCTTCAGGCAGTATTCTCGTTGCTGTCGGTTTTACTTTTATTCTTACTGTTGTAGTCCCTATATCTTCGTTTGCCGGGCTTGCACTATCCGTAACTTTCAGAGCCACGGTATAAGTTCCCGCAGCAGTCCATACATGAGTTGGATTCTGTTCTGTAGATTCAACGTCGAATGTTACTCCATCGTAATCGAAATCCCATGCATAGCTGTAAGGTGGTTCTCCGCCGCTTGCCGAGCCTGTAAGTGCTATCTCTTCGTCAACGTAGCCTGAATAAGGACCGTCTGGGTTCGCCCTCAGGGGTAGTACTATCTCTTCTACTCTTATTTCTCTATCACCGCCTACTGGATGCTCCTCTTTGTATTCGTCCTTAAGTATGCCACTGAATTCGTATGTTCCCTCTTCGCTCGATGCAGTCACCGTATAAGTGAAATAAGTTTCGTCCCACAAAGTGAACTTAACCGTGCTGTCCACCACTTCCACTGAGCCGGGGTCGAGTGTTGATGAAACGTATGTAAACCCGTCCGGAAGCGTCTCCACAACCTGTCCAAAAGTGCCGTAGTCATGCGCTTCTATACCCACGACGAAATTCGCACCTGGAGATACTTGCTCAGGCAAATCCCTCGTTGCATAAGCAACTCCTGGCGTTGGTGTTGGTGTGGGTGTGGGAGTCGGAGTTGGACTTGGCGTTGGCGTTGGAGTGGGTGTTGGTCCTGGTTGCACTATAATTTCCGTATCACCGCCTACTGTATACTCCTCTTTGTATTCGTCCTTAAGCATGCCGCTGAATTCGTATGTTCCCTCTTCGCTCGATGCAGTCACCGTATAAGTGAAAGAAGTTTCGCCGAATAATGTGAACTTAACCGTGCTGTCCACCACTTCCACTGAGCCGGGGTCGAGTGTTGATGAAACGTATGTAAACCCGTCCGGAAGCGTCTCCACAACCTGTCCAAAAGTGCCGTAGTCATGCG
>Ga0190286_1000398_pt1 | contig 18543 bp, 21 predicted proteins | sample 48691834_MG_FD_183241 | JGI IMG/M metagenome (GOLD analysis project Ga0190286, IMG submission 183241) | Hydrothermal vent microbial mat bacterial communities from Southern Trench, Guaymas Basin, Mexico - 4869-18-3-4_MG | ecosystem: Environmental > Aquatic > Marine > Hydrothermal vents >... | reverse complement strand
GCTCTCCCCAACCTGGCCTCGCATAAGGGGCCAAGGGTGAGGCTGCTCGCCTATTAAAGGGGAACGTGAGCTGGGTTTAGACCGTCGTGAGACAGGTCGGACTCTATCTGCTGGGGGTGCTGGCCGTCTGAGGGGAAAGTGTCTTTAGTACGAGAGGAACGAGACGCTGGGGCCTCTGGTCTACCGGTTGTCCGACAGGGCAAAGCCGGGCAGCCACGCCCCCGCGGATAAGGGCTGAAGGCATCTAAGCCCGAAGCCGCTCCCGAAAAGAGACGGCCGCTCCCACGCCCGGCGCCCAGCGACCGGGGTGGGACGAGGGCTCCCGTAGAAGACGGGTTTGATGGGGTCGGGGTGTAAGCGTCGAGGCCTTCGGGCCGAGGCGTTCAGCCCGCGGCTCCCAACCGCCCGAGATGTCAGCGCTCAATCCGGGTTCCACGGGAGAAATCGGAGGCCTATGCACGGCCTAAGCATCATCGATTTTTATGCGAAGAGGCTGACGATCTGGAAGTTCTCGACGTCGATGAGGCCGTAGTCTGTGATGCGGAGTTTGGGTATGACCGGCAGGGCGAGGAAGGAGAGCTTCATGAAGGGGCTTCTCAGCCTGCAGCCCAGCCTCTCAGCCTCCCTATGTAGATGCTCAACCCTCTCGGCGACCTCCCCTGCGCTCAGCGTGGACATGAGGCCTGCGACTGGAAGCGGCAGCTCAGCCTTCACTTCGCCGCTCTCGACGACGATGAGGCCTCCGTTCAGCTCCCTCAGCCTGTTGGCTGCTTTGCAGATGTCTCCGTCTTCGACGCCTACGGCTATGAGGTTGTGGGAGTCGTGGGCGACGGTGGAGGCGATGGCTCCTGATTTCAGGCCGAAGCCCTTGACGAAGCCCCTGCCTATGCGTCCACTCCCCCTATGACGCTCGAAGACGCAGACCTTCAATACATCGTTCTCCACATCCGGTTTCACGACGCCCCCCTCAACGCTGAGGGTGTGGATGAGACTCTCGGTGTATATCTGATCCTCGATGATGCCTATGACCCTCACCCTCGCCTCATCACCCTCATAGCGTATCTCAACCTGCTCGGGCTTGGCCGGGGGCATGTTCATCGTCCTCCTCTCCGCCGCTTCGGGTAGGCTACCCCTAATCCCTGCGAGGTAGCGGCCCTCCCTCGCAGCTATCTCGCCGTTGAGGATGACGAGGCTCGCCTCAAACTCCCTGAGATTGTTGACGACGACCAGGTCTGCGGATCTACCCGGGGAGATGGAGCCGAGGTGTCTGAGGCCGAAATACTCGGCTGGATTTAGGGTGGCCATCCTCACAGCCTCGATTGGGTCTATGCCCTCCTCAACGGCTCTTCGGAGGCATCGATCCATGTGGCCTTGGGAGAGTATGTCATCCGCATGTATGTCGTCTGAGACCAGCATCAGATGCCTATAGCCCCTCCTGGCGAGGGGGGCGAGGGCCTTAAGGTTTTTTGAGGCTGACCCCTCTCGGATCATGATCCACATGCCCTTGGAGAGCTTCTCATAGGCCTCCTCGAGGGAGATGCATTCATGGTCGGAGCCTATGCCTGTTGAGAGGTAGGCTGAGAGCTCCGCACCCCTCAGCCCTGGGGCGTGGCCGTCGATGACGGCGTCGCTGAACGCCCTGAGCTTCGAGATGACAGCTCCATCGAGGTTGAGGACTCCAGGGTAGTTCATCATCTCCCCAAGGCCGATGACTTCTGGGAGCCTCCTCAGCTCTTGGAGCTCCTCGACGCCGAGCTCTGCACCCGAGGTCTCGAGATCTGTGGCTGGGACGCAGGAGGGGGCCATCACATAGACCTTCAGAGGAGTCCTCCCGGCGTCCTCGACCATGAACTTGACGCCTTCGACGCCGAGGACGTTGGCTATCTCGTGGGGGTCGATGACCACGCATCCAGTTCCCCTCGGGATGACGGCCTCTGCGAATCTGCTTGGGGTGAGGAGGGAGCTCTCTATGTGGAGGTGGCCGTCGATGTAGGCTGGTAGGATGACCCCCTCAACCTCCAGCGTCTCCCCAGCCTTGAGAGGTTTGGAGCCGACGTAGGCTATGCGACCACCCTTAACTGCGATGTAGGCCTCCTGGAGCTCCTCCACATAGAGGTTGAGGAATTCCCCGTGGAGCTGTAGGTCTGCCGGGGCTTTACCCAGGGCGACCTCTATTAGCTCCTCCATCGACATCGATTAGATGTGTCCTCAGCGACATTTAGGGTTTAGGAGGGTCGCAACCCATTTTAGAGGCTTTAGGGAAGTGTGAATGATCTGGGATGGCTGAGACCAGATTCATCGCCCCAAGCTGGGATGACGTCGAGGAGATGATCTCCAGAATCGCCGATGAGATAAGGCGGAGGGATTTCAGGCCTGACATAATCCTCGGCGTCTCGAGGGGAGGCATCATACCTGCGCTCCTCCTCTCAGATATGCTGGGAGTCCCCGTAGACATCGTTGGGGTGAGATTCTATAAGGGGGTTGGAGACGTTGAGGAGAAGCCCCATATAGTTCAGGATACCGCTGAGAGATTGGAGGGTAAGCGGGTTCTCATAGTCGACGACGTCTCGGATACTGGGCACACCCTCAGGCTGGTGAGGAGATACGTGGAGGAACGTGGGGCGAGGGAGGTGATGGTCTGCACACTTCACTATAAGCCCTGGGCCATCTATAAGCCTGATTACCATGTGGAGGAGACGGAGGCGTGGATCATCTATCCCTGGGAGGTGAGGGAGACCATCAGATACCTCTCCAGGAGGCTGAGGGAGGAGGGGTTTAGGGGGAGGGAGTTGAGGGAGGAACTGAGGAGGAGGGGGATACCGGAGGAGATTGTTGAGCTAATCGGGGAGGAGACCCCTAAAAACGAGATGGAGGGAGTTTAGAGCCACAGCCAGGAGATTCAGCCCGTAGGGTAAGGTTATTAGTTGAAAGGGTCATAGGATGTGGAGGGATTGCACATGCTCCACCCCTACATCCCAAACAGCGTCGCCGAGATCAAGGAGAAGATGATGGAGGAGATGGGAATCAAATCCATCGAGGACCTCTACGCCGACATACCGGTTGAGGTGAGATTCAGGAGGGAGCTGAAGGTTCCAGGGCCCTACCCGGAGCAGGAGGTTAAGAGGAGGGTTGAATCCCTATTAGGGCGGAATAAACGCCTGAGATGTCCACCCTTCCTCGGCGGGGGAGTCTGGCCACATTATGTTCCAGCGGTCGTCGATGAGGTTATAAGTCGAGCTGAATTCCTCACGAGTTACACCCCATATCAACCCGAGATAACCCAGGGAATGCTCCAAACCCTCTTCGAGTATCAGAGCCTCATCTGCGAATTAACAGGAATGGAGGTGGCCAACTCATCGATGTATGACTGGGCCACAGCCCTCGGCGAGGCGGCCAGGATGGCTGGGAGATTGACGAGGCGGAGCACGATCCTCGTCCCCTACCTCATGAGTCCAAATAGGTTGGCCGTCCTCAGAACCTACACCGAACCCGTGGAGATGAAGGTGACCCAAGTCGATTACGATGAGGCGACGGGCCTCATAGACCTGGAGGACTTGAAGGAGAAGATCAACGGCGAAACCGCCGCCGTCTACGTTGAGAATCCCTCCTACCTCGGCTTCGTGGAGGAGGATGTCGACGCCATCGCAGAGGTGGCTCACGACGCAGGGGCCCTCTTCATCGTCGGCGTCGACCCCATCTCCCTCGGACTCTTGAGGCCGCCTGGGGATTATGGGGCTGACATAGTCGTCGGGGAGGGTCAGCCCCTCGGGAATCACATGAACTTCGGTGGACCCCTCCTCGGAATCTTCGCCTGCAGGGGTGATCGGAGGATGATTAGGCAGATGCCTGGACGCATCATAGGGATGACCACCACCGTCGACGGCTCGGAGAGGGGTTTCGTCATGACCCTTCAGACCAGGGAGCAGCATATAAGGAGGGAGAGGGCGACCTCCAACATCTGCACAAATCAGGCTCTCTGCGCCGTGGCGGCAGCCGTCTATCTATCGCTCCTCGGCCCCAATGGCCTTAGGGAGCTGGCTGAGCTGATCACGAGTCGAGCCCACTACGCCATGAGGCGGATCGGGGAGCTCACCGGCGTGAGGGCGCCCATCTTCAGCAGCTATCACTTCAAGGAGTTCACAGTCTCCTTCGAGAAGTCTGTGGAGGAGATTCATAGGGGGCTGCTTGCCAGGGGCATCCACGGAGGTAAGAGCCTCATCGAGGAGTTCCCAGAGCTTGGGGAGACAGCCCTCTACTGCGTGACGGAGCTCCACTCGAAGGAGGATATAGACCTCCTGGTCTCAGCGCTGGAGGAGGTGTTGGAGTGATGGGGAGGTTTAGACAGGCGGATTGGGATGAGCCCCTCATCTTCGAGCTGAGCCGGCCTGGTCGAGTCGGATTCACGCCTCCGAAGGCTGAGCCTGAGGTGAGCGACGCCGCCGGAGAGATAGAGGAGCTCGTCCCCCAGAACATGCTTCGCAGGGAGCCTCCGAGGCTGCCGGAGGTCTCGGAGGTGATGGTTCTCAGACATTACATCCATCTCTCACAGATGAATTATGGAGTCAACTCAGGGGCCTTCTATCCTCTTGGAAGCTGCACCATGAAGTATAACCCAGTCATCAACGAGGTGTTGGCCTCAAACCCTGGATTGACGGAGCTCCACCCAGAGCAGGATGAGTCGACGGTTCAGGGAGTCCTCGAGATGATGTATCAGCTGAAGAGATGGCTCCTCGAGATCACCGGCATGGATGATGGAACCCTCCAGCCTGCGGCTGGAGCCCATGGGGAGTTCCTCGGCTGCCTATTGATCAGGGCATACCACGAAGATCGAGGTGAGATCGATGTGCGGAGGGAGATCATCGTCCCCGACTCGGCCCATGGAACCAATCCGGCGAGCGCCATGATGGCCGGCTTCAGGGTGGTGGAGATACCCTCGGGGGAGGATGGCTGCGTCGACCTCGAAGCATTGAGGAGCGTTGTGGGGGAGCATACGGCGGGGATGATGCTGACAAACCCCAATACCCTTGGAATCTTCGAGAGCGACATCGTTGAGATAGCGAGCATCATACATGATGCAGGTGGATTGATGTATTACGACGGGGCGAATCTCAACGCCATCCTCGGCAGATGCAGGCCTGGGGACATGGGATTCGACATAGTTCACCTAAATCTCCACAAGACCTTCTCGACGCCCCACGGCGGTGGGGGGCCAGGCTCAGGCCCAGTGCTGGTTAAGGACTTCCTCTCCGACTTCCTCCCCGTGCCGACGGTGGAGAGAGGCGAGGAGGGATACTACCTCAGCTATGATAGACCTAAGACCATAGGGAAGATCCACGGCTACTATGGAAACGTCAACCCCATGTTGAAGGCCTATGCATACATACTCTCCATGGGCCCCGAGGGCCTCAAGGAGGCGGCTGAGATATCGGTGCTGAACGCCAACTACATAGCGAGGAAGCTGATGAAGGTGAGGGGTATAACGCTGCCCAGAGCCCCTGAGAGGCCGAGGAAGCATGAAGCCGTGCTAAGCGCCTCCGAGATGGAGAGGGAGACTGGTGTGAGAACCCTCAACATCGCTAAGGCCCTGCTAGATAGGGGGCTGCATGCGCCGACGATCTACTTCCCCCTAATCGTCCCCGAGGCCCTGATGATAGAGCCTACGGAGACGGAGCCCCTCGAGGCCTTGGAGGCCTTCATAAAGGCTGTGAGGGAGATATCGGATCTCGCCTATAACAGGCCTGAGGAGGTTTTGTCGGCTCCGAGGAATACGGCTGTTGGGAGGCTCGACGAGGCCAAGGCGGCTCATCCGAAGACCCTCTGCCTAAGCTGGAGGATGTATAGGGAGCGCTTCGGGGGAGGTTAGATGGCGCCGCCCCTCCTATCGGCTCTGGGCTGGGAGTTCCTCAGGGAGCCTCCAGCCTCGACGCTCTTCATACTCCTCCTCTCGGCGGCTGTGAACCTCGCAGTCGGCGTCGCCAACAGGATGGTTACTGACATCGAGGAGTATCGTCGATGGATGATCGAGTCGAGTAGGCTGAGGAGGGAGATGATGGAGGCCGTTAGGAGGGGTGATCAACGGCGGGTGGCGAGGCTTCAGAAGCGTCAGCAGAGGATGATGGCTGAGCAGTCTAAGATGACGATGGAGCGGATGAAGTTAACCCTATTCTTCTTCATACCCCTCATCCTCATCTGGAATCTCCTCATCAAATTCTTCGGCAAGGCGCCCATCGCATACATGCCCTTCAAGGCCCCATGGGTTGGGGAGACTCTCAACATAACCGTCTGGTATATCCTCTGCTCCCTCGCCACCAATGTCGTCATCTCCAGGGCCCTGGGATTAACCTTTGAGATAGAGGCGGGGGAGGAGGTTGTCCAGAAGACGTAGGGGATTGGTCATCACCGTCAGCGGCCTACATGGAAGTGGAACCTCAACCCAGGCCAGAAGGCTTGCTGAATCCCTCGGCCTCAGATATATCTCAGCAGGCCTCCTCTTCAGACGCATAGCCGAGGAGAGGGGGCTCACCCTGGAGGAGCTTTCGAGACTGGCGGAGGAGAGCCCAGAGCTGGATAGGATGATAGATGAGAGGACAAAGGAGGAGGCAAGGCGAGGCGGAGTCGTCATCGACGCCACATTGGCCGGATGGATGGCTGAGGACGCAGACCTGAAGATATTCCTCACGGCGCCCCTCGAGGAGCGTGTGAGACGTATAGCAAGGAGGGAGGGGCTGTCCCTGGAGGAGGCGATGAGGGAGACCCTAAAGCGAGAACGGAGTGAGAGGGAGAGATTCAAGAGGTATTATGGCATAGACATCAACGACCTCTCAATCTACGACGTGGTGCTGAACACGGCCCTCTTCAAGCCCGATGTGACGGCGAGGATACTTAGAGGGATCGTCGAGGAGCTCCGGAGAGGGAGAAAACATCGATCTGACGATGGTTGTCAGGTCAGAGGCTAAACCATAAAAGATATGGCTGGGCTTTGAAATGGTATCTGAAACGCTCCTCCAAGGAGGTGGAGATATGCCGCTGATCGAGGTTGGTAGGATATGCATCAAGACGAGGGGGAGGGAGGCTGGGAGACGCTGCGTCATCGTGGACATAATCGACAGAAACTTCGTCCTAATCACTGGGCCGAAGGATGTAACCGGAGTGAGGCGTAGGAGGGTGAACATCGACCACCTAAGGCCTCTGGATGAGAAGATAGACATCAAGCCTGGAGCCTCAGACGATGAGGTTAGGGAGGCTCTAAAGCTGAAGGCCGAGGCCTAATCCTTCATGCCCTCAATAGGCTTTACGGGCCGAGTCTCCGCATCTATACCCTCAAGATACTTCGATAGAAGCCTTATGAGGGCTTGATCCTCGGAGTAGATGGCCTCAACGAGGCGTCCATGATGACCTGAAAGCTCAACCAACGCCCATAGAAGCCTACTCCCATCGGAGATCACCACGAGGAATGGGGGATCGATGGACATCATCCTAACCTCGAAGAGATATGAAAGCTCCCGAGCCAGGGAGTTCAGCTCCGGGTGGAGGGGGGAGAAGATGCTGACCTCAACACCCCTCTCATAGAGGTCGTCCAACTCCCTATTGGCGTAGTTGAAGAGTAGGGAGAGGGAGAAGCCCCCGGCGATGACGAGGACGCAGTACTTCGCATTCCTCAGGAGCTCCCTACACCTCAGCAGTATCTCATCCTCCCCAGATAGGTACCAGAACTCCCCCCTAATGGGGTGGGGTAGCTCCCTCGAGGCCTGGTAGATGCCCCTCAACATCGTCAACAGCGATGAGAACTCCTCAACCCTCCTCCTCGCCGCCCCCAGGAGGGCTCCGAAGGCCTCACCAGGAGATGTAGATATGAAGGAGGCTGGACTCCCAGGCACCTCCCTTATCAAACCCATCTCGATGAGACGCCTCAAAACTCCATATATCTTAGTTCTCGGCACCCCCGTAAGCGAGCTGATACGCCTCGCATTGGAGCATCCAAGGCTGAGGAGGCAGAGATAGACCTTAGCCTCATACTCCGAGAGGCCAGCATAGCCAGCTTAGGCCAGAGGATTAAGGCCTCGGCCAGTATCGCCTCCCCCATATCGGGTTCCATCGACCTCGGGAGAGGCCTCACACTCCTCATGGTTACTATCCCCTTTTATGGAGTAGTTATCCATATTTAATGATGATTTACCCTCCTTTCAAGGTTTCTAAGTAACATATCCAAAAGCTCGATATCAGAAAACGTGGAAAAGGCCTTAAAAATCGGAGAGGAGGTGGAAATATGGGTGATCTCTCAGCGATGAAGTTGTGTTATTAGATTTTTAAGTATCATGAAGTTGAGTATTATATGTGGAGGAGCTGAGGAGGAGGCTTAGGGTTCTTGGGAAGAGACACTCCATGGAGATCATAGCCCTCCTCTCCAGGGGGCCGAGATACATCTCCCAGATCTCCGAGGAGTTGAAAATCCCCTATGCCACGGCTCAGAATAGGGTGATGGAGCTTGAGAGGGTTGGCCTGGTGGAGGTGGTGGACGCCGTAGATGAGGACTCCAAGAGGGCTGTGAGACTCGTGAGGGGTGTCAACTTCAGGCTGATAATCTCCCCAAGGGTGATTAGGGAGCTGTTGATGGGGGAGAGAGCTCCCAGAATCCCCCATCGACCGGGTATGTGGACGCCCTCCCAACGGGGGGTTCAGAGAGGCGACGTCGACCTTGAATAGGGGAGCTGTCGACAATAAGTTGGAGGATCGGATATCGTGATTCCGAGGGGAGAGCCCAGCATCTATACCAGAACCCTCTATGGATGCGAGGCCTCCGAGATCTCAGAGGTCGTAGTCCTCACCCCAATAGATGACATCTCCAAGGCCTTAAGGAATAGAGCTGAGGAGGTGGAGGAGCTTGGAGGATTCTTCAGGGGCTTCCACGCCTCCATCGATGGTCGAAGATTCACCCTCTTCAAATCCCTCATAGGAAGCCCAGGTGCAGGCGACTGCCTCTACTACCTCAGATTCACCCCCTGCCGATCCGTCATCTACACAGGGTTGATAGGGGCATTACAGGATTGGATCGACGTCGGAGACCTCATCATCCCCACCTCAGCCTACAGGGGTGAGGGGGCCTCCAGATACTTCGTAGATGAGGCCTACCCCGCTGCAGCAGACTTCCAGCTCCTCCGGAGACTCTCAGAGATACTCGATGACTTAACGCATGACACCGACATCGGGGTTCATTATGGAGCCATCTATACGACGGACTCCTTCGCCTCCGAGACCGATGAGTTCCTCGAGAGATGGAGGCGTCGAAACCTGATAGGGGTAGAGATGGAGACCTCAGCCATCTACACCATAGCGAGGCTCTACGGCATCGGGGCGGTAGCCATTCACCTCGTTAGCGACAACCCCATCACAGACAAAACACTCTTCCACATCTTATCTGAAGACGATAAGAAACGTATGGAGAGGGGTAGAAAACTCCTCATCGAGGCCTTAGTTAGATTATTGAAAAAGCTGTAGGTTTAGCTGATCTCAGCCATGAAGCCTCTTAACGAGCCTCGCCACCCTCCTACCCATCTCCCTGCAGACCTTGAGATCCTCATCGTCTGGGGCGCCGACGGAGACGGCTCCATAATGGTTTCGACCTGAAGCCCCCTGTATGACCATGCCATGGATGAGCATGGCGTGGATCAGCGACAGCAACGTCGTCTCAGCCCCGGAATGGACTCCTCCACTGCTGGTGAAGGCGGCGCCCACCTTACCCTCCAGCCTTCCGTGATGCTTCACCGAGGCGTCTATGAACTCCTTTATCTTCGCCGTCGCCTGCCCATAGTAGACCGGTGAGCCGATTATGATTCCATCATACTCAGGGAGCTCGTCGACGGAGGCATCATCCACCCGTTTAACCTCCACCTCGACGCCCTCCTCCCTCACGCCCTCCGCTACGGCGTAGGCCATCCTCTCCGTATTCCCAGTCCTCGAATCATAGACGATGAGCACCCGTGCCATAGGCATCCAGAAGGGAAAAGGGTCTAAGAGTCTTAAAAAGGGGTTAGGGAAACCTCTCCTGATCCGTCTTAGGAGATTAAAATCCATCGATAAGCGTCAAAGGAAATGTCGATTAAACTATGTATCTTCGATCGAAGCGCTCGAAGTCCTTCACAAGCTCCAGCTCCAGGCTCTCCGAGAGCTCGTCGAACTCCTCCTCACTTAGGTCTGTCCAGGGACCAGTTATGGAGACATCTACAACGGGGTGATCTCTCCCAAAGTTCTCCACGCAGACCCTGTAGGCGAGGGCTCGAACTCTCCTCTCGTCGATGTATCCGAGGGCGTGGAGGTATTCGTGGAGGAGAACTGTGAATATGTAGGCCTTACGTCTACGCTCACATTTCTCACCCTCTACGAGGCGTCGATTCAATATGATCTCGTTAGTCCCCAGGGGATGGAAGGCTCCGACGTTTCGGGGTAGATTTCCCAGATAGAGCATCAGGCCAACCCTGTGTTCACCCAGGGTTCTCTTAACCGCCCTCTTCACGAGGGCGAAGATGTCGGCGTAGTCTCTCGCCTTCTCCAAATCCTCTGAGAGTGACATCATAACAACTCCGAATTAAACGGCCTCAACGGCCTTTACGCCTGGAACCCTTCTACGTAGATATCCCTCTATGCTCGTCTTCAACGTCAGCTGGGCCATGGGGCAGTGGGCGCAGGCTCCCTTCAACCTCACCTTCACCACGTCGTCGACGATGTCCACAAGCTCGATGTCTCCTCCATCCATCTGTAGGTAGGGGCGAACCTCCTCTATCGCCTTCTCAACCTCCGCCTTAGATACCATTCCTCCCATAGGTTGGAGGCCATCTATATAAGGGTTGATAAAGTCTTAAAGCCTCAACAATCGTCGTAGATTATCCGTCGCCCTCTCCCCCAACTCATAGGGCTTCATATCCCTCAGCTCGGCGGCGTGTTCAACGACCTCCAACACATCCCTGGGCTGAGCTGAGTCTGTTTCGGTCAGTAGGAGCTCCAGGGGTATCCGCCTAACAGCCTCGGCCTCCAACTCCCCTCGACTTAGTGGCCTCAGACCTATGGAGAGGTAGATGCCCAAATCCTCACATCGCTCAACGTATTCGACGGCCTTTGAGAAGCCGTGGATGACGGCGCCCGTCTCGACGTTCCCCTCCCCCTCTATGATGTCTAAGACCTCGAAGCCTGGAGCTCTATCATGGACGACGACGGGGAGCTCAAACTCCCTGGCCAATCTGAGCTGAGCCCTGAAGGTCTCCCTCTGAATCTCCCTGTCTATGATGCGCTCCTCATAGACCCAATCCCTCGTCATGCGGCCAACGTAGTCTAAGCCTATCTCGCTGATGGCGGCTACACACCCCTCCTCTATAAGTTCCCTGAAAACCCTCTCAACCTCGGAGTTATACTCATCCGCATACCAGGGGTGGATGCCGACACAGGCCTCAACCACATCGAAGCGCCTGGAGAGCTCCACAGCCCTCCTGGAGGACTTGAGATCGATGCCGGCGGTTAAGATGAGTCTCACATCTGCCTTAATGGCCTCCTCCACGGCCTCCTCAACATCTCCATCGAGATGGCAGTGGCTGTCGGAGAGCATATGGAGGAAGAGGAATTTGATGAATTTAAGGAGTTGTTTGTTTAGGTTGTGTTAAATTTTCCTTCAATTAAAAAGGAAAGTCTTATATCATAGGGGCTGGAGTGAATGGTGATGCGAGATGGCTGAGGGATTGGCCATAATAATGTTCTCTGGGACGGCTGACAAGTTCATACCCCTCGGCGTTCTGACGCAGACGGCTGCAAACCTCGGCGTCCCTGTGCGCATCTTCGTCACCGGCTTCGCCCTACCATACTTCACCAAGAACAAGCCTGAGCCGAGATTCCCAAAGGAGTTCGAGGACATGGTTCCAAAGGTTAATGAGGGCATGGAGCGGATGAAGACTCCAACCTGGTATGACATGGTGAAGGAAGCCAAGGAGATCGGCGACGTCAAGGTCTACGTCTGCTCCCTCATGGCCGGGATCGTCGGCGTCGAGAAGGAGGATATGGATCCAATAGTCGACGACGTCGTCGGAGCCACCTTCTTCATGAATGAGACGGCTGACTATGAGACCATCTTCATCTGAGGTGGGGAGGGGTGGTGGAGATGCCCGAGTTGATAAAGGTTGATGCGAGGGGTATGGCCTGCCCAGGCCCAATATCAGCTCTGACGAGGGCTTACAGGAAGGCGAAGAACGGCGACACCATAGAGGTCTTAGCCACAGACCCAGGCTTCAAGCCAGACGTCCAGGCCTGGGTTAAGAGGACAAACAACGAGCTGATAGAGCTGACCGAAGAGGGAGGCGTAATCAAGGCCGTGATAAAGGTCACGGGGAAGAGGAGTTAAAAACCCCATTTTTCTGAGGTGGTAGAGATGGAGAAGGTTCTAATACTCGGCGGAGGAGGGGGAGGAGCGATCCTCGCAAATCTCCTGCCTAAGGAGAAATTCGAAGTCACCGTCGTCGACAGAGATGAATATCACGTATTCCAGCCTGGAAACCTCTTCATCGCCTTCTACGGGGACAGCGTCGAGAAGTATCGAAGACCGATTAGATCGCTGCTGAAGCCCCATGTAAAACTCATCAGGGATGAGGTCACGGAGGTAAACCTCAACGATAGAAAGGTGAAGCTTAAGGGGGGTGAGAGCCTCGAATATGACTACATAATCATCGCGACGGGGGTCAACCTCGACTTCGACGCAATAGAGGGGAATAGGGAGCTCCTGGAGAGCTATGGAGACTTCTACTCAACATTGGAGAGCGCTGATAAGCTCCATAAGACGCTGAGGGAGATGAGGGAGGGACGCTTCGTCATAGCCATCGCAGACCCGATATACAAGTGTCCACCAGGCCCCCATAAGGGAGCCTTCCTCTCATCGACGCTCTTCGAGAAACTGGGTGTAGGAGACAGCATCAAGGTTGTCCTCGCCGTGCCCTTCCCCCACGCCTATCCATCGAAGACAATCAGCGACATAATAGAGCCTGAATTGGAGAGGAGGAACATAGAGGTTCACACCTTCTTCACCGTCGACAGCATCGACGTCGAGAAGAGGCGCATCTACAGCCTCGAGGGCGAGGAGCTTGAATACACCGTCGCCACCGTCATACCGCCCCATGAGGGGCCGAGATATAAGATTGAGCCCTCAGATGTGAAGGATGAGAGCAACTATCTGAAGATCGATAAGTATACCTGCCTCATAGAGGAGTTCGACGACGCCTACGCCATAGGGGACTGCACAAATGCCCCGACGTCGAAGAGCGGGGTAACAGCCCACCTACAGGCTGAGGTCGTCGCCGATAGGCTTCAGGGCTTCGACGCCAAGTATAGCGGCAGAACAAACTGCCCGTTGATCACCGATGGCATGGGACTCTTCATCATCAGCGACTATGATCACCCGCCGATACCTGTGAGATTGTCGAGGTTTAAGAGGCTGCTCGAAGACCTCTTCGTCGCCACCTACTGGGATGCCATAAGGTATCCGGAGCTGTGGCAGCCCATCTTCCACGCCTACTTCGAGGCCACATCCCCAGCTAAACTCGGGGAGAGGGGATGGTGAGGCGGGGAGATGAGCGCCGAAACCGAGGAGCTCCTCACACAGCTTAAGGAGAGGGGAGTCCTCGACACCCTGGTCCACGTCACAGAGCCGGAGGTCATCGAGAGACTCTCAAAGCTGCTACTCAGCGATGGAACCCTGAGACTCCTGGACAATATAGATGAGGTGCTCTCAACGCTTGGAGAGTTAGATCAGGATGCCATAGAGGGACTGGGCAAACTCATCAGCATGCTCAAGACCCTAAACAGGATGGGGGTCCTCGACACACTCCAGAGCGTCCTCACACCCGAGATCATTGGAAGCCTCATCCGATACCTCATGAGTGGAGGCCTACTACGCCTCATAGACGGCCTCGAAACCCTCGCCGAGGCCGTGGGCCAACTCGAATTCGAGAGGGTTGAGGGGGCGATGCCTCTCGTTAAAGGAGGCCTCGAAGGCATACCGGAGAAGGCTGAAAGGGTAGGCCTCCTCGGATTGCTGGGGAAGCTGAGGGATAAGGACATACAGAGAGGCCTCGGCGTAGTCATGGAGATACTTAAGGCCATAGGAAAAACCTATGGAGATTAAACTCGCCCCTCTTTCTGAAGCGGTTAGGATTAATATCATTTAATTTTATTTTAAGTTAGGTGTGAGGATGCATCATCCTCGGCTGTCTGGATCTTATTATGAGATGGGTTTCAAGTATGGTAGTATCTTGAAGAGGGTTGGTTATAGGGTGCCGAGGATTTCGGAGGAGATGCGTAGGTTTGCGAAGGGTTGTGAGGCGGAGGTTAAACGGGTTTTCCCCGAAATCCTGGAGGAGCTTCAAGGTTTCGCCGATGGATGTGAAATCTCCTATGAAGATTTGAAGGCCTTCTTTCTATCGTTGGACTCGGGAGAGCATGAGCATGAGTCCTGCAGCATTTTTGCCTCCTCATCCCCTCAACCCATCCTCGGCAGAAACAACGACTTCTACTATGCCTACAAGAAGTATGCGCAGACATGCTTGACGATGCCCAGAGACGCATATTGGAGTTTAGGCAATTCAACCATATTCATCGGAAAAGAAGATGGCATAAATGAGGCTGGAGTAGCCATAGGTGTATCCGTCACTCGCATCAAGGAGATTAGACCTGGAGTGAACTGGTTCATAGCTGTTCGAGCCGTCTTAGATAAATGCTCCAACGTCTCCGAAGCCAAAAAATTCCTCTCAAACATCAAATTCTCCACAGGTAACAACTACCTGCTAATAGATGAAAGTGGAGACATGGCTGTTGTCGAGGCCTCCCCGCAAAGGGTGAGGGTGAGAGAAAGATTTGAGGAAGACTTCCTAATCGCAACAAACCATTTTATACATCCAGAGATGAGGGATGTTGAAAACATTAAGGAAAGACCACCTACATCGATGATGAGATATGAACGCATAAAAGAAATCATAAAGCTCAACGATGGAAAAGTCGATGTCGAGCTGGCTAAGAAAATACTGTCAGACCATAAGGGATCCATCTGCTCACACGTGGAGGCAATAAAGTTGGGAACATTATGGTCCTTCATAGCACTTCCAAAGGAGAGGGAAGCCCTAATAGCTGATAGACATCCATGCAGGGCACATTACAAGGAGGATAAAAGACTAAAACAAGCGTTGATGAAGAGGGGGAGGTTCCAAGCCCCGGGCGGGATTCGAACCCGCGGCCAACAGCTTACAAGGCTGCCGCTCTGACCGCTGAGCTACCGGGGCCTCTATGATGTTAGACTGGCTCTTCATATATCTTTAAGGCTCCTCTTATGGGGTGTCTGATCGAATCGAGGCGGGATGGAGGGTCTATTGGAGAGGGCTCCCGTGCATCGATGGAGAGCCCTATGTGGTTCCCATAGGCTTCGTCTACCACAATAGCTGCATCTACTTCCACTCGTATCCCAGGGGGCGGAAAGTTGAGGCTATGCGGCGCAATCTCAGGGTCTGCTTCCAGGTGGAGGAGATGACTGGTAGGTGTTCCCCCTAAAGGCTTTAAAATAACTTGGGGGGAAAATTCCTCCTTTGGGGTCTTGGATGGAGAAGGAGGAGCTCCTCAAGCGTATGGAGGAGGCCGTTAAGGCTTATGATGAGGAGGAGGCTCGAAGGCTGGCTGAGGAGGCTATCCGGATGGGCGTAGATCCAGTTGAGGCCCTGGAGCAGGGGCTGGCCAAGGGGTTGAGGGAGGTTGGAGACCGCTTCGGGAGGAGTGAGGCCTTCATAACGGAGCTCATTGCAGCGGCGCAGGCTATGGAGGCTGGAGCTGAGATACTAAACAGGGAGATAGAGCGCAGAGGTGCAGCCCGTGAAGCCGTGGGCCGATTCCTCATCGGAACCGTTGAGGGGGACATCCACAGCATAGGGAAGAACATCGTGGCAACGATGCTGAAGGCAGCCGGATTCGAGGTCATCGACATAGGCGTCGATGTTCCAACGCAGACCTTCGTCGAGAAGGTTAAGGAGCTCAAACCAGACATCCTCGGCCTAAGCGCATTGATGACGACGACGATGGTGAAGCAGAGGGAGGTCATAGAAGCCCTAAAGGAGGCTGGGCTAAGAGACCAGGTGAAGATCATCATCGGAGGAGCACCAGTCACCCCCGACTGGGCACGGGAGATCGGGGCGGACGCCGTAGGCCTCGACGCAGCAAGCGCCGTCGAGACCTCGCTTAGATTAATCGGTGTGAAGTGATGACTGGACGCTTAAGGCTGCTAACCGAAGACCAGATCGAGGAGATACACTCAGCCACCCTTGAGATACTCCAGGAGCCTGGCATCGCCGTCGAGAACCCTGAGGCCCTCCGGCTTCTGAGGGAAGCCGGCTGTGAGGTTGAGGGTGAAACTGTCAGGATCGATGAGGAGCTCGTCGATGAATGCCTGAAGAGGGCTCCCAGCGTCATCGACATCTACACGAGGGACGGTGAGAAGCGTATGCCCGTAGGCGGGGACAACATCTACTTCAGCCCAGCCTCCACAGCCCTATACTTCATAGACCATGAGACGGGGGAGATACGTAAGGCGAGGGCCCAAGACCTCGTCAACCTTGTCCGAGTGGCTGATGCTCTGGATTCCATCGAGATGTTGAGCACCGCTGCGGTTCCCTCCGATGTGCCCCAGGAGATCGCAGACCTCTATAGGCTGTATATCGTCTTGAGAAACTCTGTGAAGCCTATCATCACGGGGGCCTTCTCTAAGCAGGGTCTCATCGACATGATTGAGATGCTCTCAGCCGTCGTCGGAGGCCCTGAGGAGTTGAGGCGTAGACCCATAGCCTTCTTCGACTGCTGTCCTAGGTCTCCGCTCACCTGGGGAGACCTCTCTACGCAGAATCTCCTCGACTGCGCTGAGAGGATGGTTCCCGTCGAGATCGATCCGGCTCCTAACATCGGGGTCTCCAGTCCCGTAACCCTCGCTGGGACGCTGGTTCAGATGAATGCTGAGCTCCTCAGCGGCTATGTCATATCCCAGTTGAAGCGGGCTGGAGCTCCAGTCGTCTATGGCTCCGTCCCCTTCGTCTTCGATATGCGCTATGGAACCAACAGGATAGGGGCGGTGGAGGCGATGATGGTGGCCTGCGCAGGAGCGGAGCTCGGAAAACACTATGGTCTCCCGACGCATACGGTGGCCGTCAGCGACTCTAAGGTTGTGGACGCCCAGAGTCTCATGGAGACGGCTATGGGTCTCACACTCATGACCTTGGTGAGGGTGAACAACATCTCGGGGCCTGGGATGCTGATGTTCGACAACTGCCAGTCGTTGGAGAAGCTGGTCATCGACGCAGAGGCATGCAGGATGCTCCTAAGGCTGTTGAGGGGTTTGAGGGTTGATGAGGAGGCCCTCGCCGTCGACGTCATCCGGAGGGTTGGCCATGGAGGCCACTTCCTCGGCGAGAAGCACACCCTCCTACATCACCTAGAGGAGGTTTGGATGCCCTCGGATGTCATCTGCCGCCTCAGCCTCGACGCCTGGAGGAAGGAGGGGATGAAGACCATCCTGGATAGGGCGAGGGAGAGGGTGGATGAGATACTCAAGGCGCATCAGCCCAAGCCCCTATCGAAGGAGGCTGAGGAGGCCCTGGAGGAGAGGTTGAGGGCCATCCTGAAGCGATATGGGATTCCCCATCCAGGAGGCGGATAGGGTTATGGGCTGGAGTCTAAAACCCCTCTCAAACGGCGAGATAAAGGCCATCCATGAGGCATCACTCACCCTATTAGAGGAGGTAGGCATCAAGATACCCTCAGAGAAGGCTCTCCACCTCCTGGAGGGGGCTGGGGCATCCATAGACCCCGAGGAACAGGTGGCCAGAATACCGGAGGGCCTCCTGAACGAATGCCTAAGGAAGATGCCGGGGGAGTTTGATGTCTATTATCGAGACGGCTCGAAGAGGCTGAGGATCGGCGGCGACGCCATATACTTCGGCTCCGTCGGTCGAATGGTGAGGATGAGAGACCCCGAGACGGGGGAGATTAGGCGTCTAACCCTCCGGGATGTGGAGGAGCTGGCGAGGTTGGCCGACGCCCTGGAGCATGTCGATTTCTTCACCGTTGGAGAGCCCCTCGACGTCCCCCTGGAGCTCCGAGGTCTTCAACTAATATATGCGACGCTGAGAAACTCGGTGAAGCCGCCGATAGTGGAGCTCTTCACAGCCTGGGAGGTTCGAGCTGGATTCGAGATGCTATCAGCCGTCGCCGGAGGCCCAGAGGAGTTGAGGCGTAGACCAATAGGCATCTACATCTCGGTGCTGAACAGCCCCCTATACTTCGACTCCAAGATCGTAGAGGCCCTCATCGAGGCGTCGAGATGCGGTCTACCCATCTGGGCTGAGTCCGGCCCCATAGCCGGAGCCAACTCCCCCATCACCCTCGCTGGGACGCTCACCCTGAACAACGCTGAGGTTCTCGGAGCCCTCGTCGTCTCGACGCTCGCCGGAGGCGATGAGCCTCCCCCCTTCATCTATGGAACCTGGG
>Ga0190286_1000397_pt1 | contig 18593 bp, 14 predicted proteins | sample 48691834_MG_FD_183241 | JGI IMG/M metagenome (GOLD analysis project Ga0190286, IMG submission 183241) | Hydrothermal vent microbial mat bacterial communities from Southern Trench, Guaymas Basin, Mexico - 4869-18-3-4_MG | ecosystem: Environmental > Aquatic > Marine > Hydrothermal vents >... | reverse complement strand
TGGAAGCCTTGGTGGATTAAGAATGAATCTTAGGCTCGTGTTTAAATTCGCATCAATTCTATGCCTCTCATCGGCCAGGGCTAGGTCTAAGAAGCCCAGGAGCTTGAAGAACCTGATATACATATCGATCGCCCTCACCGTGGGCGCGGCTATGCTCTCATATCTTATCGGGCTGAATATCTCCGGAAATCCTATCATAATCCAGGTCGTCGTTCGGATCATATCCCTACTACCTCTACTCATGCTCGTGATAGTCCTATACTATGGCTTGATGTTCGAGCTATACTCTGGGTATAGCCAATCATTCATCCATGCCGCGAACTGGCTACCAATAACCCCAACCGAATACGTCATGGCGTCAAGCCTCTCAACAGTCTTCTTCACCCTTCCAACCCTACTCCCACTCCTAGGAGGTCTGCTAACCATATCGCTGACCCTCGGCCTAACACCCATCTACGCGTTCGCGGCGGCCATCTCAATCCTAAGCGCCTTGATGGGAGGGGTCTTGGTCGAGATCTTGAAGACGCTGATTGAGAGGGCAGCGACATCGATCTCTCAGAGAAGTGGCAGGCTAACCCTTCCCCTAAGACTCACGGCCACGATCCTGATCATAGTGGCCTTCGCTTGTATAGGGAACTCGAGAATCCTGATAAGTTATCTTGGCGCGATCTCCGAGATCATGCAGGCTGGTTGGATGATCCCAATCTTCTGGCCATCCCTAGCGATCACGTATCTCGCCCAGTCGAATCCGCTCTCAGCCACAGGCTTCACGACCATGACCATCATCCTCCTAGGAGCCATCTTCGAGGCCGGAGCCTATCTCAGGGCGAGGTATTGGGTTCCAGTCGAGCCAACAATAAGGCTTGGCCCAAGTAAATATGTTCCGAGAAAGGGATTTCTTGGGAGGCTCGGCCTATCTCCCGGTGAGGCAGCTGTCGCTAGGAAGGAGCTTAAGATGTTTTTTAGGAGGAGGGATACAGCTGGACTCCTAGCTCTACCCATAATCTTCATAATCATGCCACTTATCTATGGCTGGCAGCGGACGACGGATTCATTAAACTTGTTGGTTCAAGCTCTTATGGGATGCATCCTATTCTCACTTCTAGCCTCATCTACCTCGATAGGCAGGGAGGGGGAGGGCTTTGCAAACCTCCTGATCGCCCCAATAGATCCAAGAGAGACCTTGAGGGGAAAGCTCATAGCTTCGCTAATCCTCTCAGCCGCCCCAACCACTATCATCCTATTGGCGATAAGCTTGATCTTAGGGCTGAGGCCAGAGGCCACAATCGCCCTCCTGGCCGCGGGCTATGTCGCGATGATTGAGACGGCGGCGATAGGCTTGATCTTCGGATCGAGGTATCCAGACTTCACAACGGCTCCAAGGGCTAGGTCGATAACCCGCATGGGCCTGCTCCTATCCATGATTACTTCGGGCGTGGCCGTCGCCCTCACCTGGACTCCCCTCATAATCTACAAGCTCCTCCATCCAGAGTTTCTACCGATTTATTCCGCTACGGCCATGACTATGATCATCGGATCTATCATCACCATCATAGCCTACAAATTAGCTTTGCAAAGCTTTAGAGACCTCTGCATCTCTCAAGGTGACCTGCTATGACCTCTTCGAGAACCCGCTTAGCCATCCTGTTGATGATCATCTGCATGATTCTAGGCTTCGTGATAGGCATAGGCTCTCTAATTTCTACAGGGGCTCAGCTCAGGAGCGAGCTGATCGCCGCGTTCTGTGCCCCGACCCTCCTAATCACGTTCCTAGATCCCATAGCCATTGCCCTAGAGTTCATAGCTGTGATCCTAATCTTCGCCGAGTCTAGGAGGATTAGTGGACTCCATAGAACCTTGGCCTCGCTCGCCCTCGGCTTCCTGATAGCTTGGCTTATCCTAAACTTTGCAGCATTCCTCCCAACATCCTTCATGGGGCTCTTAACAGGATCAGTTGAAGCTGTTAGACTTGGGCTAGTCATCAAGTCCTCCGCAGCAATCCTCCAATACTTAATACCCCTACTTCTAATCTATGGAATTGCCGAGACATCTGAGAGGAGAATCTTGATCCTGGCTTCGACCCTAACGGTGGCCGGAAACTTTCTCTTAACATTCCTACCAATATGGTCTGTCAAAATCGTCCCGACAAGCCTCGCCGGTGAAGCACGAATGTATAGGCCATTAATCGAGGTAAACTATCTGAGCCAACCATACCTAACCCTACTGATCATAGGATACTTCGGCGGAATCCTCTACCTAACAGCCTACATCTCAACATACCTTAAGCTGAGATCACGGCAATAATCTCCACGATAATATCCCTCAAGAATATCTTGAGTAATTCTCATAGAGGTTGAGGTCGCCGTAAAAGCTGTTATCGTGAGAGGACGGCCAACACCTTTTCGCATAACGAAAAGACATTCACGCATAAAATATTTCCAAATGACATCCCCCATGACAATCTTGATGGCCTTACTGTATTTGAGTTGGGGGTCGGCTAACAATTCTTTCGATTTTATTTATCGTCATCGGCTTGATATAAATTTTGTTCTCATCCCCGATATCTATTCGCAAGGGATATATGCACCTGCTAAGAGGACTCTCGGGGAACGATTTCAATTTCCGTAGCCAATTTCTTTAATTGTTGTTGTAGACTGTTGGTCATTTGTAAATATTTCAGCGCGATTTGACGCTCCTTTTTACCTGATAATTTGCGAGACCTGTCGAAAAGTCTCTTCTTTATAGAAGATGTCCTCTCCAAGAATCTTTCGTAAGTACAAACGTGAGGGCAAATCTTTATTTCGTGAACAAAGTTATTTACGGCTTTCCACAAATGCCAGATATCGGCATATAGAAGGAATAACTCTCTCCATTTCTCTTTCGCAAAAGAACATTTATATACTCTTTTTCCATTTCTGGCCCACTCTTCATGATGTTCAATATATGAATCCAACACCGGACTTGTAATAAAAATTAGAAATGATGTCAGCCAGTCGAATAAACCTCTCTTTCTTTTCATCAGATAATATAGTAATCCTAAAACTCTTTTCAAATCATTTTCTGTCGTTTTCATGATTTTCAGTCTTTTAATGTCAACTATACAGAAACTATAGCTTCTCCCTTTTATAGGAGTGCACATCAAAAGTTGTTCTTTTCTATCAATTGTGTAAAGTGGTCTATCTGGGATCAAGTTTTGTCGTCTAAGGTAATGCTCACATCTTTCCCGAGCTGTGATGATGTTCTCTATATTCTCGATTTTCGCCTCTTCATAACTAATTCGGCATTTATCGATATTGGGATCGCCATTCCAGATTCTCAAGAAAATGATAAACCATAAGAGAGCGAGAACAATATTGAAAAGTCTAAATTCGACTGAAAGATTGATAAAGTAACTAAGAGTGGGAGTGAGTATCATTAATGAAAGTGGATACCAGTAAAGTATTTTGTGCACATAAGAAATCTTAAGATTAACAAGGAGGTTGATTATTACCACGATGAGAATTATATGACTGGAGATGAAGATATCTTGAACGAACCAGTGAGGGATATTCTTGAGAAAATACAGTAACACCATCGCTAGCAATTGAATAATAAATGCGATCACATAGATAGGCCGTACGTATTCTTTCCATTTGTATCTGAGCCAATATCCTTTTCTTTGTAAGTGTCTGATAGATGGGCGGCTCCAAAAAATAAATGAGCAAACAATAATCAACCCTATTGCTTCCTTCACGTCTATCTTAAGGAGAAGGATTCCGACCACTAAATATAATGTCAGAAATAATAAAAGTCTTGAGAGTAGCCACTCTCTTATAACGTGACGGAACAATTCCCAAGGAGGATTTGCTAAGAAAATACCAAGTAAATAATACTCTTCGTCGGAGTTCAAGACCGTATTCCTCATATATATAAGCGAAATGCCAACTTTTCTTTTTTTCTCGAGTTTGACATTCAAAGTATTTTCGAGATTTGACAAAAGCTTAACAGCGTGCTGAAAAGAGATATAAACAGCCCTTAGAGATTTTAATTGGTAAAATTGAAACATTGCGCAGATATAAGCTCTTACGATTTGGCTCGAATGAGCGAGCAAGAATTGCTAGAAAGAATTAGTATACGGTTAAGCATGCATCAAGAACTTCGTTTAATATATGATAAACAGTTCATAACTGGGTTAACTAGGAGCTATAGAGAGACTAATTGGTTACTATGGGCTTTATGTTGTAGAGGATCCTTAATGGATAGCTTCTGGCGGAGAGTAGTCGAAAACTTAAAGACACTCGCCGACGAAAAAGCCATACAACACTTTAAAGCTAAGCTTAGAACTCAGGATGAAGTTAATTTATTTGGCTATCTCGCAGAATTGCACTTTAGCGCCTTCTTTAAGCGAAAAGGTTTCAAGGTAGTTCTTAATCCACCGATAAATGATCGTTCTGCGGATTTCATGATCAGAAACAATAATCTTCCTTATGATATCTATTTCGAGGTCAAGACGTTTGGAGCTGGACATAAGTTTGTTGAAAATAAAATAGTGAGAATGATCCTTACAAAGTATATTGGCAAGGAAGACTTCCCGTTTGGAGTATTCATCTCCGAAGTAGACAAGATACGTGTCGATGAAGTTCATAGGGTTGCTAGAATAATGGTATCGCATCTTAGGAAGATAGGAGGCGTTTCAGACAAAAACCTAAAACTGCGAATCCCAATAGACAGAAACCGAACGATACTAGTCGAAGTTTGCCCACATAAAGTTCTGTCAGTTGCTGGATGTTGCCCACATGTGGGACATGGCAGATTGAAAAAGTTTTTCGGAAAAGCATTAAGTCAGCTTCCAGAAGATAAACCAGGTGTGATAATCGTTGTTAGACCTTTTGAAGTTAGTGAAGAGGCTATAATGGATGCTTTATACGGAGAAATAGCCGTTCCATTCTATAAAGAAGTAGGAGCCTTCGGAGAAGCTTATAGAAAAACTAACGGATTCTTTCACAAGGTGCACAGGGTCTCGACAGTAATCAGCGCCAGGCCAGTACTCACTTGTACCGATTTCAGATGGAATGCGACGGCCTACCATAATCCGAATGCACGCTTTCCATTATCTGAGGAGATTTTTAAAGAAATTTGCACAAAACAACTAGTGCCGAAAAACGCTGCCGAGAATATCGTCGAATTAAAATGGACTTCATAGCAGAATCCGATCCCGTTCAGGGAGCTTGATGTGGTGAAGCTCAAAGGCTACGGGAACACGTATAGAATAAGTCTGATTTTTGGCTTTCAGTCTCAGTTTTTACTTCCTTTAAGATGATAGGTTTGCTTATCTGAAAATTCTCCTTTTGAGGAGGTTCTTCCCAAGCCCGATGGCCAAGGAAGGCAAATTTTTATATATCGGCATGAAACGAGAAACAAGTCAAGGCCCTGAAAGATTTTTAGCCGCTTAAGAACATTCTCGACATATTCACTTTCAGAAGGGAGACTGAAAACTTTTTATAAACAACTTTGATATGGCATGATGATCATGACTAATAGGTTCTCGGATATAGTAATTGAGTTAATGGTATTGGATGTGAGCAACATCATGCGAGGCAGAACCAGGCTACAAAAAACTATGTTCTTGCTGAAGTATAAGTACAAGGTTCCATTGGGTTTAAAATTTGAACCATATTTTTATGGACCTTATTCGGAGGATCTTGCATATGATATAGAGATGCTTAAAGCCTTAGGAGTGATAGAAGAGCAAATCGTGAGAGTTAATGATTATATAGAATATCAATATAAATTAACGGATAAGGGTAAAGAAATTCTCTCCAGGTTACTGGAGAAGGATCAGCAATTAAAGCAATTCCATGAAAAAATCTCTGAATATGTGAAGGAACTTAATGAAATTCCATTAAGAGATTTGATTTCTGAAGCCAAGTCATTGATTACTGCCAGTTCTCTATAATCTCTTGAGCAGTCTTCTTTATTTTTTTGAAATTGTCATGTCTATCACCCTCTTTGATCCTTTCTTTATCAACATAGATTCTAAGCTCAAATCTAGATTGTAAACCTGATAATAAGTCAGATACTTCTCTAAGGTCAAGTGGTGCTCCAGTCTCCTCATTTACCATGGATAAGCTTATTTCCTCTTTTAAAATCTTCGATGGAACTACATCACATATTATTGGCGGGACATCAGCCTCAAATTCATAAGCAAGTTCTCTGCAAACTTTTTCAGTTAATTTATAACTAAAATCATCTGGATCTTCTTTCAATTGGTTTACACATTCAATATTTTTTGCAAAATTAAAAATATTTGCCTTTGATACCATCTCATATAATTTGCCCATTTTTATCCTACTTGCAATCACGGAACTGAAGTCATTTCCTTTTTCAAGCCTACTTAAGAGAGATTCGTCATACAAATTGCTAAATTTATCGATGTCCTCAAATATGTCCTTAAAACTAGGATCTTTTTGTGCTTTGTTCAACACAGCATACTCTAACATTTTTTCAGCAATTCTCGACCTATCTTTATAGTAGACCAAATCGTACATGCCCCGCCAAATGACAAAAAATATTTCTGCTGTAGTTACAGCGGTTTTGTCATCCTTAGTGTACTCTAATCCTAAGGTAAGTCTCTTTAATTCTTCTTGAGATTCCAACCCTATTACTGTATACTTATGAATAAAGTACTCAATATCGAAATAATATTTTAAGCCGACATGATAAGAATCTCTAACCAAGAAGTCTAATCGGTCAACATCTATTGGACCATTTATTATTTTTGTTATAAATGGATATTCATATTTGCCATTTATTATCCGCGCGACTTTCCCCAAATCTGCGTGAGGTTCTAATTCTTTAAATTTCTCTAATATTAACTTACTACTCAATTCTTCATGTGACTGATTTAATATACGCTTTAATGCATAGTCTATCGCGTGTGAAAATGGCCCATGCCCAATATCGTGCAAGAAACCCGCTATCACTATATCCGTCTTTCGTTCCTGCAAAACCTCTTTAGCCTCTTGACCTTCTTCCTTCTTACTTAACTTATTAATTAAAACATTACATAACTTCTCAGCTAAGTACATGGTTCCTATTAGATGCGAGAAGCGTGTGTGTATAGCTCCTGGAAAATCTATGTACGCCTTTAACCCCAGTTGTCTTATGAACATCGTCCGCCTTACTAAAGGGTGATTTAGTATTCGGTTAAGCCACATGGGTATTCTTATTCTTCCGTGTATCGGGTCAATGAAGCTCATATAAATCAACATGATTCTTATGGGGGATCGAATTTAAATCTTTCGACAGCTCCGGTTCTTGCTCGCTTTTGCTTTTATTGTTTGTAATATTTTAAGACATCATTCCTTCCTCCGCTAGGGTAAGTTGCTAACGGTTAGAAAATTGCCTATTTATTAGTACTTATCAGGATGTTAGTCGAGTAACTCTAGGAGAAGCTCATCCAAGGAATTCTTTAAACAAATGAAATTGATAATTTAGGGGGTGCCGAGACGCAACCCATATTGCCTTAAGTTTCTTCATTATACAATATAGATGATTATGGTTATTTGGCTACTTAAATTAGGCCTAACATGTAATTGGTGGGCATGTCAATAAGTAAATCCTAATATAACATCTATACATATCTTCTGCAAGGGGTCACCTCTCAATATTTCTGTAAGCTGTCCTCCTTCGGAGTATCGCGTAAACTATTAGGGTTCTGGGCTTTTGGAACTCGAAGAGTATTCGATAGCTCCCTACCCGTACTCTATACTGGCTTTCATAACCTTTTAATTTCTTTAGGTCCAATCTCGCGGCAAGACCTTTCTCCCTTAACTCTATTAGTGCCTCAATTATCCTCCTTTTCGAAGACTGGTCAAGCCTCTTTAGTTGCTTAGCAGCCCTCTTTTCGAGCAACACTTCGTAGCGGTTTGGAGGTTTTCCGCCCTCTTGGGAAACGGTTGTGCCATCCATCAAAATCTCCCAGCCGAAAGGGAGCTTTGTATTATTTATATTTTTTCTTACCGGTTTATATAGAGGCCCCGCTGGCCCAGTTTTCGCACATTTTTTCCCAAAAAAATAACACAAGCTCGCACAATTTGTCACTTTTCTGGCTAAAATCTTGCGGTTTAAGCCCCATTGCAAAAAGTCTATGTTATGGGGATAAATCTGTGCTCTCTGCATACACCTTTTGGCAATTTTATCAATTAAAGCTTTATCGGACTTAAGACCTGCTTATTGAACCGTTTTTCTAATGTTTCGTTATCTAACGGATAAGCTTAATAAGTCATAGGTCGGGGTTAATTTTAGATGCCCAGCTCGGTTGAAAAACAGATTTTAGAGGAGTTGCGAATGCTTAGAGAAAGAGTAGAGAGGCTCGAGACTCTTCTAGAGGAGAGGCTGATCGGGGTTGAGGAACCTGAGCCCGACGAGATTGAGGCGATCAGGGAATACATGGATGCGAAGAGAAAAGGAAAAGTTTCGTTGACAAAACTCGAGGATTTAAAAATTTAAGCTAATGTTCCTGAATTAACGCTTAAATATGATTTCTTAGAAAAGAGCCTGGCTCGGTCTTCTTTAACCTTCGCTTAAAGGGCTCACTTATCTCTTCCCGCTTGAAGAGTAGTCGACACAACATGATATATAATAATAAATTTAGTTCTTATACGCGCTTCAAAGCGGTAAGAGGGGGGCTAAAAGACATATCTTTTAGATTTACAAAGAAATTTATTTTGAGACAAGCGAAATGAGTGAAGTAGTCGGCAAAAGGGCACGTATCGTGGCACTATTATCACAATTTAAATCGATATATAGGTCGGTGAATGAGCTCTTAACGCAGGAAATAAGGGTGGCCATCGGTCCTTTTATACTTCAAAGAACTAAGGGTGTCATAAGAAGTTATGGAGAAGCACGTGTTAGATTTGCTTCGTTAGCTGGTTTGGGAGCTCCTACCCTGTCAGATATCAAGGAGGCTGAAGCCGAAAGGAATCCCCTTCTATCACTAGAAAGGATAAAACATGAGTGTCAAATAGCGATTACCTTTCTAGAGTGCTTGCTTCATGAGCTAACACCAGGTGAAGTTGATAAGCTAAACTCACTTAGGAATGAATTGAGTTCTATAAAAGCTCTCGATCCAGGTATTTATCTACATCTTGAGAATGCCCTAATGGAATACGAAAATAGGCATTATTTGTGCGTCGCTATACTTTCTGGAAAAGTAATAATTTATGTACTTGAACAAATTCCAGGTAAGTTTATTGAAGAAAAACTTAAAGAGCTAAAATCGAGAAATATCGTTCCAAACGATTTAGAAGCAGATTTTTTGAAGGCGGCAAAACGAGCCCGTAACTACTACTCACACAACATAAATACATCTCCAACCGCAAGCGATGCTCTCGATATATTAGCTAATGCTTTCCGATATGCAAACATGCTAAAGAGATACAGAGAATCTATTAGAATAAAGGATTGAATCGCTATGAACGCTAGGACTACACCGACAAAGAGCTCATTGGGATGTCGAATTTTTCTCGGCAAATGATTTGATACTAGAGTATCAGCTTTAGTAAGGTTGAATTATCTGATTACGAGTTAGAATACGCTTCCTTGTCATAAGGGATCAAAGTTCCTATTATTAATGCTTGATATCGACAGAGAAACTACCACTATGGTTTTCTCTCCGTGACTGTCTAAAAACTTCGAGATTTAATTTGGAATAGTTAACTTTAGGTTTCTCTTACTGTACTATTCTAATAAGGTTTATATTCATATTATCCACGAGCTCCTTAATGGGCATTTTTCTTCATCATATTTCACCAAATAGAGCTCATGCTTCTGATAAAGCCGTCGCTCTTTAATCCCTTCCACCAACTGAAAGAAAGCATGGTGTCTACGCTAATATGATGCCAATCGTGAATAATAGTTTAATATGTAATGCTGATAGCAACTTAAAAATTAGTAGTAATGATATGAAAAAGAAGCAAATCGTTGATAACGCTGAAAACCTTCAAAGGCTTTAATAGACTTAGCCTTCATCGCTGGGTAAGTCGAATCGGCGAAACTTAAGATTAATCCAGCTATGATGAGGAATGGAGTAACTGTTAAAGCTTTAGCTTTTTTCATAAGTCGTCTCATAACTTCTCAATGACGTTACTGCTCTCTTTGATGGAATTATTATAAATCTCAAATCCTTAGCGAACGGGACATTGAGGGATAATTCGATTATATTAAATAGTGTTACAGCATCCTGTCAGATAAATTTAATCTTTAATCTAAAGTTAATCCGGTCTTTATTCATCAAGGGCAATACGATTCTCACGGCATCGGCGCAGTTACCCTTATAGTTATCGGCAACTCTGCATCTCTTCTAGCTGAAATCAAATCGTATAGCTCAATTCTCTAATACTCAAATGATATTCTGATGAATTATGAAGTTTTAGATTTGGAAGGATGTCAGCTTCGGTTAAGCTAGCTGAAAATGACGCCAACTTACGTCATCTATCTTTAGGGAGCGTGCTCATACAGATTTCGATTTGACAAACTAATGTGTAAATTTTATGGTGCACTCAATCCTATTTAAGCAAGACAGGTCGAAATCAACTGTACTTAAACTGCTTATTGATAAGACCCAAGGACGAGAAATCCACAAGTAGATGTCACCCTTAGTTAATGATTTCATAAGCCTAGCAGTGTTTCTCGCTTCTTAAGAATCTATCACTCATCTTCATTGTGGTGAGGGAGCATGGAATTGGCTATCTTAAAGTGTAACATCCACAAGTCTAATGAAAGATAGTCAGGCATGGAACAATGTATTTGAAACTGGGAACGGAATCAACCAAGCCTGACGGTATTGAATTAACGTCTAAAACTATTGCAGCATCTAATTAGGGATTCGCTAACAATCCTTTTAATCGTATTTGCTGTCATCGATTTTATATGGAATTTCACTATGAATCATGATATACACTCATGAGCCCTAATTTGAAACCATTTGGATAGATATAGAAAGAAATCATGGCATAGCTCCTTGTCAATTTTTATCCCTTGTAATACTGTTCCGAATCTTAGGTCTTATCTAATATTCCACAAAGAAACTACACAAGCCTTTCCTAATGGTTCTAAGTTTATCGTACAAATCCGAAAACATTTAATTTCGCGATTTCGTTCCTCAATACTCTTTACTTGCTTTTTCCAAGATGCGGGGTCAGATGGATAAGCGAACGTGAGTACCCACTTATACTTCTCTGACTTTCTGATCAACCGATTAAAGTCTTTGAAGAGATAATTCTCGCTAAAATAGGAGCGGAGGCCACGTTTACCTATGCTCATTACCTTTAACTCCATCAGATGTCTTTGATTGCCGATGTATAATACAAAATCCAAATAATCCCCATTAACCTTCTCCTCTAAACTGAACTTTAGACTTAGTTTATCAAATAACCAGATTAACTCGCCTCTGAACCACCACTCATTCCGTGTGTCATATTTCGCAAAAAGGTAAATGTAATCTTTCTTAGAGGAAAAGTGGGAACATATCTCGTTGAAAATCTGAGCAATCTTCTGATACTGCCCATCTAGACTCAAGAACAATCGCCTCTTACAAGATTTGATACCATCGGATATAAGGATTTACGGTAACTAAAGGCCCCCATCATCAGATTAATATTTTCATGCCGAATTTGAGAGATTATGTCTCTTTATCTGCGATGGATATACTATGTCTCCTTATGGTTCGTAATTTGTGCTCCTTCTCTTAAGCATAGAATGACACTTGCTACTCCAGATTATTACCCGTTTTCCCTTCTAAGCTATTAGCGGAGCTCATTTGCAAAGTCTTAAATCTTCTTTGAGAAGCGTAGGATGAAGACTTTCCCGATATCGGCATTCGTTATTATGCCCTTAACCTCTCCCCTTTCAACTATTAGGACTGCTTGATACCTTTGGAGGAGATGGATTATGATTGGCAGGGTAGCGTCTGGCGGAACTGTTGGAAAGGGTTCTTCCATGACCTCCTTAACCTTCACTTCACGCGCCTTTAAGCCCTTGCTCTGGATTAGCTGGTTTATCGTCTTCTCCGTAATGCTTCCGACGACTCTTCCCCTCCATTTTACGGGGAATTGGCTGAAGGCCGTCTCCTCCATCTTCCGCCAGACCTCTAGAAGGGTCTCATCCGCGTCAACCATCTCAACCTCCTTGCTCGCGATTTCCCTAGCCCTCACTTCCCCAACATCCATGAGCCTCTTCCTTGAGAGGGCCTCGTGGAGAACTTGGAAAATCTCCGCCATCAAGCTGTATTTTGGGTCGATTCTGCCGGTCTCAATCTTCGCGATCATGGACCTGCTGACATTGACTCCTCTCAGCCTTAGCCGATCGACGAGCTCCTCCTGAGTCCAACCCAGCCTCTCCCTAAGCAACTTAACCTCCTTCAAGCTGGGGAGATGGAGATAATTCACCCTCGACGCCTCCAAATCCATGTTCCTAATAGGAACATTTTTCGTTATAAATGTTCATATATGGCACGGACAAAGGAAATGGCGTGGCTGGCCATGGGGGCGGCAGGCCGGCCATAAGCCCCGACTCTGGCCCCCTGAGGGGAGAAGGAGGCAGTGTAAGCCCCCTGACCTCTGCTTTGTGTGTAATTGGTTTGGAACTGCGTCTAGGCAAGGGGCATTGCATTTCAGCTTCTTATTAAGTACCCAGCCATATGGGGAAGTCATTTCAAAGGATCCCATACCTATGGTAGCTCTCAGCGATGAGAACATGGGTGCGGAGGAGAGAGCGAGAGCGTTCTTTATGGCGATCGCGGTTAAGCCTGGTACAGAGTTTAGGGGCTGGATTAAGGGTGAAAATCTCTCTAAGGAGATTATCGGCGCTATCGCTGAGGTCGTCGATATGAGTAAGGAGGGCTTCGTCCAGTTCGGGGGCTTAAAGACTAGAGGGTTTGGAGCCATGGAGTTGGAGATAACGTCTATCAAGGAGTATTCGACGACCCCGTTCAAACTCAAGAAAGAGTATGTTGGAGGCGAATTAGATAGATTTCTCAGGGAGTGCCGGGAGGCGTATCATAGAGTCTTGGGGAGCCGTGAATGAAGGATTTCGTCCACCTGCGATATATCGGTGAGACGGCGAGTCCCTGGCATGTTGGTAGATTGCCTCAGCGCATGATTAGAGAGAGGTTTATGGACTATCAGTATACGAGGGCGGACTTAATGTGGGGTAGGGGTATAAGGGGACCTGTTCTCAGACAGCTCTGGCGGAGTCATTGCCCTCATTCAGATTTAATGGATAAGACCGACTTCAACCCGCAGAGACACTGTATCCAATGCCCCATGTCCCCTGAATGCCCCTTCAATAATCTACGTGGATCCGATGATGAGGGTGAGTGGAAGGATAGGCCGAGGCTCATCCTCACAAACCTCAAGTTCATGCTCCCAAGGGATTTCCAGCCCAAGAGATTGACCTTCACCACCCTGAGTGCGAAGGATTTAGGGACCGCTACCGGGAGGGGGCCGTATGTGGTTGAGTACATCCCACCTGGGACGAGGTTTAGCTTTGAGGCGATTTTAATGGCTGAGGGGGCGCGCTTTGAGGGAGATTTTGATAGAGCTGTTAGGGTGAGCTTAGGGTTCTTTGGATGGGGCGGTAGGTGCAATGAGGGGTTTGGAAGGGGGAAGATTCTCGATTGCGAGAGGAACGACTTTGATAGGTTTTGGGACCAATACATTGATAGACGCGCCGAGGGCATGCTCGACTACGGAGAGTTGGAGCTTTCGATAGAAACCCTTCTCATATTAGACAAAGATACTGGAGGATACTACACTAGTAGCCTGGAGCCCGGATTTGCGGAGAAGTTCTGCAATTGTATTAATGAGAGGTTTTGGCAGTTTAGGGGAGAGCACGTCCATCTTCAGGAGATTGTCGAGAGGGTTGAGGGTGGGAGACCTGGAATTCTTAGGGGTTGGAGTAGGAAGCTCTCACGTGAGATATTCTTCAGGGGGATAGCCGGCTCCATTAGAGTGGTCTTGTCAAGGAAACTGAGGATAGAAGAGACTCAGGCGCTGGCCCTAGCCAGATACGGCATCGGAAGATACAAGAATCAAGGATTCGGGGCCATGGTTCTAGGGGGTGAGAGTTAAGATTATATAGTAGAGAACGTGCTTATAAGGGATCGGCCAGATTCACTATGTTCCAGCCGATATTTCGAGAAACATCCTCAAAAACGCCTTAAACCCGGAAAAACCAAACGGTTTCAATGAACAGAAGAGTGAAACTATTCGTAGCAGGCGACGGTCTTCCCTATGCCGGGAGGCCCCGTTTCAATGAACAGAAGAGTGAAACTCGCTTATCTTCATGAGGTCTTGAACCGCCTCCCTCAACAGTTTCAATGAACAGAAAAGTGAAACACTTAGGCATATTGGGCATACATAGACCTCAAGGCCATCCATGGTTTCAATGAACAGAGGAGTGAAACGGACATCCGTAATTTTTACAAATGGCCCAGGCCATGGCCCTGTTTCAATGAATAGAGGAGTGAAACTATTTGTATCCACGTAAGCCGAATATATCGCTTTTAACGGCTTGTTTCAATGAATAGATGAGTAAAACCCGAGGAGCCATTTGTAGAATCTCTTGAGCTTGGCGGCCGCCGTTTCAATGAATAGAGGAGTGAAAGACAGCTTTGATGCGTTCCCATCCGAGCTTTTTAGCCGCTAAGTTTCAATGAATAGAAGAGTGAAAGCTTGGAGCGTTCTCCATCCGCTCGAATCCGGCGTTTCTGAGCGTTTCAATGAATAGAGGAGTGAAAGTTAATAATAGTCAAATGGGATACCCATGCATTGGGGGAGGCGCTGGGCAGGCCCCGCCGTTCTGCCCGCGCGATAGGGGCGTCGTGGGCCCCTCTACTCTTCCAGCGCCTCCCCCAGGTCTCAATGAATAGAGGATAGAAAGAGAAGCCCGTTAGATATCCATATTTACAACCTAACAGCTCTCACCTCTTTAATCGTGAAGCCGGAAGAATTGTTCTCGAAGAGACCACTCTAGAGAACTCTTAACAACTAAGATGTTCGACATGTAATTAAGTAATGGCTTTGAAAGCGCCTTGGATCAATTAGTTTGAAGATACAGCTAAGTCAAGCCCTAACATATGTAAAAAGCCAGAGTATCTCATATGGTCTCAGCGAGAACCACACGCATACACATATATAAACGCCACAAACATAATCTCAACCACAATCGCTCAAGAAGGGTATGAGGCCCGACTCCATTCTCTTTGCTTAAATGTAACTTCTTGCAAAATCCAAGAAAAGCCAAACAATATTATATAATATATCTCTCTCCTCCTTATGCCCTTGTAACTTTTCAAAAATCCACAAAATTTGCGACCCGATTTGTAAATTTCGCGATCGGGTCTAAAAATGAAGTAGCCGAAACGCATTCTAACGCTAAAGGAAGGTCTTAAAAGCCTTTCATGCCAATTCAATGATACTCAAGTATCATCTCAATAAAGCAGCTGCCCCACCCCCCTACCATAAACTACACACCACAGACTCAGGATTTTTAAGGAAACATAGACCAAGTTTTTAAGGCTCTCCTTTAGCTGGAGTGGAGGCTTGGAGGAGTTATTCTTCTCGGACCTATTCTAGTCTCCGTGGCCGCCGACTTCTGGGCCAGCGGCTGAATGGAATGTGTTTTCAGCCGGGTACCAGCTTCATGAAACACCCGAGTACTGCCGAAGAGAATAAGATGATACTCAAGTATCTAACCCAGCCTAAAAACTGGTCATAAAGAGTCCTCCAGTGAACATCCTTAGATAGAGTCTTTGATCGAAAATTCGTTAAGGTCTTATGACAATCTCTCATTAACTTTCGCCTCCTGGTGTCCAGCTTTCATACATATAATTAAAAACCGCCCCGAAAAACCATTATATAAAATCCAGCCGGATCCGAAATTTCCCCCTTTTAAGCCTCAGAGACGTGTCCGCTAAGCACCCTTAGCGGACACTAAAACAGGACATCAGTTCCCCCTAATAATTGTTATATTATGTATGAAAGCTGGTCTCCACATAAAAATAACATTTGAAGCGGATGTTCGTTAACGCATTTAGGTGTAATTGAGCTGATGCTTAAGGGTCATTCTATTGAATGGCTTCGACAAGAGGCTCCATAATGGCTTTCTGATTTGGCGACATGCTAGTTAATAATTCTCCATTTGTTGAAATGATAGAAAATATATAGCAAGGTTCGATCATCAGACTAAGAGGCTGTAGAACAGCTTCCTTATTAGGGCGGTCAACGTAGATTTTTCCTAGTGTTCATAGCGATTTCTGACATGATATCACTAATACTAATGCTGCCATATTTCAGTCGATGAGCTGATACTCAAGTATCATCTTACACTTCTAGAATTACTTGTGTAAAGTTCCTCAAGCTGAAATGAAATCAGGATATAACGTTTATTAATTTCTGAGCTGAAAACATATAGCGACATGAAAAGGATGATCGAGATGGTGCAGACAACGATAAGGGTTCCGCGGAGGTTGCTTGAGGAATTCGACAGGGACTACGTAATGGCGAATTTGTTCCGAAGCAGAAATCAAGCAATCGAGGCGCTGATAAGGCAAGCTCTTGAAGAGCAGAAGAGAAGGGGACGCTTTTCAAGGTCCTAATAGGCAACTCTTAACGCGCCGCCGCTGAGAGCCGCCGATTCCACCAATTACTTAATTTTGATCGAGATTATATGGATTATAAGGGTAATTGTGTTCCAAATGGCTTTTTCATAAGATTCATTTCCTTGTAGGGTTCAGAGTTTAAGAGTGTCATGCATGTCAGATATCAGCTTCATACTTAGCATATGTGTTGGGTTAGACAACGACCCGCGGTTTGTGAGGGGGCCGCAAGATTTTCTTCAACTCCTTATCCCAAGATTTTTCATCCATTTTTAGCAAAATCTTTACTATTCGTTTAAACTCCGCATTAATTCCAAGCTCATTCTTCAGCATTCTAGAAAGCTTCCAAGTGTGAAGTAATATAACGCCATGTTTTCTTGCATATCTTATGGCATCCTTAGTGAAGCTGGGAGCCACTAGCACTGGTACGATATTCGACTTCATGCCGCGTCTTCCATCTTCCTGATATCCATATTCATGTGACGTCGCCAGCTTATCTAGAAACTCTTTGATATCTCTTGCATCCGCTCCCCCCTTCTTATATTTGAACTCAAATAATATCTCGAATTCGAGCAGAGTCTCATTGCCGACTACTGTTTTAACCATCAAGATTCGGTCTATCTCTTTTCTATTGCTCAGCCTAATATTATGGCAGATTTTCCCGTTTCTAATTATCTGCTTGAAACTCGATTCACAGCTTACCTTTTCCCATATTCTCTCTAATGCGGCGTGGCAATACTTCTCATGGAGGATTCCTATCTTTTGACCTACTTTACCCGTTTCAGAATCGATTTCCTCAGCTTTCTTGATCCATTGTCTTATCTCTTCCTCCGTGAAGAACCGGGCGTCATAAAGCCAGGTGCTCTTACTTGACCTATATATCCTTATAGAGGTGATGGTCGACTGAAGTTTCGTAGCCATCCTGACTATCTCATACGGTCTTCTTCCAAGGCTCTCGGCGAGGTTATGCGCCTGAACCCATCTCCTCGCCCTGCTATACTTAATTATCTCATAATATAGCGCTCTGGCCCACGGATGTAGATGGTCGCCTCTTGCCAATCGCTTCTTAATTTGATCGGTGCCCGGTAGAGCGTAAAGGTATCCGTTTATCCTTCCTCTGAACATCACCTCACGTCCATCTCTCGTTATATACCCTCTTCTGATAACCAGGCCATTCCTGTACATCTTGTTCAGAAGTGTTGAGACGCGTTTTGGATTGGCGTTACATCTTTTCGCTATTTCTTGCGAGGTCAAGGCTACGTCGCTGGCTTTGAGTACTTCCAGAATTCTCTGTTGAGTAACCACCATTTTCTTCCTCTCCTTGACGTATTCTATGAATTTTATCACCTTCCTCATCTTAACATCCTCTAGACTGTATCGCTCGGTTTTCTTAAACTCGTACTCGACGATTTTGTTGGCTCCTAATAGCGGGCTATCACTTCTTATCCAGAGATGGCCTCTAAACCTACTCCAAGCCTTTCCAACCCCACGCTTTTCTACAACTCTATCAAAACATATTCGTCCCTCACTTCTTAAAACCATTCCACGTCTCCATAGAAATTTCAGGATGTTTGACACGTGGGTGCCGCTGAGACCCGTCGCCATCTTAATCTCATGCCTCATCCTAGGCTTGCCATCTTTGAGAAACTCGTAAACCTTCCAAGCAGGGCTATTCCTCCTCAGCAACCCCACCTCCAGAAGACTAACAGAGCAATCAGCCGACCCCATCGCCACAATACTCCACCGCCGCGACTGTGACGGTAAACGAAAAACATTACTTCCTCAAGAAACTGAACCTGATGTTGAATCAGAAATCGAAGGAGATAGCCCATCCTAGCGAAAAGACCGAGAAGCGAGGAGAACTGCGGCGGAGAATGGGGGTCGGCTCGGCTCTTCCTGCATCATACGTCAGTCTGGGGCAGCGGCCTCATCCCCCGATTCATCTCTCCACCGG
>Ga0190286_1000396_pt1 | contig 18605 bp, 15 predicted proteins | sample 48691834_MG_FD_183241 | JGI IMG/M metagenome (GOLD analysis project Ga0190286, IMG submission 183241) | Hydrothermal vent microbial mat bacterial communities from Southern Trench, Guaymas Basin, Mexico - 4869-18-3-4_MG | ecosystem: Environmental > Aquatic > Marine > Hydrothermal vents >... | reverse complement strand
CCATAATAGGCTTCACAGCTGGAATCCTCTGGGCTAAGGTGCTACACCTCCTCAGGGGGAGACCCCTAAACTACATCATGACCCTCGCAGCCCTCTTCCCCATCTACGTCTTCACCGAATCCTTCATAGGCCCTGGTGGAGGCCCAGTCTCAGCTCTCACCTTCGGCCTCGCCATCACCAACTTCAACTACATCTTCAGAAGCATCGGTCTGGAGGAGAGGGTCTGGATCGACAAGTATCACCTCAGAGAGTTCCATGAGGAGATCACCTTCTTCATCAAATCCTTCTTCTTCGTCTTCATAGGCCTCATCTCCCAACCGACGGAGAGATACATCACCACGGGCCTCCTCCTCGTCCTCCTCCTCGCAGTCATAAGGCTCATGGCGGTGGAGACCATCTCAAAGCCCCTACACTTCACGAGAAATGAGACCATCATCACGGCCCTCACCTTCGCCAACGGCCTACCAGCCCTCGTCATGTCCCAGCTGCCAAACCTCTACGACCCAGCCCACCGCTTCTTCCAACACCCCGAGGCCTACACGAATCTCTGCCTCCCCATCGTCCTCGGAACCATCCTCTTCGGAGCCCTCCTCGGCCCACTGGTCGCCAGGGAGATGCTGAGCAGAGGTAAGAAACAGGAGGGGGGATGAAGCGCTTCAAAGGCTTATTAACGCCAGGAGGGCTGATAGATAGTTTGATGGCGCGGGAGAGGTTAAAGAAGCTCATCTTAGAGGAGATCGATGGAATTCTTCCCAGATTAATCGAGCTGAGCGACTGGATGGCGATGCACCCCGAGCTTGGAAGCGAGGAGTATGAGGCCTCAAAGAGATTGTCGGAGGAGCTGGAGAGGCATGGCTTCAAGGTTGAGAGGGGGATACTCAACATGCCGACGGCCTTCAGGGCCTCATACAGCGGTGTAGGCCCATCTCCGAAGATCGCCTTCATGGCGGAGTATGACGCCCTACCTGAGATTGGGCATGGATGCGGCCACAACATCATAGGAACCGCAGCCATAGGAGCGGGGATCGCCCTTAGAAGGGTGCTCGACGAGGTCTCTGGAACCGTCTTCGTCTATGGAACCCCAGCGGAGGAGGGGCATGGCCCAAGCGCCGGGGCTAAGAGGCGTATGGCTGAGGCCGGCCTCTTCAACGACTTGGATGCTGCGATGATGATACACCCCACCAGCGGCGTAACCAAGGTGAATGAGGGATTCCTCGCCGTCACCGGCATCACCGTGGAGTTCAGGGGTAGAGCAGCCCATGCGGCGGCCTTCCCCCACCTCGGCGTCAACGCCCTCAACGCCGCCGTCTTGATGTATATGGCTGTCCACGCCAACAGGCAGCAGCTTAGGAGAGACGCCAACGCCGTGATCCACGGCGTCATAAAGGAGGGGAGTGTGGCGTCGAACATCATACCCGATAGGGCAGTTCTACAATTCGGGGTGAGGAGCAGCGATGACAGCTACATCCCAGAGCTTGTTGAGATGGTGGAGAACTGCGCCAGAGGCGCAGCCCTCGCAACGGGATGCGAGGTTCACATCGAGGTGAAGCCTGGACTGAAATCAAACGTGAGAAACGAGCCCCTGGAGAGGCTTCTCTACAGGGTCTTTAGGGAGCTTGGGGAGGAGGTTGAGCCGCCTGAGATAACAGCTCGGAGAATTCCCATGGCGAGCACCGACTTCTCAGATGTCACCCATGTGGTTCCAGGGATTCACTCCATGGTCTCCATCGCCCCGGAGGGGGTGGCGCTGCATACCAGGGAGTTCGCAGAGGCGACGATGACGGAGAGGGGGCATAAGGCCATCGAGATCGGAGCGAAGGCCATGGCCCTCGCAGCCCTGGAGCTCCTCCTAAGCCCAAAACTGCTGAAAGAGGTGAAGGAGGCCCATAGGAGGGCCATAGCTAAATTGAGCTAACATCCCCGCTTCAGCTCAATCTTAATAGGCGGCCTCCCCATCCTCTAAAGGGATATGAGCGTAAACGCTGAGGTGGCCGAGATACTCTACGAGATAAGCGAGCTCTACGCCCTGAAGGGGGAGCAGTATCGTAGCAGGGCGTATATGATGGCCGCCCAGCGGATAGGATCGCTGACGGAGGATATCAGAAAGATATGGCAGCGGGGAGAGCTCCAATCTATTCCAGGGGTTGGGAAGAGCATAGCGGCGGTGATAGAGGAATATCTCGAGACGGGTCAGAGCAGCAAGCTGGAGGAGCTCAGGGAGAGTCTTCCCAGGGGTGTGATGGAGCTCATAGAGCTAGATGGCGTTGGGCCTAAGAAGGCGATGAGACTCTATGAGGAGCTGGGTGTAAACTCCATCGAGGAGTTGGAGAAGGCGGCTAAGGCTGGAAAGATCAGACGGCTTAAAGGCTTCGGCCCCAAAACGGAGGAGAACATCCTCAGGAGCATAGAGGAGTATAGGCGTCGACAGGAGCGCTTCCTCCTCGGAGCAATCCTACCAGTCATCGATGAGATAGTGGCTTACATGAAGGAATGCGACGCCGTCCTCAGGATCGAGCCAGCCGGATCGGCGAGGAGGCGAAAGGAGACCGTGGGAGACCTCGATATACTCGTCCTCTCAACGAGGCCTGAGGAGGTCGTCGAGCGATTCGTCTCCATGCCAAGGGTTACGAGGATCATCTCCCAGGGGACGACTCGAAGCACCGTCATAATCGGCGCCAATCTTCAAGTAGACCTGAGGGTTATACCCCCTGAATCCTATGGATCGGCGCTCCAATACTTCACAGGCTCCAAGGCGCATAACATAAAGCTGAGAACCATCGCCGTGAAGAAGGGGTATAAGCTCAACGAATACGGCCTCTTCAACAGGGAGACAGGTGAACGCATAGCTGGGGAGACGGAGGAGAGCGTCTACAAGGCCCTCGGCCTCGAATGGATAGAGCCTGAATTGAGGGAGGATCGAGGGGAGATCGAGGCTGCGATGGAGGGACGGCTACCCCGCCTCGTGAAGGAGGAGGAGATAAGGGGAGACCTCCACATCCATACGAAGTGGAGCGACGGAACTGGAACCATAGAGGAGATGGCTGAGAAGGCGATGAGCCTCGGCCTCGAATACATCGCCATCTGCGATCACTCGAAGTCCATGGGAATAGCCAGAGGCTTAGATGAGGAACGACTCCGAAAACAGATGGCTGAGATCGATAGACTAAACGAACAGCTTGAAGGCTTCACGGTGCTGAAGGGAATCGAGGTTGACATAAAGGCCGATGGAACCCTCGACCTATCAGACTCAGTGCTCAAAGACCTCGACTTCGTCGTCGCCAGCATCCACTCAGGCTTCAAGGCCGATGAGAGGCAGATGACGGAGCGCATGATAAGGGCGATCCACAACGACTACGTCTCAACCATAGGCCACCCAACGGGGAGGATCATACTTCGACGGAGACCCTACGCATTGAACCTCGACAAGGTCTTCGAGGCCGCAGCCGAGCAGGGGGTGCTGATGGAGATAAACGCCTTCCCAAACCGCTTAGACCTCAACGACGTCAACGCAAAGGCTGCGAAGGAGCATGGCATAGTGATGAGTATAGGAACCGATGCTCATGCCCCGAATCACATGGAGTTCCTAAACCTCGGTGTAGCCGTCGCAAGGAGGGGATGGCTGGAGCCGGGGGATGTCATCAACACCCTACCCGTCGACGAGCTCCTGAGGAAGCTGGGGAGATAAAGTGACCCAAAGCGAGTTGGAGAGGCTGAGAACGAGGGTTATAAGGCCCTTCGACCCCTGGAGAAGCCCCCTCTGCACCTGTCCACCTAAGCTCTCCCTCGACCCATATACAGGATGTGAACACGGATGCCTCTACTGCTACGCCTCCTCCTACATCAAGGACTTCTATCGCTGCAGGCCTAAACGCAGCCTCATAGAGCTGGTGAGGAGAGACCTGAGGAGAATACCTGAGGATACGCTGATCTCGATGTCGAATAGCTCCGACCCCTATCCACCGATGGAGCGGAGGCTTAAGCTGACGAGGAGATGCCTCAAGGAGTTTAGGGGGAGAAACCTCAGAATCCTCATAGTGACGAAGGGAGACACCATCCTGAGAGACATAGACCTATTACTAGAGCTGAGGGCTGCGGTGACGGTGACGATAACAACCCTCGATGATGTGGTTGCAGAGAGGCTTGAGCCCAGGGCTCCGAGACCCGCCAGGAGATTGGAGGTTATTAGGGAGCTTACATCTCATGGGATTCCCGTCGGCCTAAGACTCGACCCCATCATACCAGGGATAAACGACGACTCGATTGAAGAGCTGCTGACCGAGGCCAAGGAGGTCGGCGTCATCCACGTCGTCTCCAGCACCTTCAAGCCTCGATGGGATAGCTGGCTGAGGGTCAGCAGGGCCTTCCCAAGGGAGAGTGAAAGGCTGAGACACCTCTACTTCGATAGGGGAGAGCGTAGGGGGCGAAGCTGGTATCTCCCAAGGGAGATGAGGCTTGAACTGATGAGGGAGGTTAGAGACCTATGCGACCGATTAGGATTAACCTTCGCAACCTGTAGGGAGGGATTCCCAGAGCTCAATACGGCTCCAAGCTGCGATGGAAGCCATCTCATACCGCGGGTTATTTGACCCTCAACTCCCAGGCGTGGTCCCAGCCCAGATTCTATTGAACTCCTCAAGGTATTCCTCGGCGATGAGGCTGCTCCTCAATATGATTATGTTCTCATCGTTGCTCTCCTCCGCCGACCTGCTCCAGTTGTAGCTGCCGGTGATGACTATGCAGCCGTCGATGACCACAACCTTATGATGCATCAGGCCTGGCCTATTGTCCCCTCGGATGTCCACCCCTGCCTCCAGCAGTCGCTTATAGTCGCTTCCGGTTTTATATAGCCAGTCGTCGTCTATGATGACGTCTACATCGACTCCCCTCCTGTGAGCATCTATGAGGGAGTCGGCCAGCTCATCTTGGGTGATGAGCATCACCATCACCTTGATCGACTCGTTGGCTCTGTCGATCCAGCTTTTGATGAGGCTGCTCGTATCCTCGGTTCTTGAGAAGCTGACGGCGATGAGGGTGATGTTGAGCTGTCTCCTTAACTCAGAGAGCTCCGCCTCAAGCCCTGAGAGCTGTCTCTCCAGGCTTTCAATCTCGGCCTCCTTATCCTCCAGCTCGCCCTGGAGGGTTTCTATCGTAGCCTCCCGCCCCTCAAGCTCCTCCTCCAGCTCCCTGATCCTCTCCTCCAGGGCTGAGACATCTGGAGTTGCTGCATGTGTGATGAGGACGCCCACTACGAGGCCGATGAGGACTCCGATGAGGAGGAACCTCGCCTTCATCGGGTTAGACTTCCACGCTGGGGGTAAAAGGATTGGCTCACCTGGAAGTGGGGGGAGAGGTGAATATCTCTAGGAGCTCCTCCTCCGACGCCTTAAGCAGATGCTCAGCCTCCTCCGTCATCCCCTCCACTCCTCTTGATAGGGCCTCCCTGATCCGTCTCAGGGTCTTAGGCCTCACCTTGATGTTTATCCGGCCTCCATCTCGCTTCTCGAAGAAGGCCTCGATCTCCTCTCCCTCCTCAACCTCGATGTTACGCTTGCCGAGGGTGCATCCCGTTGAGAATTGTATGCCATCGAGGAGGCAGGTCTCCGGCACCTTGAGGGGGAGCCTCACCCTGCATTTTAGGTCGAACCATCCCTCGGCGTCGAGCAATCTGAGGGCTGCTAAGCCGATTCTTAGGCCGAGGATTAGAAACGGCCCCCTATGGCCGTGGAACTCCTTCGCCTCCCTTATGAGCTCCTCGAAGAGGGTTCTGGGCTTTGGGTGTTCGGGCTTCAAGGGAATCGTATTACGGGAAATAAAGGGGGTAATATTGTTTTCGCTAACCCCTATACCTCATTGGAAACAGCGTGTAGACCTTCACGCCTAAGATGAGGTTCTCTATCTTATTCTTCTCATCCGGCTTATGGGCCTCACCAACCATCGACAGCCCATAGCCTAGGCAGGGTATGTGAGTATAGCGCTCTATGCTGATGGCGTCGGTTCCACCGGTTAGGATTTTGAATATTGGCCTCTTTCCGGTGGCCAGCTCTATGGTTTCGGCGAGCTGCCTGGCGAAGCTGGTGTTCGGAGACTCATAGTATCCGGCCTGCTCCGGCGCCCTAACCTCCACCTCCACCCCTGGTATGCCAGCCTCCTCGACGAGCTCCTCTATACGCCTCTTCACGGCCTGGGGATCGCTGCCAGGCGTCAATCTGATGTCGAAGACCGCCTCGGCATAGTCGGGAACAACGTTTCTCTTAACGCCGCCCTGGATGATGTTGCAGCTCACCGTTGGATAGTGATAAAGCCTCTTAACGGCCTCCCGCTGCTCATCGGTCAGCTTTATCGTCTCCTCTATAAACTCAATCGACTGCCTTATAGGCTCCTCGAGCTCCTCTGGTAGGCTGAGCCTGAAATCGGCGATCCTCTCGACGTGGGGTATGGTCTTCATCAGCTTCTTTATGGCATTATCCCCTAGGAAGGGTGTGCTCCCATGGGCTGTCTTGCCCCGGGCTATGAGCTTCGTTGGAACACTGCCCTTACATCCGATGTCTATGGCTGGATGCTCCAGGCCTCCGCCTGTTCCATCGCCTATGATGCAGACATCCCCCTTAAATCTCCCCGATTCAGCCAGCCATTTAGCTCCGTCGTCCCCGCCGATCTCCTCATCGGCTGTGAACCAGAACTCGACGGTGTTTCTGCAGCCCAGCTCATTGAGGAGTCTCGCAGCCACCATCGCCGCTGCGCATGCCCCCTTCATATCGGAGGCCCCTCGACCATAGATGTAGACGCCGTCGACCTCTCCACCGTAGGGTGGGTGGCTCCACTCCTCTGGTTTACCTATTGGAACCACATCGAGGTGGCCCACCCATAGGATTTTTGCCTCACCCTCTCCAGGTATCCTGGCGACTATGTTCGGCTTCTTAGGGTTTCGGCTGTGTATCTCGGTCTCTACGCCATGTCGATCCATGTAGCTCTGAATGTACGCGACGCACTCATCTGTTCTCCCCTCGGGATGAGCCGAGTCGAATTTTATCAGGTCGCTGCAGAGCTTCACCACCTCATCCCTGGCAGCCTCAGCCTCCGAGAGAATCCTCTCCAGGGACATTCCATGGGATTAAGGGAGCCGGGAGGTTAAAGGGTTGGGGTGGGGAGTCTTTTATACATCATCTGGATAGAATAGTGGAGACCTATGAGGCGGTTTGGTGACCCTCGGCTCTGGGAGATTGAGACACCCGTCTACCGGAGATTCCTGGCGAAGGTTAGGAAGATGGAGGGGGTGATGAGCCTCCTCGCCGGAGACCCAGACTTCGAGACTCCGAAGCATATCAGGGAGGCGGCCATAAAGGCCATAGAGGAGGGGTGGACTCACTACCCGACCTGGGATGGATACCTAGACCTCAGAGCAGCCCTAGCCGAGTACCACAGCCAATATGGAACCGATTGGGATCCGGAGTCGGAGGTGAGGATATTCTCAGGGAGCACCCCAGCCCTCTTCACCTGCTTCGTCGCCCTCCTGCAGCGGGGTGATGGCATCATCGTCTTCGAACCCTACTATATGGGCTACTCACCCATGTTCAGCTACCTAGACCTCAAACTCTCCCCCGTCACCCTAAAGGAGGAGAGACGCTTCCACCCAGACATCGAGGAGCTGAAGGAGGCTATTAAGCCTGAGACGAAGATGATCATCGTATGCTCGCCGAACAATCCGACGGGGACGGTCTACAATGAGGAGGAGCTTAAGGCCATCAGGGATCTAGCCGTAGACCACGACCTCCTCGTATTGTCGGATGAGATATATGATCAATTCATCTATGAGGGGAGACATATCAGCATAGCCTCCATGCCTGATATGAGGGAGAGAACCATCGTCATCCTCAGCTTCTCAAAGACCTTCGCCATGACTGGATGGAGGCTTGGAGCCGTCCTCGCCGACAAGGAAGTGCTAAGCCTCATAAAGAAGGTGCCGATCGGAGGTCGGCCTGCAGCCTTCATCCAGAAGGCTGGCCTCGCAGCCCTGAAGGGGCCGTGGGAGGATGTCGAGCGCTTCAGGGAGGAGTATCGTAAACGTAGGGACTTCCTCGCAAAGGAGTTAAACGACATCGATGGCGTAAGCTGCGCCCTCCCAGAGGGCGCCTTCTACCTCTTCCCCAACATCAGCGATATCTGCGAAGACTCGGTGAAGTTCTGCGAGGGACTATTGAAGGAGGAGAGGGTGGCCGTCTATCCTGGCATCGCCTACGGCAAGACTGGGGAGGGTCATGTGCGCATAGCCCTGGTGAAGCCCATCGAGGAGTTGAAGCGCTGCGCAGAGGCCTTCAGAAACTACGCTGAGAGGCATAGATAACCGCTTACCTTTAGATGGTGTATCTCACCATATCCATCTTTTTTATATCCTCACACTCCCTGAGGAGGTCGATTAGGCAGCATCTACCCACCATCTCGGTTAGGAGCTTGAAGATGTAGTGCATACCTCTACGACGCTCAAGGTAGGTGAGGAGCCTCGCCGTTATGGGTCCCTCACCGTGGAGGCGTTCCCAGAGACGTTCAAGGCGGGGCATCCCCTGTTCTCTAAGGACTATGTAGGTTCGATAGTGGACGGAGATGTCGACGTATTGCATCGCCCAGAGCTCCGCCAGCTTCTCCCGATTTCTGATGTAGGCTCTACCTCCGTTCTCGGTGATTATGCGCATACCCCTCTCCAGCTCGGCCTCATGCTCCTCCAATATATGCCTCTTAGTCTCCCTGTAGAGTCTGTCGCCTCCCGTGTGGTCGTCGGCGTGGATGACCTCATGGACCACGGAGTAATGAAGCAATCCCTCCTCGAGGAGGGGTAGACGGCTGTCGAGGATGATGGTTGAGGGGGGTTGGAAGAGGCCGTAATCCATCTGGTATCCCCCCTCCTCCATGATGGGTTCAGCCCTGAAGACCCCGCCTCTAAGCCTCCTCCTCGTCTCCTGGAGATTCGGGCAGATGGGGAGGTTAAGCCTACTCTGCGCCTCCTCGATCTCGTCGAGGGATTCGAAGACCAGACGTCGAACGTCCTCGGGGGTTAGGAGCCTCCTCATCAGACCCAGTGATCTGAGGAACGGGGAGATTTAAGGGGAATGCTCAACTCTCCTTGCCCATATATAAATGGAGCTGGTGGAGGCCGAGGAGCTCCTCACCCCCTTGAGGCTGTTAGATAGATGCCGAGGAGGGTTAACGCCCCGCCGATGATGGTGGTTGGGGGTGGAAATTCGCCGAGGATGAGGAGGGCCAGAGCCGATGCCCCTATGGGTTCACCTAAAAGGCTGACGGAGACGACTGGAGCCTCCACGTAGCGGAGGGCCCAGTTGAAGAGGGTGTGGCCGAGGATCATGGGTATGAAGGCGATGGAGAGGAAGAGGAGATACTCCCTCATGGGATAGGGGTAGAGAGGGACGCCGAAGAGGAGGCAGCCGAGCAGCAGCAGGGCGGCGGAGGTGGCGTAGAGGGGTGTGACATACTCGAGGAGGGTTAGATGCCTCCTGAGGCTTCGACCTGCGATGAGGTAGAGGGCGAGGGCGACGGCGCCGAGGAGGGAGAGGAGGTCTCCGTAGAGGTTGCCGAGGCGGAGGTCTCCCCAACCTATGGTTATGGCTCCGGAGAAGGCGATGAGGACGCCCATAATCCTCCTGGCCGTGAGCCTCTCGTCGAGGATGAGATGTGAGAGGAGGGCGACGATGATGGGGTCCATGTGGACGAAGATGACGGAGCTGGCGACGGTGGTGTAGCTTAGACTGGTGATCCAGGCTGCGAAGTGGACGGCGAGTATGAAGCCGACGGAGATGAGGGTGAGCAGTCTCCTGGAGCCAAGGGCCATAAGCCTTCGATGACCACCCTCAACGATGTAGAGAGGCGTAAGCATCAGGGTGGCGAAGAGAAGGCGATAGGCTGCGATAACCAGGGGTGGAGAGTTTGAAAGCCTGATGAGGATGGAGGCGGTTGAGACGGCTACGATGCTCACAAACAGTATGAGATAGGGGTTTATGGGGGACCTCTCCACTATCGCTCTCTCCCCCTAACAAGCTCGAAGAGGAGATCCACATCCATCTCCAATGCAGCCACGGGCATCTCGAGGCCCCAGTTCTCCAGGACCTCAGGCCTGATCTCACCGGCCCAGCAGAGGGGGCGTCCCTCAACCTCAGCTATCAATCGACGGCCGTCTATGAAGCATTCGAGGCCTCCAGCCTTTATTTCGACGTTCTCGACTCCGAGGTTCTCAAAGATGCTCTCCATGACGCCCTTGATCTCGGAGAAGTTCGCCTTGGAGTGGCAGAGGACTATGGCCAATCTCCTGGCCGTCCTCGCCCCTGAGGGCTCCCCCTCGTCGAGGATTATGACGTCATCGACCTCGAAGAGGTTTTGGGGGTAGGGGTGATGGGTGTTTTTGCTTAGAACCTCCATGAGGGAGGGCAGCAATCGATTCCGTAGCACGGTGTACTCCTCAGTCTTAGGATTCTCCGTCTCGGCCACAGGCTCCTCTGGGAGACACATCAACTCGAAGAGGCGGCGCTTATTCGTCATCATGAAGGTGAGCGTCTCCAACAGGCCGAAGCCGACGAGGAGATCCCTCAAGTGGCGGGTGAAAACCTCCAGCGGGTCCTCCCAACCTGGCTGAGCGATGTCAGGTATCTCTGGTATAAACCTGTCATAGCCGTAGGCGATGGCGACATCCTCTACGAGGTCGAAGGGATGCATAACATCAGTCCGATAGCAGGGGACATAGACCTTCAGCTTCTCATCGACCTCTACGCCATGACCCATCCTCTCCAGGAGCATCGCCACCTCCTGGGGTGAGAGCTCCAATCCCAGAAGCCTGTTAACATAGTCGACGTCGAGCTCCATCTCCATAGGCGATAGATCTGGGGAGACGACCACCTGATCCCTATATCGATTCTCGACGGTGTAGATGACGCCGCCCCTATCCGCCAGCGTCGTGGCGAGTATGTTGAGGACCTCCATTATGGTCTTCATATCGGTTCCCGTGACGTCTATGAAGAGGCTGGTGGTCTCCTCATCTATGCGTGTATGAATCGAGTTTATGATGGGCGGCATCGACAGCACCATACCCTTGGAGTCCATCAGGATGGGATACTCCGCCTTCTCCTCCAGTATCCATCCATACTCCTGCCCCTTTGGATGATGTCTCAAAATCTCCTCAAGGGTCATCTCCCCCTCGGCGTCGAGGGGGTGGAAGCTGAAGTCTGGAGGCCTCGCCGTATAGGTGACGGGGAAATCTATGGCCTCGAGGTCGTGGAGGCCTATTGAGACCTTACGGCGTTTGCGGCAGTGGGTGATGTGCAGCTTCTCCTGGAGCTGCATCAACGACCTTATCAGGGCGTCGGTGAAGCGGAGGCCGGTGACGACGGCTGATGCGAAGTATGGCCTAATGGGTTCAACCCTCCGATCGATTATGGCGACGTAGTTTGAGGGCTTCGCCTCATAGCGTCTCAGCCCAGGCTTTAGGCCTATGAAGGCGGCGTAGGCCCTGGCTAAGCCCTCGACGGAGAGCATGTCAGGTCTATTTGGGAAGACCTCTATGCTGAATCCCTCAGGTGTTCTGCCCTCCCAGGCGACTCCCATCATGGGCATCCGCCGCTCAAGCTCCTCGATGTCGATCTCGACGCCGAGGAGCTCCTGGAAATCCCTTAGATGAACCTCTATGACAGGCATCTCACCTCACCCAAAGCTTCGCCCTCCTCAACAATCCGATGTCATTGCCGTAGAGAACCCTCAGATCCCTGATGCCATAATGGCCCATGACGATTCTGTCGAAGCCTGGCCCCCAGGCCAAGACAGGTATGTCACGGCCGAGGAGGGGCTTCACAACCTCAGGTCTGAAGATTCCAGCTCCGAAGAGCTCCATCCAAGCTCCACGCTCCTCAACCCAAACCTCAGCCTCAACAGACATCTCTGTGTAGGGGAAGTAGCTGGGCCTAAACCTATACTCCTCAACGCCGAGGCCCTCAAGGTAGGCCTTGAGGTATCCGAGGAGGTTTCTGAAGGTGACGCCCTCCCCTACGACGATGCCATCGGTCTGATAGAACTCCATGAGGTGACTCCAGTCTATGGCCTCATTCCTGAAGACCTTCCCTATGGAGAAGAACTTCGCTGGCAGGTCCTCCTCCTTCAGCGTTGCGAGGGTTCTGGCTGATAGACTCGTGGTGTGGGTTCTGAGGCAGCATCGGGCTGCGAGCTTCGGGTCCCATCGATACCTCCAGCCCGTCGAGCCGGTTGTCCATCCATTTTCATGGGTCTCCTTCACCCTTCTAACAAGCTCTGGGTCCGGCAGCCTGCCGCTGTGGGGGGTCTTCATGTAGAAGGTGTCGGCGAGGTCTCTGGCCGGATGGTCCTGAGGCTGGAAGAGGGCGTCGAAGTTCCAGAAGGCCAGCTCCACGATGGGCCCCTTCATCTCCTTGAAGCCAAGCTCAACCCAGAAGCGTCGAATGTAGTCGATGACCTGCCTGATGAAGTGTTTCTTACCGGGGTAGACCCTTGGAGCTGGGAGTTTGACGTCATACCGTTGGAAGCGGGCTCCCCTCCAGGCTCCACTTCTGAGGAGCTCTGGGGTGAGTTGCGTAATCACCCGTTCAGCGGCCTCCTCGAGATGGGGGAGAACCTCCCTGCCTAACTCTGTGAGGTGTATCGTCCTCCTGATGTGCCGTTCAGCCTTCAGCAGCCCCCTCCTCCTCAGCAGCTTGATCCTCTCAGCCTCCTCCGGCTTCAGCTTCTCGACTCTCAGCCCCTCCACCGCCTGCTGCAATAGTCTTTCATCGAGAGTCTCCTCCCCCAAGGCTTTGATGCCATCTTCGGTGAGGGTGACCCTCCCCCTCCTGATGTTGATCCAGCCCTTCCTCCTCGCCCAGGCGAGGGCGATCTCCAGCGGCTCGATTCTTCGGCGGAGAGATTCGATCTCCTCGACTCCCTCTGAGACTGCTTTGATGAGCCTCTTCTCAGGCAGCCCCTCCTCGACGTATCGACGCCCCTCATCGGTGAGCCTCAAGACCTCATAGGCCTCCTCCTCGATCTCGACGACGCCCTTCGTCTCAGCCCATGCCGAGGCCTTCTCCACGGCTCCCCTGCTCAGCCCAGTTAGGCGTTGGAGCTCCTCAACGGAGGCGGAGCCACGCTCCCTTAAGGCCTGCAGTATCCTCTTCTCATGTTCATGCAGCGTCGAGGCCAATTCCCTGGGGTCCAGGCTAAACCACCCAGATCATGGGGCTGGGATCAGCCCTTAAAAGATTAAGTATAGTCCGTCAGCTTCCTCTGGGTCAGAGTCCTCCTCAGCAGAGTTCCAGCCTCAGCCCACTGCCTTATGCTGAGGGTGAGCCTCCCCTCGATGTATCTCAACGCCTCCTCCAAGGAGTCAAAGCGTTTAGGCCTCTGCCTCATCGCATTTCTCACATTCTCCCTAACCTGCCAGACTCCGACGGGTAGGATGTAATCAGGATAGGCCTCACGGAAGACGAAGACCCTCGCCTGCCTCCGAACATGGTTTAGATGCTCCAAGACGGCGAGCCTCGCAGCATAATAGCATCCACCCATGGAGGCGTAGCGCCATCGACCGCCATAGTCCTCCCAGTCGGTGACTATGGCCACCCCCTCATCCGAGGGATTCCAAAGCGTGTTTGGATACCAGGCCTCATAGGCCTCATAGCTCCAGGCATCGGGGATCAGCAGCACCTCGAAGCGGTTGCCAAGATAATTCGACTCATAGACCTCATATTGATTGACGGCTGGATAGTCCTTCACCTGCTCCATGAGATGCTTGGAGACTATGTCGTCGACAGCCGTTATGCTCCACCTCGTCGGCACTAGTCTCCGACGTCGGCCTAAGCCGAAGCATCCCATGCTGAAGGCCCTCTGAATACGGGTTATAGGCGTCCCCCGCTCATAGAGCCTCAGGACGGCTTCAGAGGCCTTTAGGTCTGTGTCGTAGTAGGCCCTCTCCATCCATCTATCCCACTTTAGGCTGCCCATCTCAAGGCTCTCGAGGGGGGCTGAGGGGCCCATGGGTTGGACGTCTCCGTCGAGGATGAAGCTCCCCCTCGGCCTCTTCCTAAGCCTCAGCTCCGCCTCCACATAGTCAGCCGAGAGGGATAGCTCCCGTGTCATCTCCAGCAGCCGGCCAGCCTTGTAGGGTTTGCGGACATCAACCCTATAGGTTCCCCTCAGAAGTTGGGATCTATACTCGATGATCTCATCGATGCTCTTCCCAAACCAGCGCTCTGGGAAATCGAGTATCGATGTATCCCCCTTAATGGGGGCCGCCATGGGGCCGACGCTGACATAGGGATAGCCGAATCGGCCTACGAAGACGCTGGGCGGTGAAGACCCCTCTATGGAGAGACCTGAAACACGCCGCCATATACGGAGATAAGAAGACAAACGGGCGAGGATCGGGCATCGGGCTCTACCGCAGAGGAGCTTAGAACCCTTACAGACGGCGCAGAGACTCCCAGGCCTAGACCTAAGCCTCAGCTCCTCAGCCGTATAGTCGAGGTCGAGGCCGAAGCTCGGATCAGAGGATAAAAGCTCCCTAACCCAGAGATTCCTAGGCCTCTCAACCCATCGCGCGATCCTCTTAGGCAACCCATATAGGGGGAGACTGAAAACCTAAATAGATTGCGACAATCCTATTGGCCTCTCCTCTAAGGTCAGAGACGCATACAGGGAGCTTAAGGCTCCCGAACCCTCCGAGGGCGGAGCAGCCGAATGGGGGAAGGCGCCTTAAAGGCTATGAACTCCTCCCCAAGACCCCTAACCAACAACGAATAACACCACTACTCAAACAGAAGCTAAACAATGGGAGATGGAGAATCCCTACTCTAAATGCTCGATTATAGAAGGGATGCAGGGCTTCTTCGCATACCTGATGTAGTAGGCCACGACGACTGCGATGATGATTATGATGATGGATGGCGACACCAGCGTATAGGGTCTATCGACTCGTAGGGTGCAAGGGCCTCGCTAATTCCGAGGATGATGACGGATGAGACATTACAGGAGTTGGCTGAGAAGGGACATATGGAGCATGTTGAATACCGCATTGAGTTGATGGGCAATAGACCATGTGGCCCCTGGGTCCGGACACCTCTATGGGCTCACACGCCTATCTATGAGGCGGGCTGAGATGAGGAAAGAGGCTTCGGCCATTATCCGAAGTCGAATCCAAGTGAGGCATGGGAGCGCCGTGAGATAGCTTGTTAAGTGTGGATACTCCGATGGGAGATGGAAAAGATTGTGGGCCTCAATGCGCTGCGGTGTTGAGGAGGTGTGAGGCGGCTAATTTAGAGGCATCTTGAAGTGCTCGGTGATCTTTATGTTTCTCCTGGCTAGCTCCGATAGGAACTTGTCGGCCAGCTTCTCATCATATCCGATCTTCACTGGATGTATGACGCCTGGCTCCTTGAATTCTCCCCTCGCGATCATCTGGGCGACGATGCTGCAGGGGAAGCCCGTCGTTCTGGCCATGGCTGTGATATCCTCGACGGGGTCGTAGAAGTCCATGAACTCGTAGATGTAGGCCGCCGGCTTCCCGTCCTTTATGCCTGAGACCTCAACCCTCTGGCAGACGGCGTCCCCCTCTCCAGGCTCATATTGCAGAGTCTTCTCCCCGAGGGCGATGAAGAGGTCTATTGGGGAGACCTTAACCCCCTTCACATCTATCGGCTTCTCATCGAGGAGGTGGAGCTCCCTAAGCTTTCTCCATATCTCGCAGTGTCCAGGCCATCTCAGGGTCTTTGACCAGGCGTCCTTCACGCCTTCAAGTCCGAGGTGCTCGACGACGTCGAGGAGATTGCCCGTCGTGAAGGCTTCAACCCATCCGATGGGCTCTGGGAACCATATCTGCTCTGGATCGCTCAGCTTCGGTATCTCAACTATCTTTCCATCCTTCAATACCTTAGCTGTCCCGATGTTCGTCCTCACGGCGAAGGGCCAATACCAGCTTATCTTATACTTCAATGGATTGTTGTATCCAGGTGTCCCCTTCTGCGGGAAGCCTCCACACCATACGTGGAATCGTTCAGGCTTGTCGAGTTTCCTGGCGCCGACGCCGCATAGAACTCGGTCTATGCCGATGTCCAGACCTATATGGGGGACGATGACGACCCCAGCCTTCCTAGCCTCATCGTCGAGGTTGAAGATGGTCTGAAATGAGGCTGCGACATCCGTGTAGCCTATCCCAGCCTCGATGGCCGCTGCGGCAGCCGTATCGCAGACCGGCCTCGGTAGGGCGCTGGCCACTACGTCGAAGCCCTCCCGCATCAGCCTAACCGTCTCAGCCCTATCGGTTACGTCGACCCGTCTAACCTCAACGATCTTGTCGCTGCCAATCTTCTCCACAACCTTTCTTGCGGCCTCGACGTTGAAGTCTCCGGCCACTATCTCCGAGACGTGGGGCTGGGCTACGAGGTCTTTTAGGATGCCGTAGCCCATCTTCCCTATCCCCAGGACCAATACCTTCATCTCATCGCCGATGGGAAGGTGAGGAGCTTCTTATTATTTAAGTTTGATGAGGATCCCATCTTTTTAGAGATGTGGGTCTTTATCTTTAGAGATAATGCTTAAATATTTCTTTAGAGATATAGAGGTCGGTGGGCGATGTGAGAAGCGTAATGGGCATGATGCCGAGGGGCTTCACGAGGATATATGTGCTGAGGCTGTTGAAGGAGAGGCCTATGACGGGTAAGGAGATCATAGAGGAGTCTGAGAAGAGGAGCGGCGGCGAGTGGAGGCCCTCACCTGGGTTGATCTATCCACTTCTTGGTAGGCTGGTGAGGGAGGGGCTCATCGAGGAGGTGGAGGGAGGGAGATTCGCCATCACCCCTAAGGGTGAGAGGGCCCTGGAGCAGTATCTACCGCTGCAGGATCAGCTCTGGAGGCAGATCAGATTGGTGACGAGGCTCGGCCTCTCAGCCATCACGACGGGTAAGCTGCTGGCGGAGGAGGCTCTGAATAGGCTCATGCTTCTGTCGGAGGTCGTCCACGACATCGTTAGGGAGAGCTCCAAGGGCATCAGGAGGAACCTCTACGCCAGGTATAGGGAGTTCCTCAAGTCGGAGCTCCAAAGGCTGGAGAGCATGGAGAGAGCTGAGGAAGTCGAGGAGGAGCCGGAGAGGGAGGGGGAGCAATAGGTTTCAAAGGGTTTAGAGACTTAACGCAACGTTTTTATTTCTCAGACAAGAGGGATTGTTTGGCGATAAGCCTTCCGCCCCTCCCTGGCGGCGGTTACGGCCTGACTGAGGCGGAGCCTGCGGGTGAGGGCCGTGCCTCCGGGGGCGGAAACATAGATGACGACCTGAGGAGGGCGTCACGCCTTCAGGTCGGAGATGGGCCGAGCGCCCCCGCCACTCCGAAGGCCTTGCGGCTGACTCCGATTGATCCCGTCGGACCCCACTGCTATCGAGGTGGGACTTAGCCATGCTAGTCGTACGCCTCCGGACCATGGCGGAGGCGTGGCGCACCGCTCAGTAACACGTGGCCAACCTACCCTTGGGACGGGGATAACCCCGGGAAACTGGGGCTAATCCCCGATAGGTGTGGAGGCCTGGAAGGGTCCCACGCCGAAAGGCCCATGGGCCCACGTCGTCCATGGGCGCCCAAGGATGGGGCTGCGGCCGATCAGGTAGTTGGTGGGGTAACGGCCCACCAAGCCTCTGACCGGTACGGGCCGTGAGAGCGGGAGCCCGGAGATGGGCACTGAGACAGGGGCCCAGGCCCTACGGGGCGCAGCAGGCGCGAAACCTCCACAATGCACGCAAGTGCGATGGGGCTACCTCGAGTGCCGCCTGATGAAGGCGGCTTTTCCCCGGTGTAAACAGCCGGGGGAATAAGAGGGGGGCAAGGCTGGTGTCAGCCGCCGCGGTAATACCAGCCCCTCGAGTGGTGGGGACGATTATTGGGCCTAAAGCGTCCGTAGCCGGCCCGGTAAGTCCCTCGTTAAATCCAGCGTCCCAAGCGCTGGGCTGCGGGGGATACTGCCGGGCTAGGGGGCGGGAGAGGCCGGCGGTATTCCCGGGGTAGGGGCGAAATCCGTTGATCCCGGGAGGACCACCAGTGGCGAAGGCGGCCGGCCAGAACGCGCCCGACGGTCAGGGACGAAAGCTGGGGGAGCGAACCGGATTAGATACCCGGGTAGTCCCAGCCGTAAACGATGCGGGCTAGGTGTTGGGGCGGCCATGGGCCGCCTCAGTGCCGCAGGGAAGCCGTTAAGCCCGCCGCCTGGGGAGTACGGCCGCAAGGCTGAAACTTAAAGGAATTGGCGGGGGAGCACCACAAGGCGTGAAGCCTGCGGTTTAATTGGAGTCAACCCCGAGAACCTTACCGGGGGAGACAGCTGGATGAAGGCCAGGTTGAAGGCCTTGCCAGACTAGCTGAGAGGAGGTGCATGGCCGTCGCCAGCTCGTGCCGTGAGGCGTCCTGTTAAGTCAGGCAACGAGCGAGGCCCTCGCCCCTAGTTGCCACCGAATCCCGAGTGGATCCGGGGGACACTAGGGGGACTGCCGGCGAGAAGCCGGAGGAAGGAGGGGGCGACGGCAGGTCCGTATGCCCCGAATCCCCCGGGCCACACGCGGGCTGCAATG
>Ga0190286_1000394_pt1 | contig 18615 bp, 19 predicted proteins | sample 48691834_MG_FD_183241 | JGI IMG/M metagenome (GOLD analysis project Ga0190286, IMG submission 183241) | Hydrothermal vent microbial mat bacterial communities from Southern Trench, Guaymas Basin, Mexico - 4869-18-3-4_MG | ecosystem: Environmental > Aquatic > Marine > Hydrothermal vents >... | reverse complement strand
TCGCGCTGCTGCTGCTGCTGGCGGGGTACATGTGGCTAAGCGTCCGCTGGGCGAAACAACACCCCGAAGCGATATCAGCCCTGGCCTCTCAGGTTGCACCCATCAGCGACGGCGGGCGGAAAATCGCTCTGACCCTGCTGGGCCTGGCCCTTGGCTTGGCGATGGTGATTTTCGGCTCGCAGATAATGGTAGGCTCGGTCGCCCAGCTGTGCCTGCGGTGGGGCGTGCCGCAAAGCGTCCTGGCTGTAACGCTGATAGCGATGGGCACGAGCTTGCCCGAGCTGGTAACCGCCATCGCTGCTATCGTCAAGGGCCACCCGGAGTTGCTCATCGGCAATATAATCGGAGCGGATATTCTCAATGTGTTGTTCGTAATCGGAGCCTCCGCCACAGCGGTGCCGCTGGCTGTGCCGATGGAATTCTTCTACCTGCACCTGCCCGTGATGCTGCTGGCGTTGGTGCTGATGCGAGGGTTCATGCTTCTCCCGGGCAAGCAGTTCAGCCGATGGCAGGGCATCCCGCTGCTGGCTGTTTTCGCAGGGTATTATGTGGTCCTGCTAGTACTCGTAGCCAACGGCACGCTGCGGGTATAAAAGCTCTTGCGCCGGGTGGGGTTTTGGCCTATAATCTCGCCCATGATACAGCGAAACACAATTATCCCCGGCGACTGCGTAAAAATACTAAACAAGCTCGACGAGCCTGTGGCGGATCTTATCTTCGCCGACCCGCCATTCAACATAGGCTATAAGTACGATGTCTACGAAGATCGCAAAGCCTACGACGAATACTACAAATGGACGCACGATTGGATGAGCGCGTGCAAAGCTGCCCTCAAGCCGGCTGGCTCGTTCTGGATAGCTATCGGCGACGAGTACGCCGCGGAGGTTCGCGTCATCGGCAGACAGCTGGGCCTGAACCTGCGAAACTGGGTGATATGGCACTACACCTTTGGCCAAAATACCAAATACAAATTCGCGCGCAGCCACGCCCACCTGTTCTACTTCACCAAAGCGACCGACTACAAAGAGCTGACCTTCAACGACATGGCGGTGCGAATTCCCTCCGCTCGACAGACCACCTACGGGGACAATCGAGCCAACCCCAAAGGCAAGCTTCCCGACGACGTTTGGAGCTTCAGCAGAGTGTGCGGCACGTTCAACGAACGGGTGCAATGGCACCCCTGCCAGATGCCCGAAAAATTGCTGGAGCGAATCGTCAAGGTTTCCAGCAACCCCGGCGACCTGGTGATAGACCCCTTCGCCGGCAGCGGCACGACGCTGGTTGTCGCGGCAAAACTCGGGCGGGATTATTTCGGCACGGACATTTCGCCCAGCTACGTTACCAACGCTCTGGAACGAATAGAGGACACGCTGGCGGGCAAACGAGCGACGACGGATATTTCCGAAAACCCCATAGCCAGGCGGGCGGGTCGAAAAAAAACAGGCCACAAACGCCCAGCCAGGAAAACCGCCAAACCCGCAACGCCCACTGGCAAACTGTTTGATTGATTAGAGGAACCCTGATGAACGACACGCATATATCTTTAGCCCATGGCGGCGGGGGCGAGCTTACCCGCCTGCTGCTGAGTGAGCGGGTGATTCCCAAACTCAGCAACCCTCTGCTGGACCCGCTTGGCGACAGTGCGGTGCTGCCTCAGCCCGACGGGCGTGTGTGCATGACAACGGACGCTTTTGTCGTGCAGCCTTTGGAGTTTCCCGGCGGCGATATCGGACGCCTGGCGGTCTGCGGCACAGTGAACGACCTTGCTATGGCTGGGGCCAGGCCGACGGCGCTTAGCCTGGCTATCGTCGTCGAAGAGGGTTTGGAGATGTCGGTTTTCGACCGCATGATAGACTCGATAGCCGCTGCTGCGGACGAGGCTGGGGTGCCCATAGCTACGGGCGACACGAAGGTTATCGAGCGAGGCCGGGGCGACGGGATGATAATTACCACCGCCGGGATTGGCACGCTGCGGGACGGGGTAAACCTCGACGCCGGCAGGATAGTCCCCGGCGATGTGGTTATCGTTACGGGCTTGATAGCTGAGCATGGCCTGGCTGTGATGAGCGCCCGCAAGGGCCTGGCCTTCGAGACCGAACTGCTTAGCGATGTAGCGCCGCTGGTGGGCCTGGCGGGGGATGTTTTTAGCAGCGGAGCCGATGTGAAATTCATGCGAGACCCCACGCGCGGCGGAGTTTCCGGCGTGCTGGTAGACCTGGCTGAGCAGACGAAACTCAGCCTGGATATCGACGAGCGGGCCTTGCCGATTTCCGCTGTGGCCCAGAGTACCGCGGACATGCTCGGGCTGGACCCGATGACCGTCGCCAACGAGGGCAAGGCTGTGATAGTGGTGGCAGAAGCCGAGGCCGAAGCTGCCCTGAGGGCCTGCCGGGCCAATCCGCTGGGAACCAAAGCTGCCATCGTGGGAAAATTCACCGATGCCACCCCGCCGCTGGTCGAGCTGATAACCCGCCCGGGCGGACGACGAATGGTAACAAGGCCCTACGGCGAAGAGCTGCCGAGAATTTGTTAAGAGGCAGGAGTCAGAAGACAGGATTCAGGATTCAGAATGGGACAATTCGATTTTGACATATCAGCCTGGCCTGCCTTGCCGGCGGCGCGGGGTTTGTTTATTACCGGCACGGATACCGCCGTCGGCAAGACGCTGATAGCTGGCGCCATCGCGAGGTCGCTTTGTCGCAGCGGAACACATGGACAAGATGTCCAAGCCGGCGGCGTGGAGGTTTTCAAGCCCGTCGCCAGTGGCTGTCGCCGGGTTTCGGGCACGCTGATAAGCGAGGACACCGAGTTCCTCGCCTGGGCTGGGGACTCCCCGCGACCCCTGGCTGAGATTACGCCCGTCCGCTACACTCAGCCCGTCGCGCCGAATGTAGCTGCTGCCCGGTCCGACAGGCCTGTCGACCTGGACGCGATTTTCGCGCAATACGCCGAGCTTGCCGCCGGGCCAGGTGGGGTGATTATCGTCGAGGGCGTTGGCGGGTTGCTCTGCCCGATAACCGACGATTTTTGGGTAATTCATCTAGCCAGGCTGATGAACCTGCCGCTGGTCATCGTTGCCCATGCGACCCTGGGCACGATAAATCACACGCTGCTGACCATCCACGCCGCGCGGTCTGCCGGGCTGAGGGTGGCGGGGGTTGTGATTAACAGGTACCAGAATACCCCCGCCGACAGCGACGCCGCGGTGCCCATGCAGACCAATCCGCAGCAGATAGCCCAGCGAGGCCGGGTGAAAGTGCTGACCCTCGTCCCCGACGAACAAGCCAACAGCGTGCCAAACGCGACTATAGGCCCGGACACCCAATTCGTGATAGACCAGGTAGACTGGGATAAGCTGATGGACGCGGGTTGCGTCGCAAAATGATGATGCCCGACGCCGTAGCGTGGGTATCTCGCCCGTGTTTTTTCCGTAAAAAATACGTGTCATTCGTGTTTCGCCGTTTTTTGCCTGTTTTCATTGTATTGCCCAGGATGGGGCGAGATGTTATGCTGCGGGCTTGGAATGGCGAGATATCGCTGCTGATTATATTTACAGGAGACTTGAAATGAAAAAGATTACATTGTCGGTTCCGATTTCTTTGGTTGCTTTTGTCATGTTGGCTTGCTGCTCTGCCAGGGCGTTGGGCGCCGATGCCCAAAAGTATCTCCAAGCTGTGGTTGCCAGGTCCGCTGGTGCTCTGGCGATGGTTCGTTGCGAGATAACCGACGCCGACGGCCCGCGATTGATAACGGGACAGGCTGTCTGCATCGATAGCTCCGGCTTGATGATGACCCCCGCGCTGTCGCGGGTCAAGCCTGAGACTATTACGAAGCTCGAGCTGCTCGCTCCGGGTCAGCCTGCCAAGGTCGTCGGAGCCAGGCTGTTGGGTATCGACGCGGTAACCGGGCTGAGCTTTCTCCAGGCTGGGGCAGGTCAGACATTCACAGCTATCTCGTTTATGAGCAAAGCCAACCTCTCGCTCGGCCAGCGCGTATCTTCTCTCTGTCTTCGGGGCGACGATGTCAGGCTGTCGCCGGTTTTGGGCACGGGCTTTGTAGCTGCTCTCCAGCGCCTGCCGGGTTGGCTTGTCTTGGTAACGGGCGGGAAACTCTCCTCGCCCGGGTCGGTGGTTTTCGACTCGAAAGGCCTGGCGATTGGCCTGGTTGGCGCGCAGCCCTTCCTGCAATATCAAACGTCCAGCCGGGCTGGCGCGACGAGCATACCTCTTAAGAGCATCGACCAGACCATCGCGTTTACCCCAGCTGAGGAGTTCGTTTACGTGCTGGGCAATATACCTCAGGACGGCAAGGTTCGCAGGGCCCCCTGGCTTGGCATTGTGCGGTTCACGCCGGCAGAGCCTGAGCTGTTGGCCAGCCTGGGCGTAACCACGCCGGGGGTCATGGTCGGGCAGGTGATACCGGACAGCCAGGCTGACAAGATGGGCATTATCTCTCGGGATATCGTCGTTGCGGTGGACGGGCAGCCTTTGTCCAACTTCGCGTCGAAGCAGATGGTAGCCGAGGCCTTCATGCGGCAGCTTGCAAAAAAGTCGCCAGGCCAGAGTGTCAAGCTGACCATCCTCAGCCGAGGCCAGAAGCGGGACGTCAATATCAAGCTCGAACCCTCGCCAAAGCGGCCTGGCGAGGCACCGAGACTGCTGAACAAAGCTCTGGGCTTGCTGCTGCGGGAGAAGGTGTACCTCGATGAATTTCTCACGAAAGATTCCGCAGCCAAGGTGCCAGGCCTGCTGGTGATGGGTGTCCAAAAAGACTCGCCCGCAGCCAAGGCCGGCATGCGGGCTGGCGATGTGATAACCACGATTGACGCCCAGGCTGTCCGAACCGTGGATGAATGCAAGGCAGCGATGGAAGCTGCGACAGCCCAGACCCCGGCGAGAAATATTTCATTGAAAATTCGTCGAGGCGACCAAGGCTTGGACATCACCGTAAAACCCCCTGAAACGAAAACCAAGTGAAAAAATAATTCATCGCGAAGGAACACAGAGAACGCAAAGATAAAAAGAAAGTTGACTGGTTGACTGGTTGATTGGTTGATTGGTTGATGTTGTTGTATGAACGGTTAAAAAACCATGACGAGGAGCAGTATATTGGCGAGCAATAACAGATATCGATACGGTTTGGTTTGTGTGGTTGTCTTGGCTGGGGCGATTTTGCTTTGGGGAGCTGGGCGCGCTTTGGCTCAGATTTCTCCAGACAAGGAGCCCGAGGAGCCTCGGGGCGTCCTGGCTGCCGAGAGCTTGCTGCACTCTGCCGAGAACTTGCTGCAGACCCCGGGTGTCAACGCCAAGGCGGGTCGGCTTTTGGTCATGGCGAAGTATATCGCCGAGCTTGCGCCGGAGGACGTGGACGTTCAGCCTTTCTTGTGCAACGTGTATCAGATACGCAAAAACTACGCCGCCGCCGCAGCTGCTGCCCGCAAACTGCTCGCAGCCAATCCTACGGATTTCGAGACATGGAAGCGCTGGCTCCAGGCCAGGCTGAACATGCTCAACACCGCGACGGAGCGGATAAAATTTCTCCGGGGCGTAACGGAGACGATGATATACTCCCCCTGCCAGCGAAGCGAAGCTGCGACGCAATTGGCGGATTTGCACATAAGTCAGGGCGACCAGACTGCTGCCCGGGCTTCGCTGAACCAGGCTATAAATCTCGACCCGCTCAACAGCACCGCCCTTATCGGCAGGCTCGACCTGGCCACAGACGCCCCGGCTCAGATGCGATGCGAAACCATGTTGGCCCTGCTGAGGGGCAACCCGCGAAGCGCGTGGGTAGCCAGGCAGTTGGCGGGGTATCTGGGCGACCACGGGCTGGGCGAATTGGCGTTGCAATTTCTCAATCACGCCTGGCTGTTGGAGGGGGCGGGCAAGCCTTGGGACAAAGCTCCGCCAGCCTTGGCGGTGGAATACGCAGGGGCCCTGCTGGACCTGGGCCGGGCTAAGGAAGTGGTCGAGACGTTTCACCCTGCCCTGGTCAGGCTTGGCAGTTCGCTGGAGTTCCAGGCCCTGATGGTCGAAGCCTACGACGACCTTGGCGACAAAACCAACGCGGACAAAATCCGCAAGCAGATGGCCCGGATGTATTTCGCGAAACTCACAAGCCATCAAATCGAGCTGGATATGAAGGCTGCCACACCTGGCAATCGGCAGGTTACCGCGGATATCGCGGCGGACATGGCCTGGTTTTATATGATCCTGCAACCCAACCCCAGAGAGGCTCTGAAATACGCCCGCCAGGCAGCCAAGCTGGGCAGCGATGTCGACCGGAACGACGTTATCCTGGGTTGCGCCGAGCTTAGCTCTGCGATGCGGTCAGGGTATAATCGCATCAAGACTTTGGCGGAGAAGTTTCCGATGGCTGCCTACTTCCTGGCCAGGCACGAGCTTGGGGTCGGTAATCTCGCAGCTGGGCGAAAGTACCTTCTCGCGGGCCTGGCTGTGGCGCACAAGTCCCTGCCTTATCGTCTGCTTGCCAAGCTGGCGAAGAAATATAAAGTGTCAATCCCGCCGGTGTCCGAGGCAGAGTTGGTCAAACGGACTGTCAAGTCGCTCGACCCAGCTGTGCTGCGAATGGGTCTAAAGCCAGAGGAGTTCATAGCTATAACCGCTCGTCCGCTAGCTTCAGCGAGCCAACTGGGGGAGCCTGTCGTCATCCGGGCTACGCTTATGAACGTCGGCAAGTTGCCCGTAAAAATCGGCACGTGGGGCCTGGTGGACAACAGGCTTGCCGTGGTAGTTAGTGTCGGGAAGGACGAGCAAACCCGAACCTTCGCAGCAGGGCCGATGCTAACCTGGCCCGCGCCGGGTGTCCTCGATCCGGGCAAAAGCGTTACCGCCCAAATTCGCCTGGACACAGGCCCGCTTGGGGAGTACCTGGCCAGGCGACCGCTGGAAACCATCGTCCTGAAAATCCTGGGCCTGGTCTCGCCGCAGGAACGCCCAGGGCAAATCATCAGCGGCGCCCCGAGCGTGAATCCGCAGCCTATGACCGTCCGCAGAATCGGCATACTCGCAGGCCCGGGCAGTGATCCCGCTAAGCAATACAACAACACCCTGAGCAAAATAGCCCAGCGTCAAACCCAAGGCCCGCTAGCCCGGCGGATGCTCGCAGCCAGGCAGGTAGCCTCGTTGTTGAAATGGCTTGGCGACGTGGAAAACCAGCAGGCTACCTTGCCCAGATCGCTCAGGCCCGTTGCCCGCAAAGACGCTCTTTTGGGCATGATGTCCCAGTCTCTGGCTGACCCTGCTGATGTTGTCCGCGCCGAGATGCTCGCGGGGCTGGCGATGAACAAACTCGACGGAGCGACCTTGAACCTGCTCGGGCTGGTCATGGCTGACCCCAGCGAGCTTGTGCGGTTCCGCGTGGTCGAGCTGCTGGGCGACAGCGGCAATAAGGGCAATATCAAAATGCTGGCCATTTTCACCAAAGACAAAAACAAGTTCGTAAAGCGCCTGGCCACGGCGTTCCTACGGGCAGAAGCCAAGGGCAAAAAGTAGGCGTAACCGTTCACCCAAAAACTGATCGCACCATGAAGGCCATAAAGACATTGTAACCATTCATGCTTTTTCGATAAATTCCACAGCCATCCTATAATCAGTAGACGGGATGGCTGTTTAGCTCCATAGGAATCTTTGTAGTAACTGTGAACGGTTACAAAATTTCGAACAATTTTCTTGGCGCATACCGAAGCTGGCGGTACAGTTGGGTCGCTCGTATTTTGTAAATTCTTTCCGTACTTTGTGATTTTGTTCTCGATATGTTCATGAACCTTGGCTGGGAGTCGCTCGCTCGGTTTGTTCGGTTATGTCTGATGTCGCGCGAAAACTGTTGTTTCTTTGTTTGTTAAAAAAAACCGTGTACTCTTCTTAAAAAATCAGTGTAATCTGTAGATTGTTTTTACTGACAACTGATTGCTGATTACTTTTCAAAAAAAATGCCCAGACGAACTCGGCGGACATCTCGGTTGGACGTTGGACTGGCGATAGCCCTAGCTGGGCTTGCGTTTGTGGTCTGGGCGTTGGTAGCAGGTGCCAGCAGGCTGATGATGCAGAATATAATCCTCGCTGCAGCTGGCTCGACCGAAGCTCTGCCCGCGGTAACCCGCAACGTCAGGCTGTTCTTTGTCGACACTGGATTCGTCATCGACCTGGTCGGCTTGGGGTGGATGGCGGTTAGCCTGGTGCTGATATTTTTCGCCAGCAGCCAAAAGGTGAGCATTTCCTGGGCCTGGCTGTCCGCGACGCTACAGTCGATGGTAGCGGCTCTTGGCGGAGCATTGGTCAGCTGCGCTATTTACGTGCCGCATAGTACCACAGGCCAAGCCAACTACACTGTCATGGGCAAAATTAGCTTAATCTCCCTGCCATTGGTTATCGTTATCGCTGTGGTCATCTGGGGGCTATTCGTCTATTGGATGCTCAAACGCCGAGCCAGTTCGCGACACCTGGGCCCCAGCATGACCGATGGTCTGCGGACGAACAGGTAATCACAAAATGACCAATGACCCAATGACCATTGAATGACCAAGGCCCAATACCCAAGGCCCAAGGAATATCCAATATCCCAGTAAAAAAACATCACAAATATCCATCGTGCCGTGTTTTGCGGAATTTTCTGTTTTTACTTTTTCCTTCTTCTGTTGGATATTCAATTTTGACGGACGGGTAGCCATGGTAACATGCATGGGCAAGACGCCCATGCTACGTTTGGGTGAGACGTTTACGCGGGAATTTGAAAGGTTCGGATAGATGGATAAGTTTATTATCGAGGGTCAGGCCAGACTAGAGGGCAAGGTGGTTCTCAGCGGGGCTAAGAACGCAGCTTTGCCAATTTTGGCTGGGGCTATTTTGGCCGAGGGAACTACCACGTTGCACGGCGCGGCGGACCTGGCTGATATCCGCGCGATGTGCGAACTGATGGGCGACCTGGGCGTAGAGACTATCCGACGGGACGACGGCACGATAAACGCGACAGTTACCGACGATAGCCAATCGCACGCCCGATACGAACGCGTCCGGAAAATGCGAGGCAGCATCTGCGTGCTAGGCCCGCTGCTGGCCCGGCGAGGTTACGCCCGCGTCGGTATGCCCGGCGGGTGCGTCATAGGCTCGCGACCCGTCGACTTGCACCTGCGAGGCCTGCGTGCACTGGGAGCGGAAATTCATCTCGACGGCGGAGACATCGTCGCCCGGGCTAAGAAACTTACCGGGGCGACCATTTTCCTCGGCGGGCCTTTCGGCTCGACCGTGCTGGGCACCGCCAATGTCATATCCGCTGCGGTGCTAGCCCATGGGACGACGGTGATAGAGTCCGCTGCCTGCGAACCTGAGATAGAAGACCTCATCGACATGCTCAATGCCATGGGCGCGAAAATCCAAGGCGGGGGCACGCCGCGGGTTTCCATCGAGGGCGTCGCGAAGCTGACGGGCGTCGAGCATACGATTATCCCCGACCGCATCGAGGCTGGGACTTTTATGATGGCTGCGGCTATCACCAACGGCGAGGTTACCATCCCCAACGCCCGGGTCGATCATCTCCTGGCTGTGGTCGACAAGCTCCGCGATATCGGCGTGCAAGTTGAAAAATCAGGCCCGGGCCTGGTGGTTGCATCGGCTGGGCGACTGTCGCCGGTGGATGTTACCACGCAACCATACCCGGGCTTTCCGACCGATCTGCAAGCCCAGCTACTGGCTTTGCTTTGCCTAGCGGACGGCAACAGCGCGATAACGGAAAAAATCTTCCCCGACCGATTCATGCACGTAGCTGAGCTGCTGCGAATGGGAGCCAACATCCGCAAGGAAGGCCCGACCGCTATCGTTACCGGCGTGGGCCAACTCATCGGCGCCCCGGTGATGGCTAGCGACTTGCGAGCATCAGCTGGACTCGTGTTAGCCGGGCTGGTAGCGACAGGCCAAACCGAAGTCCGCCGAGTCTATCACATAGACCGAGGCTACGAACAAATCGAACAAAAACTCCGCCAACTCGGCGCGAACATTACACGCGAGAAAGAAGAGCAAGGATTCAGGAGTCAGGATTCAGCAGTAGGGAGTCAGGAGTAGGGTCGGCCATTGCCGACCATTTTGAACTGACGAGGGGAGAGAATCGGAAGGCCTTTGAATTGACGCGGTATCAGCAGGTCCTTATCGCCCGTAACAAGGCAGTCCGCTTGCCCCGCGGTCAGTGTACCCAGCACTGGCAGGTCGTCTTTGTCGCGACACCCATCAGTAATGTTATCGAGTTCCACGATTTGGGCAACTTCGCGGAAGAAGTCTAATCGCTGCTTGGTATCTGCTTGAGAATGCCCGAATTTCCCCGATAAGTGCCTGGAAAATTCATTGAGGATATGCTCGGAAAGGATGATGCGATGGTTGGCGAGACACTCCTGGAGTATGCTGTTGCAAACTCCACCAAAAGCGAAAGCGGCAAGCAAAACATTTGTGTCGAGAACGACTTTTATGAAATATCTCTGAGTAGGTCGTCTTCGGAATCGTACCCGAGATTCTTTGAGAGCTTTTGGCTTTGCTCGCCGAGCGTCTGAAATTGCCTTATGCGGAACTGCCTGCGCAAAATATCACAAATTGCCTGCTCGAAAGAGCAGTGCTCTTTGTCGCAAAAGCCTTGAAGTTGTTTCTCAACATCGTCGGGGATACTAATTGTTAGCGTAGTTATACACATAATTCTATCAATATTTTTTAAGTACTCAAAGCAATTCTACGAGTTTAGGCCGGCTTTTGTGATGCGTTTGTGTCGGGCTTTGCCGAGGATGTTTAGGATAGGACGGGGGAGGATTCTCAGCAGGGCTGTGATTAGTTTGTAGCGTAGCGAGGGAATGCAGATTACCCGGCGGGGGTGTTTGTCCAGCGCGGCAAGTGACTTTTCCACGACGAACTCCGCGCTTAGCCACCACTTGGCGGGGATGGCCTGGCGGTCTACCTGCATTACATCGTGAAATTCGCTGTAGGTGAAGCCCGGACAAAGCGCCTGCACGAACACGCCAGTCCCCCCCAGTTCAGCGTCGAGCCCCAGCGAGAATGTGTTCAGCCAGGCCTTGGTCGAGCAGTACATAACGTTCGATGGGCTGTGCAGGAAAGCTGCGACGCTGGAGACGTTGACCACGAATCCCTTGCCCCGCCGGGCCATGCCCGCCACCGCAGCGTGGGTGAGGTGCATCACCGCCAAAACGTGAAGCCTAGCCATCGCAGCCTGGCTTGTCAGGTCGGACTCGTGGAACAAAGGCCGCAAGCCAAACCCCGCGTTGTTCACCAAAAATTCGAACCTCGGCTCAGCTAAGATTCTGTCCGCGACCATCTGACAAGCGTCGGGGTCCGTAAGGTCGGCAACTATCGCTTCTGCAGCGCAGCCAAACTCAGCGGCTATTTCCCCAGCCAGGCTCTGGAGCTTTTCTTCCCGCCGAGCTACCAGCAGCAGGTCATAGCCTCGCCGGGCCAGGGCACGGGCGTAGGTAGCTCCGATACCAGCCGAGGCGCCGGTAACCAAAGCTACGGGTCTGCAAGCCTGGCCTGTATTACCAGAAGTCATTTCAAAATCCATTCATCATGTGGCACAGCCGCCCTCGGCTGTGGTTTTTCGTGGCTTGGACATCTTGTCCAAGTTGTTTTTTGTTTTTGCCATGCAACAAGTTGCATGACCTACAGACTTTCACAGCCGGGGGCGGCTGTGCTACATTTTTGCGTTGCTTATTGCGACATCCTTTCGACGAACTCGGCGTAGTCCGCCGGCGTGTCGATGCCGTTGCCCGCGTAGTCCACCTTGGCAATCGCGATGGAATAGCCATGCTCCAAGGCTCGTAGTTGTTCGAGGTTTTCCGCCCGCTGGGCTGGCGAAGCTGGCAGGGCTGCGTAAAGTTTCAAAAACGAAACCCGATACGCGTACAAGCCCAGGTGCATAAAATACTCCGCCTTGCCCGCCCCGTCGCGGTCGAAGGGAATCGCAGCTCGCGAAAAATACAACGCCCGCAAATTCTCCTCGCCCTTGCCCTTGCCGAAAACCACCTTCACCCGGTTCGGGTCGCGGGCCTGCTCCGCCGATAGCGGCGTGCACAGCGTAGCCATGGGAGAGCGGGAATTTTCGAGAGTTTTTATCAGCTCATCGACCAGCTCCGGCGGGGTGTCAGGCTCGTCGCCCTGGACATTCACAACGATATCATCATCGCCAAGCCCCAGCAGCTCCGCCGCCTGGGCCAACCTCTCTGTGCCGTTGGCGTGGTCGGCGCGGGTCATTATAGCCTGGGCGCCAAAGCTGACCACCGCGTCGAAAATCCGCTCATCGTCCGTAGCTACCACCACCCGCCCAGCCAGCGCAGCGTCGCTTACCGCTTCGACAACATGCTGGACAAGATACTTACCCGTCTGCCGCAACAAAGCCTTGCCCGGCAGGCGAACCGAAGCCCAGCGGGCTGGGATAATAATCGTCGCATTCATTGCACAATACTCTCCACTTGCCATCAGCTATGCTTAACTTTACGAACATGTCGCTCCGGGGGGGGTGTCTTTTTCGGTCGTCAGGATGACGACGTCGGATTTTTCGTCGTCGGTCGAAGCTGCGATTAACATGCCCTGACTTTCAAGGCCTCGCATTTTTCGCGGGGCAAGGTTGGCTACGACGATGATGTTCCGCCCCAGCAGCGACTCGTGCGAATAGTATTGCTTTATCCCCGCCAACAGCTGTCGCTTCTCGTTGCCCAGGTCTACCTGCAAGACGAGCAGCTTATCGGCGTTTGGATGGTCCGCCACCTCGACGATCTTGCCGACCCGCAAATCGAGCTTGCAAAAATCATCGTATGTTATGGTCGCCTTGGCTGGGCTTGCTGGCGGTGCTTCTGCGGGGATTTGTTCGCAAGCCGATTCTGGAGCCGGAGTTTCGCTGTCGCTCATGGATTATACCTTTCGTAGTTCGTGTTTTGCGGGGTCTTTGGTTCTGTGTGCCCGGGCCAATTTTTGTCGCCCGAAGTCGCCGCATAAGTGTATAGGCCCGGTCGCATCAAAGCAACCTTGCGGGCAAGGGCTTGCGGGCAAGGGCGCAGCGGCGTGGATATCTTGCCCATGTATTTCGGGTAACCGTTCATGGCTACACAAAAATTCACCATGAAGCACATGAAGAGCATGAAGTTCTTTTTTTTGTTAGCTAAAAAAATCTTCAAGTCCTTCATGAGTTTTATGGTGCGATCAGTTTGTGTATATTTTGCGGTACTTTTCGTGGATAGCTGTGAACGCCTACCGTTTTTTTACAAATAATTCGTGTTTATTCGTGTCCATTCGTGGTTCTAACGCCCTGAACGGCTACGATTTCGGATTGTGGATTTCGTCTTGGACACGATTGTCCTGGCGGGCAAAGTTTGTTGGCTTGGACACTTTGTCTGAGCGTATAATGACGGTGAAAAGACCTCGCAACACAGCCACTTTCGGTTGCCGGAAGAAGTGGTGTGCGTAGGGGCGCGTGGTGCAAAACAGCCGGCGCCCCACCGAGGCCTTTTTTTATGCGCCGCTGCTGGGGGAGTGTGCTCTACTTGCCTACTGCCTCCACAGCCTGGGCGACCTCGGCTTGGGTTATGTCGTCGTAGATGTCTACCTTGCCGATGTCGGTTGGCAGGACCATTCGCACCTTGCCGTGGAGGGCTTTTTTGTCGTGTTGCATTATCTGCCAGATGCTCTCTGCGTCCAGCGGGCTGGTTGTGGTGGGCAGTTGTAGTTTGGCGAGAATTTTCGTAATTCGCCGGGCCTGACTCGACTTGAGCAGCCCGCGGGCCTTTGCGATATGGTTGGCAGCGACCATGCCCAGCGAGACCGCCTCGCCGTGACGGATATTGTCGTACCCCACAAAAGTTTCAATGGCATGGCCTATCGTGTGACCGAAGTTCAAATGGCCTCGCACGCCGGCTTCTCGCTCGTCCGCCGAAACCACCGCCGCTTTGATAGCTACATTGCGAGCGATAAGCCTGGCCATGGTCTCGGCATCGAACGAAAGTTTCTCATCATCGCCCCTGCCGTCGGTCGCGAGCAGTTTTTCAGCGCCAGCTTCGATGAACTCCAATAGCGATTCGTCCCGGATGACAGCGTGTTTGACGCATTCGCCCAGACCGTTGCGAAGCTCAGCCAGCGGGAGCGTGCGGAGAGTTTCGACGTCGATAACAACGCAGCTGGGCTGATGGAACGCGCCGATGAGATTTTTCCCCGCCTGATGATCCACGCCGGTCTTGCCGCCGACGGATGAGTCCACGCAGGCTAGCAGACTCGTGGGACATTGCAAAACCCGCAACCCTCGCAAGGCTAACGCTGCGACGAACCCGCCCAGGTCGCCCGCTACCCCGCCGCCCAGCGGGACCACCAATGTTCCGCGGTCGATAGCTGGGCTGTGGGTCAACAGATCGTCCAGCAGCGTCGAAGCGGTCGCCAGGGTCTTGCTAGGCTCGCCAGCTGGGAAGGGTTTCGCTTGCCAGGCCTTCAAGCCCGCAGCTGCCAGAGCGTCGGTTGCAGCACGTCCATATAAGGGAGCCACGTTGCTGTCGCTGATGACCACAGCCTGGCTGGCTCCGATTTCCGACGCCCACTTGCCCAGCTGACCCAACAGGCCCGCGCCCACGCAAACGTCGTAGCTCCGCGAGCCTAGCTCCACTCGTATTTTTTTCATGATGGCTTCTGCTCCTGATTTTTTTGATATTCGTCCACAGCCCTGGCCAGGTCGGGGTCTATCTCGCCTGGCCCATCAACATCATCCCGGCCTGGCTCGGCGGGGGGTTCGTGTCGTAGCGGACGATAATTTCCAAATACGCCCGCCCGGTGTGGCGGAGATTGCCTGAGCTTTCGTTTGAGGAAGATAAGCACCGCCAAGGCCAGCACCACCGCCAGGAGCAATATCCCGCCCCGCAAAGGCCCGGTTACGGATGAGCCAGGCTCGGCGCTGGCTTGGCTTGTCGATAGTTGCCACGCCAATATGACGGGGTATTTCCGTAAAAACTTTCGGTCGCGGTCAGCTTTGACGATGAATTTGAAAAACACTCCGCACAGTTCATAGGCTAGTGGTTTTTGGAACTCAAGCTGACCGTCGCTTAGGACTTTGCTGGGCTTGGGCATATCGGGCGGCTTGACAGCGGAATAGATTATCACCGGTTGGTTTGGGTCTCGACCAGCCAGGCCATAGAGTGCCCAGACGGCTCGGTCGCTGGGCCAGTATGGGCTTGCGGAAATTTTCTGCTCGTCCACGGTGAGTTTCTCGACGCGGAATATCCGCACCGCCATTTTTAACAGCTCGAAGCGATATCGCCCAGGCCTGGCCAGAAGGTTCGCATGGGCTGGGGCGTCCAGCTGAGCGACCCGGGCTGGCGAGAGTTGGGGCAACTTGGCAAGCTTGCCCATCAGCAGGTAAAATCCGGCCTCCTCAACACTTCCCGTGCCGTCGCGCGTTTCGCCCAGGATCAGCTTCTCGCGGGCAGAGAGACCAAGAGCGCCACAGCTTGCTGGTATCGCGTCGCCAGCCTGGGCGAACTGAGGCAGCAATATCGCCACGACCAACGCAAGGGCCGACTGAACAAAGACGGATTTTTTTTTCCGCAAATTCATAGTTCAGGATTCTATATCCCCAGGCTGAAAGTGTCAAAGAGTATGGAGGCTGGTTGATTGGTTAACCAGTCAACCAGCCAGCTTGGCTATCCAAAAACTTTCATAGCAACGGGCTGGGTCTGGCGGTATCATCAGGCTATGGATAATGTCATCGCACATGGTGTGGATATGGTGGACTGTGCCAGGCTGGCAGCCAGCGTTGAACGGTTTGGTCAAAAGTTTCTGGACAGGGTCTTTACGCCTGGGGAGCAGGAGTACTGCAAAAGCCGCAAGAAGAGCAAGGTTCAGTCGCTGGCCGGTCGGTTCGCGGTGAAAGAGGCTGTGCTGAAAGTCATCGGCACGGGCTGGCGGGACGGCATTGCCTGGACGGACATTGAAGTCCGCAACGAACCAAGCGGTCAGCCTGTCGCACACCTGCATGGCCGATGTTTACAAATCGCCCAACAACAGGGAATCGGGCGTGTGCTCGTGTCCATCAGCCATATCCAAACCCACGCCATCGCCTCGGCGATAGGCCTGGCTGCCAACTGCGATGGGAGCCAAACATGAGCGACGGGCCTGTGATTTTCATTACCGCAGCTGAAGCCAGCGGCGACCATCACGCCGCGGAGCTTATCCGCGCGCTGAAAACGCGTTTGCCCGGCGCGCGGTTCGTCGGAGCTGCTGGGCCCGAGATGGCAGAGGCGGGCTGCGAGGTCGTAGCCGATTTGACGCAGCGGGCGTCGATGGTGCTAGGCCCGCTTGCAAACCTGGGCTATTATCGCCGGGCTGTGAAAAAGCTGAAAAAAGCGATGGCGGACGCCAGGCCTGATATTCATGTGCCGGTCGATTCGCCCGCGCTGAACTGGCACCTCGCCCGGGCTGCCAAGGAGCTGTCCGTGCCGGTGATGTATTATGTAGCTCCGCAGGTCTGGGCCTGGGCGCCCTGGCGGATAAAAAAAGTTCGCAAGCTGACCGACCATGTTGCCTGCCTGCTGCCGTTCGAGGAAGATTACTTCCGCCATCGCGGGGTAGCTGCGACATACGTAGGCCATCCGCTGTTCGATCAGCTTCCGCCCCAGCCACGGGCGAAAGACTGCCCGGACCTTGCCCAGGCTTGGCTGGATGGCCGTTGGCGCGTCGCTCTTCTGCCGGGCAGTAGGCCTGGGGAAATTCGCAAACACACAGGCCCGCTGCTACGCCTGGCCAGCGCGATAACCAGCCGTTGGCCCGGCGCCAAGTGCACAATTATCGCAGCCAACCAAGACGCCGAGCGGAATATTTTGCGCGCAGTAGATGAGGCGAATAAGGGCCAGCCCCCGTCGCAGCTTTGTGATATCGTCGTTGGTAACACCGCAGCTGTGCTGGGGGACTCGCATTTCGCCGTGGCTGTCAGCGGCACGGTAACGCTGGAGGTCGCCCACTTCGGCGTGCCGATGATTGTTCTCTTTCGGACATCCAGGCTGGTGTACTACCTGCTGCGTTGGTTGCTCCGCATCAAAAACTTTTCGCTGGTGAACATCCTGGCAGGCCGGGCCATCGTACCAGAACTGATACCATGGTTCGGCGACGAGAAAAAACTCGCCGCTACGACAATCGAAGCTCTGGAAGACATAGGTTCCCTCGTAGCGACGCGCCGAAAACTGCTGAACCTGACCGCCCCGCTGGCAACTCCCCGCCAAGGCGGCGCCTCCGCCAACACAGCAGACATCATCGCAGAGATGCTGGGCAAGTAGGCAAATAGGGAATAGGCAATAGAGAGAGTCGGAACGGTAATTATGATAGAGCTTCCTAAAAAAGTTATATTGATAGGTCGCGTAATAATCACAGCAATATTGTCGGCAGCTCTAATTGGTATTGCAGTTAGGTGGTTTATTCCTGAGATAGATTATGAACCGGGAGCTGACAATATAAGCAGAGTCCAGAACATCCTGATAGGCGTTCGTGTTTGGGCTGCTGCCCTGCTTTTGGGGATTTTAGAAGGTTATCGTTTCTGGAAAAAAGACGCAAAGTCGCCCCCGCCCCCTTCCCTGTGAATTTGGTGAGATTCGTTCCTGGCTAGCGGCGAAACCGATGACCATAGACAAACGGAATAGTCAACAAGCTGCGATCGGACATGTGGCGTCCCGATATCTATTCCCTGCCCATTGTTGGCTTGCCAATTCACAGCTATGGCGCTTGTTTTGATTGTTGTGCGGGGGTATAAAGGGATATAGAATCGCTGTCAAAACATGTGAAATGCAGCTATCGGCAAAACTGCCAGGGTGCCAAAATGTCCGTAAACATAGAACTCGATCATAAAAAAATCATGGCTTTCTGCAATAGAAATCGCATCCGCCACCTGGCTTTGTTTGGGTCGGTGTTGCGCGACGATTTTGGCCCGGATAGCGATGTGGATGTGTTGGTGGAGTTCGAGCCAACTGCCCGCGTTGGTCTGCTGGGACTGGCGGGTATGGAGATTGAGCTGAGCGAAATCCTGGGCCGAACTGTTGACCTTAACACGCCCGGATTTTTGAGCAAGTATTATCGAAACAAAGTCCTGGCTGAGGCAGAGGTGCAGTATGACGCAGCATGATGACGGGGTTCGGTTGCAGCACATGCTGGAGCATGCTCGGGAGGCTGTCGATATCTGCCGCGACAAACAGAGGCTGGATTTAGACCGCGACCGCATGCTTGAATTGTCGCTCGTTCGTTTGGTAGAAATCGTCGGCGAAGCTGCAAGCAAGATAACCCCGGAGTATCAGCAAAAATATCCGTTGATTCCATGGCAACAGGCCCGGCTAATGCGAAATCGGCTGATTCATGGATACGACACCGTGGACTTGGATGTTCTGTGGGATACGATTGAGATAGATTTTCCTCCGTTGATTAAAGAATTGGAAACGATCGTCGGTTGCCCATAAACGAAAACTCACACGGCTGCTAACCATGAAGGGTACGCGGAGCGGTATGGAGCAGGATAGGCCTGTAATTGGAATTACGATGGGCGACCCCGGCGGGGTGGGGGCGGAGATTATTGTGCGCGCCCTGGGCTGTGCCAAAT
>Ga0190286_1000393_pt1 | contig 18619 bp, 23 predicted proteins | sample 48691834_MG_FD_183241 | JGI IMG/M metagenome (GOLD analysis project Ga0190286, IMG submission 183241) | Hydrothermal vent microbial mat bacterial communities from Southern Trench, Guaymas Basin, Mexico - 4869-18-3-4_MG | ecosystem: Environmental > Aquatic > Marine > Hydrothermal vents >... | reverse complement strand
GCACCAGGAGAAGACCGCCAAAGTTGGCATAAAAGCCAAGCGGCTGAAAGCAGCACTGGATGAAAAGTATCTACTTAAAGTCCTCATGGGATAAAAATGCGATTGCCCTATAGTGAAGGTTCGGTATCTTGCAATTTACGGGTGTTTAGGATATGATATACATGTATGAATGACATGGCTAAAGGATACAAACTTAATATGATCGCTATACTCAAAATAGGATACTATAAGCTTTGTTACATTGTCTACATCAAAACTGTTACATCTGAGTTACATTTTGAGATGGGAGGAAACCAATGGGAGAGACTTTTGAGGAGTTAATCAAGAAGTTCATTGATCGCAGAGGAATAAATGATTCAGAATTAGCTAGAAGGATTTTTGTCCACCGCATCACAATTCGTAGATGGAAAACCGGTGAGACTCATAGGCCAGATTATGAGAATATCATCAGGGTTGCTGATGTTCTGGGTCTAACCCCGAGTGAAAGGAATGCACTTCTGAGAGCTGCTGGCTATACTGCTGAAGGTCTCATCATCTCAGGTATACCCCATGTTTGGCCAACCGAGTGCATTCCACCCTCGCCATCACACTGGGCTGAGGCTGCCATTCAGCAAGCAAAGGGACATATCCAAAGAGCAAATGCTCTCATTTCGGAGGGTATGCAAATGCTGGATCCTGAGATCCGGAATGACCCTGAGTATAATCCCTATATGCGGATACGCATGAAATTGCTATTCCAAACTAGACAATGGGATCCTGACTTGTTTGACCCTCATAAGGCTATAGCTCAGGCCACGGCTTCCCCTTCCAGATATACTCTGGGCTTGCTATGGCGAACTGCTTATGTATTGTGGCACACTGAACATTTAAAAGACGCTTTAAGATGCTTCCATGTTCATCGGGAGCTATCAAAAGAGTTTGAGCCTGGTCAGGAGTTGGGAAATGGTATGTATATCTACGGTCATACACGTCTCCAAATTGGTCAGCCAGACATCGCTCTCGAGAACTTCCTAGAGACATCATGTGAATTCGCTAGAGATCGTGATAACCCGGAATCATTCTACTTCACTGACCTTACTAAGTTTTCACATCTATTAGCGAGCCTGTCAATCGCATTCCATCAGAAGAAGTGGCCGAATAAAGCTTTGTATTGCCTAGCATTGTCGGGCCTTATTCTTCGTAGGGAAAACGTCGTAGTGAAGTATGGGGGTGGTCTCCAGGCATTCTGCTGTACTGCTCAACGAGTTTATCCCTTCGCATACGAGTATCTAACGGCTGACCCTCTTAAAAGGAAGATTATCATAAGTGAGATATCGAATTTTGCATTTCTTCATGAAGAAGCACAAGAGTTGTTGGATTCTTCTCCTAGGGACCTAATGATTGCATCATTCTATGAAAATTTGGTTCACGCCTCTGATGACCGCTACGCTCACCAGGCCAAAATGTATTGTCCTCCTTCAGCGAGAAAAGTCGTCCATCAGAGCACTGAGGAGATCACAGCACCAGGAGTTCCTCAGCAAACTAGTAGTCAAAATCCTATTCCACCGGCAAGCCCTCAAAATTCCACATGACCAAGGCTTGAGGTAGGACGACGCTGGCTACGCCGGACACTAGCCATGGCAGCGAAGTTAACCGACCATATCTGGAGCATCGAGGAGATTCTCACCACGGTTGTTGTCCCCCCGCCTTTCACCAACTCTTTATAGGGAGACTACCAGTATTGGAGTTTGTATCAAAAAGTGCGGAAGATAATCTTTTCACTCAAAAGGAGGCCCCTTGTGAAGAAACTAGGGATAATCACCATCGCCATTATCCTGCTAGCTATCGGCTTTATCGTTGGCATCTTCTTCAACCAATCCAAAAAAGCTACTACACCTGAACTAATCATAACTCCAATAGTTACGAAGCTAGCTCCTGGCGAAAGCATCGTAACCTTTCCTGAGCCTATAGAAGGAACGCCAGAGTCAAACCCTCGATTGACAGTCATCGCTAAAATTCGAGATGCTGCCACTGGTGAACCTGTTATAGCTTCCCGTGTTATATTGGGTGGTGAGGTTATAGCTGAAGGTGTTTCTGAGTTTAAGTTTACCCTTCCAGGTGAGGTTCTTGATTACGTTTTTCTAGAGGTGCAAGCCCCTGGATATGAAGAATGGAAGATTGGCTTCAGGCACCGTTTGAGGCACAGCCGTACCTATACGGCGTATGGATCACCTCAGATCATCTTTTTATGCTCTTTACTTTTCTCGCCAAATACTCGGCATTGATTTAAGAGAGAGGATGAAATCAATCTTATCCACGCATAGATTTCCGATAGTGCTTTACAAATCTTTAGCTTTACTCCAACCAAAGTAAAATCACAATCACTTTGAGATTATCATACAACAAAAATTGCCTGTCAGCACCTTTTAGGTTTCTTGCGTCTCTCAGGTACTAGCAGGCAATTTTAGGTAAGGTGTGCAACCATGTTAACTTTAACAGATTCGGGAGCAAAACATATTCTCCTCCTCACCACCATTCGGTGCTGGGTTTTTGTGCGTTTCAGCATCTGATTGGAGTGTGAACCCTAAAAATACTCAGTTTGGGAAAGATGATCACCTAGTATACCTCGGTGCCAATATTATCATGGCAGTGAGCAATCCAAGAATATACGCTACTAGCAGTAAGATGATTTGGGTCTGGCTCATATCTTCCTCACCTTTTTAAGAGTTGGGAAACTAATATTGGTTAGAGTGGCTTTCTTCATAATTCTTGCATTTGACACATAAAGTGGACCACGGCAAAATCTCTAACCTTTCAGGATTAATCGGTCTTCCGCATCTCTCACATACCCCATACACACCCTCTTCCAATCTTTGCAAAGCCCTTCTTATCTCTTTGAGACGCCTTGCCTTTTCCCGGCATCGCCACTCGTGTTCCATTTTTTGCCAAAGTCCAGTGGCGTCCGCGGAGAATTCACAATCCCTTTGGGCATACGTTTCTATTCTTTTCTTCTCCTCTTCTAATTTTTGTCTATAATAGTCGACCGGCCTAAGCATAAGCCTTTGCCCCTTCTTCTATGTGCAATATTCTGCTGGTACAATATAGTTTCCTGAGTAATCTGAGTTATCTGATCAGCGACATTTTCGTATCGGTTAAGTTTAGATAGAAAGGCTTGTTCCCAAAATTGCACTCCATCAGCGTCACCTTTAGCTTTGGCTTGTTCCAAGGTATCCCAAAGCCATCTGAGCTGACTGTCAAGGTAATCTAACTCCCCTCGCAGAAACTCCAAGATAAGTTGTTGGTTCATTAGTTTAGACTCCTAAAGCCAATATTTCATGTTTGGGTACTGCGGCCAATCCTTCTATTGCGTTTCTCCTGCTTTCTAGCTATATTATAGAACTTTGATTTATTAATGCATCTGGAATTTTGCTAGCTTGGAGCTTATGAAATTAGATACAAGGTCCAGTAGAATTTCAGTGATCTTCCACAGTTTTTCTTGAGTTTTGCCAAACCTATTTACAAGGGGGGCAATTTCAGGTATAATTGAGGATAGAAAAAAACCCGCGTTGCTTCTGGGTTGGGTTCTTACTTCTGTTGGGTTGTTCTTTCTCATACTTTCCCAAACTCAAGTTAACATGGGGGAAAAAATGAATGAAGAATTTGTAAAGGATATTAGAAAAGCATTAAAACTAGCTAGGTTGAATCGGTATAGAGAATTGGCGGGTCTTAGGAGGCTTACGAGCCTCAAAATACTGGAGAACCGTATGCTCTCCTCCCCCGATCGAAGTCCAGTTTATCTTGGCAACAATTTAAAAAGCTTGCTGTGGGAGGCTATAGATGCTCAGCAACCGTCATTTCCAGAAGATTTAAACACACAGCCTTGGCGAATATACATCCTTCTTAGGGATTTTTATAAAAGAGGGGAAAGGTGGAGAACGGTTGCCGACAGGATTGGTGTAGAAAGAGCTACATTCCAAGAACTAAAGCGTCTCGCTGGAGAGGAGATAGCTGCTACAATCTGGGAATGGGAAGAGGAAACACGGCTAGCTGTTGTGGTTAAGGATAATTTGCCTCCTCAATCATTTATTTTTGCCCAATATATTGAGCGATACAATCGGTTCGAAGATAAACCCATTATCCCAGGATACAAGAAGGAGGATAAGCTTGCAGAGATAATTATCGAAATGCTTAGGGGAAAGCCTTGGATTATAACTTTGAATGGTCCTCCAGGAGTAGGAAAAACCGCCTTGGCCTACGAGGTGGGAAGAAGATGTAAAGAACGAAGACTCTTTGAGGCAATCATCTGGGCTTCAGCAAAGAAGAAGGTACTCGTAGTGCGAGCAGAGCAAGTCCCTTCATTTGCTCAGGTCCCCTACATCAAAACGGTCACTTCATGTGAGGGCGTATTAGATACTATCGCGCACATCCTCGAATATCGTGCTGTGTCAGGGCCTAATGGCTTTAATAGGAAGCTCGAAATTGTCAATGATCTCTTGAAAAATCGCAATTGCCTCATAATCATTGATAACTTGGAGGAGTTTGACCCTGATGCTTTAGATCAACTCCGTATATTTCTAAGGCAATATAAAGGGCCGAGCAAGGTTCTTCTTACTAGTCGAAGGATATTTAACATCGGAGACCAAATCGTTGACATCTCTGGTCTGAGCTTTGATGAGGCCTCTGAATTGATGGATCAGGTTTGCACATTGCAAAGCTTAGATATTTTAACTGAGGAGGAAAAACGGGATTTATATAAGGCTACTAAAGGTAATCCTTTAGCCATAAACCTCACTCTAAGATTAATGAAAAGCACTGAATTCCCCTTGAAGGAAGCTATCAAGAAGTTCGTTAAGGATAAAGTAGTATTGGATTTTATGTGGGGTGAGGCTTACAAGCGATTAGGGAGAGAAGCTAAGCAAGTATTGCATGTTATGCCTATATTTGTCCCCTTTTCAGCATCCATAGAGGCTATCACTGCTGCGAGTCAATTGGATTCATCTCAGGCTTTACATGGTTTAGGTACTCTATGTAACTTCAACTTCGTTACTAGGTCCGATTCACGATTCATGCTTCGCAGTACATCTGCCCATGAGTTCTTGAAAAAACAGAAAGGGCCCATTGATGGCATAAGTCTCTCGGAGTTCACTGCCAAAGCCTACGTGGGTTTAGCCAATTACTACATTCAAGCTTTGAAGGAAAGGCCCACAATAGATCAAAAGCTGAGGTTCCTTAGAGAAGGAAGGGGGGATGAGAAATGGAACGTGCTCGCGACCCTGCAAGGATGTCGTGCTCTTGCAGACGCCAATTTTGAATGTGAAGGGTGTCGTCCATACGAAGCTTGGCGCTACATAATAGATCTTTTTGACCTGATAGGCCAATCGTTAGGTATCTTGCGGTATCTTGATGAACGCCTTAGGTGGGGAAAGGAAGCATGCGTCGCTTGCCAAGCGTTGGGTGAGGAAAGGAAGAAAGCCTGGTTTGAGGTGTTTGACATTGGGTGGACATATTTAGTCCTCGGAGAGGAGCGAAAAGCTGAGGAGCTTTTTACTAAGCAATTAGAATTTGCAAAGAAGATGGGATATCCAGAAGTCCAGGCATTAGCTTTGTATAACATGGGCCGAATGGCTAGGGAAAGGGGAGAATTAGACAAGGCTAGTAAACTCTTCATTCAATCTTCAGAGTTGTGGCTAGAATGCGAGCGGAAGCAATGGATAGCTTATACAAAATCCTCATTAGGACTTGTAAAATATAGACAAGCACAGCTCTTAAAGGGTAAGGATAGACAAAATAAACTTTTAGAGGCCCGTACAATCCTTGAGGAGTCACTAGAACTTCGTAGAGAACTAGGGTACTTGGATGATATTGTTGAAGGACTAAGTGAAACGGCCTTGGTGTATGCCGCATTGGGAATATGGCGAGAAGCTTGGCAACGCTCAGATCAATCGCTTCAACTAGCTCAAGAGATATCCCCTCCTTCTTCAGCCTATGCCTACGCTCTCAAACTTCGGGCCGAGATCGAGGAGCACTTAGGGAGAATAGATGAGGCAAAAGAATATGCTCGCAAAGCCCTCAATGTATACAAAGCTGCAGGAGCCAAGTACATGTACTCTATAACGGAGAGTTACTATAGACATCTTGAGGAGAAGCAGCAGCAGGGAGAAAACAAAAGTTAAGTGGGCTTATTTTATTGCGTACCTTCTTAAATCTTTTCCTACTCTTTCCATCATTTCGTCAAATGTCTCACCATCTTGAGGGTAATCTGGACGGGCTTCAGGAGGACACTTTTTGACTACTTCTTGAGCTCTTGGACCCCATGTATATAATTTTGTAAACCAATCGAAGGGAAGTCCAGCAGGCTTGCCAGTTCTTTCCCAAGCATCTCGCCTCATCGCCTCAAGAAACTCTCCATAAATTGGACATCCTTCACAGGATCCTTTGGTTAACTTATTGCAGTCTTCTCTTTTTACCTGATACATGTCCTGACACATGTGTATATGTTGTTTATTAAAGCTTAAATAATTGAGTCTCCCTCTCGTTGCTGGTGATCATTACCGCTCTAATACTACAACCATACTTCCCGTTGATGGGTCAAAATGAGTATCATGTGCAAAGACGCCCAACATTCGCAAGCACAGTGTGGTACGACGGAGGCATTGCATTGCGCTCTGACCTTACAGGTGGCATTCATCCTGATTGCGGCAACGCTTTGCAGGGAGACCGCCAAATGATTTATCTTGGTCTATGAAACTTACACAACCTTTGCTTACATTGGGCTTAATAAACCTCTTTTCTCCCCGTTCGCTCATTTTTTTGAGGCATATTATAGGATTTTGTCTCCACTTCAGAGCAACATATTGCTCATTTTTAGGGCGAATTTGGGCTGATGCCCCACCAAGAAGTACACTGCTTGCAAAGAAGTAGGGGGAAATGGCTTTGGCAAGCTTGAAGTAAATCACAATGCTTAAGAATCAGCGCTTGCCAAGCCCCAAATCTGCGAAAGTCCCTCAAAAATGAGCGAACCATGAGTCTTCTCGCAGTGTTTTTAAAATTAGAGGTAGGGAAATGGATAGGCCATGGTTAACATTTATTCCCGCTCTTAGTAGTCTTTTAGGGGTTATTATTGGCAGTCTTGGAACTTTCTTGTTGCAATGGAAACAGAGGCAATGGGCCTTGCATGATCTAAGGTTGCAATGGAAGAAAGAACGTTTGGAAACGCAAGTCGATTCTCTATTGAATCTACTCGGTCAATCATTAACTCATTTAAGATTTATGGCAGAAGGGCTTCGCCAAGGCCGAACGGATTTAGCTCAGTATGCTAAGGTAAGTGTTAATACTGTTGTTGCGGCCAGTATAGCTTCAATAACTATAAGAGATGCTAAAATAGGCGAGCTGTTCTCCGAATATGCATCGATCGTGGAGCAGATCAGAGATTTACATGAGCAAGGTAAACTTACTGAGCAGAAGATGGGGGAGCATCTTGAGAAAGCGCAGATAATTGCCCAGAAGATAGGTGAGCAAGCAGAAGCATTAATAGTTGAAGTGTAAATTCTAGGTGAATCTCAAAGCCTTTAACCTATATCGCTATCGAATTATGGAGCCATTTAGAAGCTCAAATGTTACCATTTGAGCCTCACCTTTATGCTTTGTGCCTCTCTACATAGGGCTTGTGTTTTCACCGCTCATCTCCCGCTTTTAGATTCTCCACACTTCTTTTGCCTTCCTCCTGATATCCTCCATTATGTAGTAGATCCAAGACCTCGTACATCCCATCATCCTCGCTACATCTGCCTGTGAGTATCCCTTTCTGAGCAGGTTAAACACATACCTCTCACGCTCATTGAGATAAGCTTCCAACTGGTTGAGCATCATCCTCGCGTCTGCCATGTCCTCAAAACTACCCCTTACGTGGATGACCTCTTCCAATGGAGTGCCATCTCCGATCGACCTATCGAGGCTCATTATCCTATACTCTTGAGTTTGACGAGGCCTGTGGTAATCCACGCTCCTTCCCTGCCGAAGATAGTGGATCATCGCCCCCTGCACAACCTTTCTGAGATAGCTCCTCGGATAATGGTCTTTTCTCAACGCTTTGATGATAGCTTCCCTTGCTTCTTGAGCTAGGTCTTCCTGTGTCATGGGGTCTTCTTCTGCAAAGTAGAATGCTTTGTAGCGAATGTAGCTCTCCATCGCTTCTAGGCGGGCCAGTTCTTCGTCTTGGTTCAAGCGTATCAAGTTTAAGAAATGCACTGGCCACACATTTCGTTTACCCGTAGTTGAGAATCCGTGACGCCGAGAGGTCAACCTTGTCTAACGGCATAACGGAAACCTACACTCTCGTAAGATATTCCAAACCTTAGCTCGAACATTACATCATGCGACGCTTGCTCATCGATTCAGAAGTCTTGTCACATGCTTATGTTCCGCAGGAGCTCTTGTTCAGGGAAGAGGAGAAAGCAAAACTCCTGCGTGCTTTGCTGAACAACGTTAACACTTTCATCTATGGCCCATCGGGCTCTGGAAAGACAGCCTTGCTGAAGTTAACCATCGAGGAGTTTAACTCTATAAGCAAGGCTAGAGCAGTCTATGTTGATGCTGTGCTATGCCAGACCACGAACAGCATCCTGAAGGAAATCCTATCCAACCTCAACCCTTTAAGTGCCATTCCTAGGAGCAACTCCTACCTGATTGAAAGGCTAAGGAGAATGGGTAAAAGGATGACAGTTTGTATAGACCATTTCGAAGAGTTAAGAGATGTTAGCATAATAGATAAGCTGTTCGGCCTGAGCATCACAATAATCTTGGCCTCGAACCAGAGGGCAAGCTTCAAAAGACTGAGCAAACATGCTATGTCACTAATACCTAACTTCTTGCATGTCGCTAGGTATACGGATGAGCAGGTCTACAGGATACTTGCAGAAAGAGCTAGACGAGCTTTAAGCGAAGGTTGCTGTAAGAGTACAATCATCAGTAGTATCGCTGAAAAGTCTGGTGGCAACGTTACCCTCGCCATAAGCCTTCTGAAAGCTTGTATAGCAAGGGCTGAGAGCGAGAACAGGAGAATCGTTCGAGAGCCAGACATACCTAATCCCATCAACGAACAGAAGACGAGGGATGATGAGCAAATACTCTTGGAATTGATGAAGGAAAGGAAGAGGCTTCCGGCTTCCAAGCTCTATGAGCTGTACGTCGAGAGGGCTGAAAAGGCAAAGAGCGAACGAACCTTCAGGGAGTACATGAGAAGACTTAGGGCAAAAGGGCTTGTAAGAGCCATAGGGGAGAAGAGGTGGAGGGTTTATGAGTTTTGCGGTGTTGAAGCATGAAAGAACACCAACCCCAGTTTAGCACACTCAAGGAATTGATGGAGTACGTTGATAGGGAGGCAAAGCGTAGAGCAAAGAGGATTCTGGGGAAGTACAGAGAATTACCAGAGACTGAGCCTTATGATCGTGTTATCTTGAAAGTTTTGAGAGAGGCAAAGGAGCCTTTGAGCATAGACTTGATCTCTTTTCTGACAGGCATCAGTAAGTCGCGCTGCTGCAAAGTCCTCAAGAGGCTAGAGGAAAAGTGGAAGTTGGTTAGGAAGGTGACCGTTTCCAAGTCTGCCTACTACGTTGCAACTGCATGAAGAAAACGGCCGTTTTGAGCTAAATCGTGATTGAATGTCGCACCGCCCTAAACTGGATGAATACATCGCTCGCTTGCTTGAGGTTTTCACCGACCCTGTGATCGTGTATGATGAGGGCTGGGCTGACACACTCCCAAAGTGGATCAAAGATCAGATAACGATCGAAAGGATAGTAAGGGTCTACAAGGGGGAAGATGATTATGCTACGGATGCCGAAGCCCTGGCTTACCTCTATTGTGCTAGCTTTGCTTTGCCAATGTCCCAGGAGTGGGCGAACATCTACCTGTATCTGGCCGGCAGGTACATGAAGAAGCGTGGAGCAGATGCTTATGAGTGGGTGCCTAAGGAGCTTTCAGATCATGAGCAGAGCAAGTTGAGAGAGCTGAAGCATTGGATCAGGAAGGAGCAGAAGAAAGTGGTGAAGGTGAGGAAAAGGCAAGCCAAGGAGTTCAAGAAGGAGTATGAGCAGATGGGGTTATTTAAGTTGGGTGATGGTGGTGGGTCTGAAAGCAAAGCGTGAGAGGCTCTATCAACCGTTTGTCGAGGCGGAGAATGTGAGGAGGCTCTATAGGCTCAAAATACTCACGGGAAAGCCGATGACGACGTTGATCAACGAGGCTATTCAGTTCTACGATGAGTATGTCAGGACAAGATTGGAGAAGGATGGTTATCAAGGTATTGCCAAGCAGGAGGCTGAGGGGTCTATTAACTTAACCTAACACCACCTCATTCTGTTCATGAATGCCATGAGAAATTCACTACTCTCACAGCAAAGCACGTTAAGTTTGTGCACCCATTTTTCAGATAGCTACGTGATACCACTGCTTTAAATAGCTAGGATGTCCTCTTTATCCTTCTTGCCTAAGTTAACAAAGAACTTTTTTATACAATCTTCTTAATTTAATATAAGATAGATGGTTTATTGCTAGTGATGGATGATGAATAAAGGCATAGCGACTATAATAGCAACGGTATTGTTGCTGATGATAACCATTGCTCTTGCTGGTACAGGTTATCTCTTCGTCTCTGGCATGCTTACCGGAAGAACATCAAAAACCATATCTTTACTCGATGCATCTTGCAGCGGTGCTGCTATCACAATAGTTGTTTCCAACGACGGGACTTCAAGTATAAAAGTATAACTGATAGTGAATTAAAGGTGTACATAGATAATACTGATAAGTCAGCACAATTCAGTTTTTCACCAGCCAGCATAGATCCCCATTCAACAGCCATAGCTACTGATAACGCTACAGTCTACTCATCAGGAACACACACAGTACTCGTCGTTTCTCCCAGCAACTCAGCAAGTCTAACGGTCTATTGCTCTGGGACGACTTCCGGGGTGACTTTTTTAACAGGCTGGAGTTATAGAAAACCAGTGACGATTGACAACACAGGCAATTCTAACACTTTAACAGATTATCAAGTTCTTGTTACCTTAGATACTGCTAGCTTAATTTCAGAAGGGAAAATGCAGTCTGATTGTGATGATATCAGGTTTACCGATACCGATGGGGTTACTACTTTAAACTATTGGTTAGAGTCTGGCTGTAATTCTGCTTCAACAAAGCTGTGGGTAAAAGTTCCTTCAATTCCTGCAAGCTCAACAAAAACAATTTATATGTATTATGGAAATGTTGATGCTAGTTCTCAATCAAGCGTGGCAAATACGTTTATCAGAGAAATAGACGGGGCTCAACCAGTTAAAGGAAGTTGGCATTTTGATGAAGGTTCGGGAACTACCGCTAATGATGACTCAGGAAACGATAATGATGGAACAATTTACGGAGCAAGTTGGGTTGATGGAAAGTATGGGAAGGCGTTGAGCTTTGATGGAGTGAATGATTATGTGGATTGCGGGAATGATACGAGCTTGAATTTCGGAACAGGAGCATTTTCAGTTGAACTCTGGATTAAAGTGCTTACAAATGATAACACTTGGCATAACTTGATTTCAAAAAAGTATGGTTACAATTCTTTTTATATAGGCTGGCAGGTCTGGTTGGATTTTAGAACTTCAGGGGCAATGCAACTGCGTGTCAATGACGGAAGCGCAAATGCTGACAATACTCCCACTGCTTCAGGCGACTTAAAAACGATAATTCAAGACGGAAATTATCATCATCTTGTCTATGTAAACAATGGAAATGGCACTGTAACTTTCTATCTTGATGGAGCAGATAAAGGGACCGTATCTTTTTCTATGACTGGTTCGCTAAATAATACTGAACCTTTAAGAATAGGAGTTTCAACAGGAGGTAATGCGGGACTGCACTCTATAAAAGACGAAGTCCGCATCTACAACAGGGCTTTGTCAGAGGAGGAGATTTCAGACTTATACAACACCAACGGCTACACAACAACAAACTATCCTGGCAAAGTATTAGTTAGAAAATACTCCTCCCCAGAACCAACAATAAGTGTAGGAGCAGAAGAATCAGCATAATAAAACCCCTTGAAACCAAGCTTTGGCTGGCCTTCAAGACCACCACCCCCAAAACCCCAATTCCCAAACCTCAAAAACCACCCCAAATCCTCAAAAAAATCCACTCCCAGCCAAAAACCCTCGCGAACTTCGTTTGACGTTCTGCATGCAAAAACCATTGGAAATCAAACGATTTCTGCATGCAAAAATCGTCAGATATTTAAACGCCAAAAACACAAGCAACTAGACTGCTCTATCCCTACCTTAGTTTCGCTCCACCCACTATCATTTATCCCTTGCGCGCTAAGAGAATTCTGGATTCCAGGATTTGCCTTACCTTCTCCTCTATCATCCTCTCGATTATCTCCGGAGTCATGATGCTTACGAATTCAGCTTTCCTCTTCTCCAGTTCCACAGCTACTTTCTCATCCAAAGGAAGCCTGCACCTTCCGCAGAAATCCGATTCAGGAGGATTCTCGTAATGGCACCTGGGACACTCTTTTGTTTTCAACTCCTCTTCTTTCTTCTCCTCATCCCTCGAGAGTCTTCCGTAGATCCGTAGGATAGCATTGTCCACATCCCTACCAGAGAGATGAACGTAGGTAGAGGGCATGTCAGAACCCTGAACCCACCCAAAGTACTCGCACATCTGTGCTTCCGTTAACTTGTTCGCTAGGTGAGTGGCTCTGGAGTGCCTGAAATTATGAGGATTTACTGGCACCTTAACCCCAGCCCTTTCTGCAAACTTCTTGAGTTTCAGCCTCACATACTGATAACTTATCCTGCTTGCTCGCCTTCTTCTCGCTATGCTCGTCCAAAGATAAGAATCCCTGTCTTCTCGATGAGGGTGGTTCTGTATCCAGCTTGATAGATGGGGAACAGAACAAACCAGCCTTATCCTTCTGGAGCCCTTACCTCCATGAACCTTGATGACTGCTCCGTAATCATCAAAGACAATGTCTTTCAACTTCAGGTTCAATAGCTCGCCTATCCTGCACCCGCTTTCGTAGAGGACAGAGATAAGGGCCTTATCCCTAATGTTTGTTGCTGCCCGGATAAGCTTCTTAATGTCTTCTTTTGTCAGTATTTCTGGCAACTCTTTGGCATTGCCCTTAGTGCTCGTCCTTATCCACTTAACCTCATCGGGATATTCCTGGCTATTCCATTCAAAGCCGTGAAGCCACTGGAAGAACTTCTTAAGGGTTATTCTGTATCCTGCTTTCGTCCACTCGCTGTAATCGCTCCTCTCTATCTTTCCAAGCAACTCCTTGATGTCATCCTTATCCATCCTGCTAAGCCTCTTGTGAGACCATTTGGCTGCTAGCATCTTCAACTTTTCCATGTAGAACAGCACACGAACATTGCTCAGCCCTTGAGAACAGCATTCGTCATGAAATTTAAGGATAAGTTTCTTCTCTCCTTCTGGAATCCTCTGCGAACTTCTAATGCTTTTCAGGCAAGCCTCTAACCTTTTCCTCGGTTCATGGACGTTCATCGTTATAACCCTTATGAGTTTGATGATATGAACAATACCCTAGGAGTTATAACTCAAGTCCGAGCGCCGGGGATGGGCATAAGAACTGGAGTTATAACTCCCATGGCTGTATTCTGTTGTTCTAATATTATTTTGTCCATTGGGATATTTATACTTTCAGCCGTAGGATGATAGACACTGAGAGCCCAAGGATTGAGTTAGAGAGGGGTACCCCCCGTTTAACTCTATCGGAACTTCTATCGGAACGTAAACGATATAAATTTGTTCCGCTAAACCTCAACTATGGATGAAGAGATCATTCACAACGAGCTGCCATTAACAGAGGTCTTTATTCCGACAAGGCTTTTCCATAGAGAAAGTCAGCTAAGGGAGTTAGAGAGATGCTTAAAACCTCTTTTACGAAACAGGATGCCAGAGAACGTTTTCTTGGTTGGCCCTCCTGGAACTGGCAAGACTGTTTTGGCAAGATGGATCCTGGAGAGCTATTTCCGAGGTAGATCAGCCTACATCAACTGCTGGAAATACGGAAGCACCCATGAAGTGTTGAAAGAAATCTTGCTTAGTCTTGAGATACCTATTCATGGTAGGGAGCCCACTTCAGAGCTGATAAAGAGGCTGGAACGCTTATTGAGAGCAAGGAAGATATTAATCTGCTTGGACGAGGTTGATCAGCTTAAGAGGTTTGACATCCTGTACATCCTGGCGAGGGGAAACTGTGGGCTAGTCTTGATATCGAACGATTATCACGCTCTTCTGCATCTCGACGCTAGAATAAGGAGTAGGCTGGCTCTAACTGAAATACACTTTCCAGAGTACAAGCCAGAGGAACTTTTTGATATACTAGAGGATAGAGTACAGTATTCCTTTAGGCCGGGGTCCTTGCCGAAGGCTTTGATTAGGGTAACCTCTCTGCTGGCCAAGGGTGATGCGAGGATCGGGCTTGAGATTCTTAGGAGAGCTGGGAGGAAAGCGGAAGACAAAGGTTTGCGAAAGGTGACTCTGGAGGAAATTAGAGAAGCATCAAAGGAAGCGAAGAAGCTGAGGAAGTCCTACCTTCTCTCGAAGCTGAACGAACATCAAAGGATTATACACGAGATACTCGAGAAGAGAGGGAAGATGCCATCAGGCTTGCTATACAAGGAATATTGTAAACTTGTCAAGCATCCTGTGGTTAGCAGGGCTTACAGAAACTACATGCAGAAAATGGTCAAGCTTGGGCTCGTGAAGGCTGAGGGATACGGAAGATGGAAGAGGTATGAAATCATACTGTGAACTATCGTTTTCAGACGAACCAGAAAAACTGCGATGAGAATATCTTGTCTAGCTATCACATTGCTGATATAATAGGTTGGTGAGAGCGTCTGTGCATCATTTACATCGGTTGGCTATTTCTCCTGATGGATTGGTACACACTTGGCTAAGGAATATTGAGGATGACTAGCGACATCGTGGATTTCGCTAAAGAGATGCTTGAGAAATTGGAAGAAGAAACGAGAGAAAAGGGCGGTAACAAGTACTACACTTGGACCGAGCATCTCAATATTTGGATGAACACGTTTCTGCCTCAGCTACAAGAGCTCTCTGAATTCGAGAAATACAATTCCCTGATGGTCTTGAGACTATCGGAGCTCCAAAATTTGATCACTTGGATTATGATCAGTGTCTGGTACGGTAAATATCATCAAGCCATTAGAGAACTCAGGTACATCCTTGATTCTATAGGTCAGGCATACTATTTGGATATAGAGCACCCAGAAGCTACCATCTCTTGTAAGTTAGAGATCATCAAAGAGATAGAGAAACAAACATTTGGCGCTAGGTTGATTGACAGACTGGATCTAAATCATAAGCAGGAACTGAAGAATCTATATTCTGACTTATCTAAATATGCTCACAGCTCTTACCAAGAATTAGAACCCCTTATCAAAGAAGGCAGGGGTGATTGGCGCGTCACCTTTGCATTTGATGAGGACCAATTTAGTAGAACTGTCGAGCTCACCAACAAAGTGATGGATGCTGTATACTTTATCATGTTCCACCGATTCCCAAAGATCGCCAAAAGGGTCAAGAATAGTAAAAAGATCATGAAATCGATGGAAGAACTTGGATGTAAGCTCAGTTTAAGTTATCTAAGAACTATCTAACCCCTCGTGCCTTCGTTAGCATAAGAACCAAGATGATCAAGCTCATTTTCTCTTGAGTGGGAAGCATACCTTTCTGTCCAATTCTGTCGCATTCTGTATAAGGCAGGCTTATAGTCGAATACGATGTACAGCAATGCTCTCCAGGAAGGCAACAGCGCACATTATGCAATATGAACGATAAAGAAAAAGTCCTCACGGTTTTGGTGCTTCACACGTTCAGTGCAGTATATCATCGAACGAGTAAACATGCGTTGCCACAATCTTCTCAAGTTTCCTCTCCTTTAGGAAGTGCCTCGCCTCGATGTAATCTCTCTTCCTAACAAAGACCAGGACAAGCCTGTCACATAGTTCTATAGCCCTCAACATATTGCTTTTCCAGTCAGATTTGTACTCTACTTCCACGAAAACAAGCTCGTCGTCTTTATCAAAAGCTATGTCAACCATCTTGCCGTCCACGCTAAACTCCTTCACTGGCTCGAAGCCTTTCCTCCTGAGATACCCGTATATCTCATTAACCCAGTAAGCGTGGATGAACCCTCCCTTTCCATATGTCTCCTTGCCCTTCAGCTTCAGGAAATGGCTAGGCGCCCCCTTAGCCTTTGTCTTGAAGCTAACCTCCTCCAAAAGCCCCTTCTCAAGCAAAGACTTCCTTGCTTTTGAGAACCTCGACCTGTGCCACCCCAGATGATATGCCCTTTCTGTGTTCTGCATGAAAGGATATTCCTCCACACTTCTCAGCAACTCTAGCTCATCCTCTTTTAGTTCCTCCCTCTCATCTATTCTTGGCATGAAACCCTTAAGCCTTTCCTCATCAACCTTCTCCAGCTCTAAATCCAAAGACCTAACTAAGAAAGGGTTGCTTGCCAACGGAGTCCTCACTACTGCTCTTCTGTTCTTTAGGCTCGTCAGAAAGCTGGCAAGATAACTCACTTCATCGACCTGCACATAGCCCAGCATGCCGGCCACAGCCCTTATATCCTTTAGGTCCTGCAACCTGAAGATAAAGATGTTCTGCGCATTCTTCCTAATATCGTCCTCTATGTTCGAGGGGCTCTGGGATATGATGACTAAAGATTCGCCCCTCTTCCTCAACCTCGTTGCAAAATCTGTCGTAGCCCAAGTATCGGTTACTATCGCCTTCTTCAGTATTCTGGGGACTAGCAACTGAGCCTCATCCGCTATGAACATGTTCCTGATGGCAGAGCTTTCCTCTCTATTCAGCGCTTCCCTGAGGTATGCGGTTGCCAAACAGTTGTAGATGAGCCTGAGCTCCCTCTTGTAAGCAACCTTCTTGTCCAAGTTATGGAGGTCCACGATGAGGTTGGCATCTTTGAAAGACCCTGGTCCTATGCTAGAGCGCTTGACGAAGAATATCCTCCTCAAGACCGGGTTATCCCTGTAGGGGTTCAGCCTAGTTAATAAAGCAGTTCTTGTCGCATCCAGGTTTCTCAGCCTGAAGGGGGTCTCAGGGTAATGGTAGATGATGTTATCTATGAGCTCAGGTATGCTCTTGCTTCGCAGGAGGCATTTGTCCAGCAGGAAGTTCATCTGTGGGCTCAAATCTTGGTACTCAAGCTCTATGCCCTTGAAGATGGTCTCCCTGAGCAGAAGCTTCGTTAACCCCAGGTCTTCGAGCTCAAAAGGATTGACCCTCAGGTTTGTGCCCACCTCATAATACTTAACCTCTTTCCTCAGCTTTGGTATGATGTTCTTCCATTCGCCCTCCACATCAAGGATACACAGGTTCAGCCCATTATTCTCTGCCCTGATGGCCAGGTTCATTGCAGCCCTCGTCTTTCCACTCCCCGTTACCCCATAGAAGGCAAAGTGGTAGCCGAAGTACTCTGTAGGAAGGCGGAAGAACCCACTCTTTGTATATGCAAGCTCAACCCCTTCTTTGGTTGTAGGTGGCTCGAATGCTCCGAGAAGAGGGGAATGGCAATAGAGGCAGAACTCCCTCTCAGGTGTAACTTTACCGCAGTTGAGGCAGATGACATAGCTCATGCTCTCACCATATGAGCCTTTTCCAGCAGGAGTCGCATATGTTCATGAAATAGAGCTTCCCCTGCCTCCAGACTTCCCTTAACCTTATGCAATCTGGGCAAACAATCTTTTTGCATGAGTCGCACACCCTTGCACAAACTACGCATGTTCTTTTGCCACACACTGCACATCTTGCCCTGATCTGATCCTTCCTGACCGTGGAGCCGCAGGACTCACATATCCAGAGGTCCATATTTATCCCTTAACTTCTTCTTGAGGCACGTTGGGCATAGCATCTCATCGTCTATCCTTGTTAAGCAATCTTTGCAACAGAGCTTCCCGCACCTACTGCACTTCCCGCCTAGATTATCAGCAGTAATTATGTGCCCGCATCCTGCAACGATGAACCTCAGCTTTTCCATAATCCCACCATGCTATCTCAAAGAACTCATTAATGACCTCAAACGAAGTTCAAGGCACTTCAGCTTCTTGAGCACCCTATCCAGCTTTAGGTTGTCCAGCTTAGGAGGCTGGGTCTTTAGCATCTCTTTGATCATAGAGTTAGCGAGTATCAGTTCGCCCGTATCGCTGATCTCATAAGCTTCTGAGATCGGGTTCTTGAACCAAAGTCCCTGAGCCTCGCCCCATTCGAGCAAAACTTTGAGTTTGTCAGATGGACAGTTTATCTTCAGCCTCAACTGCTGATAGCTAAGCTCGCGAGAGCTCAGCAAACCCAGCACTCTGGCAATAACCCTTTCTGTTTCCTCGGCTAGACCAGAAGGATCATGGCCATGTTTACTCATCGCTGTCATCTTCCCAGATGTCGAGAACACTTCCGCATTTCTCGCAGACAGGATAGCCCAGATGCCAGACGATTCCCCAGGCGTTCTTGCTGTCATCGCTCCTGTACTCCTTGCATTTATGGCAGTAGCCTCTCATGCTTAAGTTGATGTAGAAGCAAAAGA
>Ga0190286_1000392_pt1 | contig 18635 bp, 10 predicted proteins | sample 48691834_MG_FD_183241 | JGI IMG/M metagenome (GOLD analysis project Ga0190286, IMG submission 183241) | Hydrothermal vent microbial mat bacterial communities from Southern Trench, Guaymas Basin, Mexico - 4869-18-3-4_MG | ecosystem: Environmental > Aquatic > Marine > Hydrothermal vents >... | reverse complement strand
GAAAAATCTTTAGTAGCCATAGCTCTTCTCTTCTCTCTTTTCCGTATAAAACCCTCACCTTTCTGTGTTCTGGATGAAGTAGATGCTCCCTTAGATGAGCCAAATGTGGAGAGATTCGCCAGATTCTTGAAGGAACTGGCTCAGAATACCCAATTCCTTGTGATTTCCCATAATAAAAGAACTTTATCCCAGGCAGATGTGTTATATGGAGTAACTATGGAAGAACCGGGGGTTTCCAAGATAATATCGGTCAGCCTCAAGGAAGCAGAGGAGAGGATAAATGTCACCCAGTCTTCTTAAAGGTCTGGAGAAGACCCGTTTTAGATTATTACCCGCTTTAAGAAAACTCTTCACTCACAGATTAAAGCCCGAAGACTGGGAAAAATTGGAAGAGATTCTTCTCCAAGCAGATCTGGGAGTGGAGTTGTCTTTACAAGTGGTAGAGAATCTAAGGAGAAAGGGTTACTTTCAACCTAATAGATGGGAAGAGGGATTAAAGGAGGAACTTCTTTCTCTTCTGATGAAAGTTGATAGAAGTATCCGGTTCTCTCCGGTTCCTCCCACGGTAATTATGGTGGTGGGAATAAACGGTTCGGGTAAGACTACCACCATAGGGAAACTGGCTTATCGTTTTCAGAAGGAGGGGAAGAAAGTTCTACTGGCAGCCAGTGATACTTTCCGTGCAGCGGCTATAGAACAGTTACAACTATGGGCAGAGAGAGTAGGGGCAGAGGTGGTTAAACATCAGTACGGCTCTGACCCAGCAGCGGTGGCTTACGATGCTTTAAACGCGGCCAGAAACAGAAAATCGGATATTCTTATCATCGACACTGCGGGTAGAGTCCATACCCGAAGAGACCTTATGGAGGAGTTAAAAAAGATTAAGAGAGTTTTGAAGAAAAGATTTTCTTCCTACTATCCTCCTTCTTACTCTTCCCCTCAGGAGATACTTCTGGTTCTGGATGCTACCACTGGACAGAATGGGATAAATCAAGCGGAAGAATTTCATAATGCTTTAAATCTAACAGGGATAATAGTGGCCAAACTGGATGGGACAGCAAAAGGAGGGATAATCTTTGCTATCGAGAAAAAACTGGGGATTCCGGTTAAAATGGTAGGAGTGGGAGAGAAGATGGAAGATCTGGTAGAATTTTCTCCTCCTGTTTTTGTGAATAATCTTCTGGGTAAATAAAGATGAGGAAGGTGGAAGTTATAGAAAATATTTTCATTTTCCTGGCCATTTTCTCTATCTGGCCGGTAATCTTCAGATGGCCGGGAAGATTCTATCGTTACATTATGTATCTTTTTTTACCCATCCTGGGAATAATTCTCTTTAACCGTGCCCGAAGATTAAGAAAGTTATGGAAGAATTTTCAGGAAGAGGTGAAAAAAGAAGGTGAGAAATTTCGTCCTTAAATTTGCCCTGTGGGTATTTACCTTAAATATCCTGGCTATTCTTTTACTCCTGGTATTAGGAGGGAAAAAAATATCCACCTATTCTTATGATAAAATGGGAGATTATTTCTTTTGGCTTAGGAATTATGAGGAGGCCATTGAAAGTTGGGAGAGAGCCTCTACCCCTTCTACTGAGTTAAAGACCTTGAGGAAGATAGGAATTACCTACCTGATAGAAGGAAAGAGAGAAGAAGGTATAAGGTTCCATATTAAAGCCTTGAAAAAATATCCAGAAGACCCTTTTATAAGATTTAACTTAGCCCTTCTTTATCTCCAGGAGGAGAAACTTGAGGATTCTTTAAGGGAAGTAGAAAAAATACTCTCCCGATATCCTGGTTTTCCTCATGCTCATTATCTCAAAGGATTGGTTTACGAAAAGAAGGGAGAAGAGGAGAAAGCCTATCAGGAATTCATGCAGGAGTTAAATAATAATCCCGGATGTGCAGGAGCCTGGGGAAAAATTGAGATCTTAAAAAAGGAGTGAACAGATATGGGAGCTACTTGGCGAGGATTCTTTATAGGTATTATTTTTTGTGGAATAGCCGCCTTAATGGCTCACTATAGTATCAATATAGTACATGGGTCTTATATGGCTATAGACCATATGCCTATGGCGGGAATTTTTCTTTTCTTCCTTATAGTAGGGGTATTGAATGTCCTCCTGGCTCTTATAAGGAAACCCTTGCAACTTACTTCCGCCGAGTTACTTCAAATCTACATAATGTTGCTTTTAGCCTGTTCAGTAACCACTATGGGATTGGGTTCTCAATTTTTACCCATTATAAGTGCTCCTCATTACTATGCCTCTCCAGAGAATAGGTGGGGAGAGTTAATTTTACCTCACCTTAATAAGTGGTTATTTGTACAGGATAAGGAAGCAGTAAGGAGTTTCTTTGAAGGTCTTCCTAAAGATACTCCTTTACCCCTTAAACCCTGGTTAACGCCCATTTTGGCTTGGTCTCCCTTTCTACTTTCTCTTTTTGTGGTAATGATATGTATTCCCGTTATCCTGAGCAAACAATGGATTGAGAGAGAAAGACTTATCTTCCCTTTAGTCCATCTCCCCTTAGAGATGGTCAAGAAGGAATCCCCGGATAGCCTCTTCACTTCCTTTTATAAAAACAAACTCATGTGGCTGGGTTTCTTCATCCCTGTGTTTATAAGTAGTTTAGATTCTATCCTCCATTACTACCTTAAAATTATGCCCAGCATTTCTCTGGTTAAAGATGTACCCGCTTTCCGGCGCACCCGCAGTATACACTTCCGACTCAGTTTCCCTGTGTTGGGATTTATATACCTTACCAATCTCAATGTTTCTTTCAGTCTCTGGTTCTTCTCCCTTCTCTTTCAGATTGTCTCGGGAATTTTCAATATCACTGGAGTAGCCTCCATAGAAAACTTAGGGATTTACGGGACACGGGATGTCATATTTAACCATGTGGGAATAGGTGCCATTACCATTTATGCTCTATACGGTCTGTGGATAGCCAGGAGTCATTTGAAAGAGGTTTTCCGGAAGGCTCTGAAGGGAGGAGAGGAAGAGGGAGGAATTATTTCTTATCGGACAGCCTTCTGGGGGGCGGTAATTGGTAGTATAGTAATGATTTGCTGGCTGGTATTTGCTGGGATACCCCTTTTCCCTGCTCTATTCTACTTCTTCCTGGCTTTTGCTATTTATTTAGGGGTAACCCGGGTAGTGATAGAAGGAGGAGTCCCTACTTTGGTAGCCTCAGGAATTGCTACTCCTCAGACTATCTCTTCCCTGGGGACAAGTGTTATTGGAACCAAAGGATTGGCTAACATGGCTTTAACTTACGTTTATTCTGCAGATATTCGGACCTATGTAATGTCTGCTGCTTCTAACTCCCTTAAGATTGTCTATGAGGGGATAAAAAGGAATAGAAGGCTTATCTTCTTGTCCATGCTGGTAGCGGTAATAGCAAGTTTTACCACCTCTATTCTCATAGACTTTTATCTGGCATATCGGTATGGAGGGATAAACCTCAACAGTTGGTACTTTGTCGGAGGGCCCCAGGCACCTTACCGTTTCCTGGCGGATAAAATCCTTCATCCCACTCCCCCAAATTTAACCGGATGGATTGCTAAATTAACGGGAGGAGGGATCATGTTTCTCCTCATGTTCATGAGGGAGAGATTTATCTGGTGGCCTCTCCATCCCATTGGATTTGCTATAGGTTCGGTATGGCTCATGGACAAGTTATGGTTTTCCATCTTTCTGGCCTGGATGCTTAAAAGCCTCATCTTAAGGTATGGAGGACCTACCATTTACTTCCGAAGCCGACCATTTTTCTTAGGATTAATTCTTGGTCAGTATTTTGCAGCAGGGCTGTGGTTTGTGATAGACTTAATCACAGGGGTCACGGAGCATGTGGTGTTCTGGATTTGAGGAGGGAAGGATGGGAAGAAAAGTTTTCTTGGCTTGGATTTTTGTCTTGCTCTTTATTCCTCTTTTAGCCCAAGAAGGGGCAAAAAGTTCCTGGGGAGAGGTAAAAGAGGAGGAGATAAGAAAGGATCTTCAGTATCTCTCTTCTCTGGGTTCAAGGATCCCCGGTTACCCAGGTAATAAGAAGGCAGCCGATTTCGTATACCAGCGTTTTCTTAACTTAGGCCTTAAAAATGTAAAGAAGGAAGAGTTTGAGGTAACTATCCCTGTAGATAAAGGGGGCCAACTCTGGATAGCAGGAGAAGAAAAGAAATTTAAAGTTTACTCTCTCTGGCCCAACCTGGTTAGAACCTCTACTCTACCTCCGGAGGGGATAGAGGGGAAACTCTTATACGGAGGGAAGGGAGACTATGCCTTCTTAGAGGGTAAAGATATTAAGGGAAATATCTTACTCCTTGACTTCAACTGTGGGGATAGGTGGATAGAATGGGCTATGTTTGGAGCCCAGGCTATCATTTTCCTGGAGCCAGAGAATACTCATCGGTATCAGGCGGATAAGAAGTTTCTTTCTCATCCCTTAGATATCCCCCGCTTCTGGATAAACAGGGAGGACGGTCTTTATCTGATAAGGCGACTTAAAGAGAAAACTTTAAGAGTAAAACTTAAAGCCCGCATGCATTGGGAGAAGGTTACAACCTGGAATATAACAGGCTTTCTGGAAGGTTCGGATCCAGAATTGAAGAAAGAGACCATTATTCTCTCTTCCTTTTACGATTCCATCTCCGTAGTCCCTTCTCTTTCTCCAGGTGCGGAGAATGCCACAGGAATAGTGGCTCTTCTTCAGATAGCCAGAGTTCTTAAAGAGAATCCACCTGCCCGAAGTATTCTTTTCCTGGCTACTTCTGCTCATTTCCAGTATCTGAAAGGAATTAACACCTTTATACATCAACACCTGAGAAGAGAAGAGCCTTTTAAGTCCCGAATTAAGGAGCCAATAGAGGCTAAACTCTTCATTGGTTTAGACCTTTCCACAGGTTCGGATGAACTGGGGATATGGCATGGTAGCAGGGAGTTCTATTTCCAGAAGTTCTTTGCTCCTTTCGGGAAGAAATTTGAAAAGTACAATCAGGAAGTCTGTAAAGTTTTAGGATATCCTCCCGAGAATACTCTCACCAACGGTATCAGTCCCATACGAGGTATAAGTTGGGATACCTTAGTTCCCGAAGAAGTAAGGGTGGATGGACAGTTAGTTCTGTGGACAGGGACTCCTTCCCTTACTTTCTTTACCATAAACGATAGCCGTTCTTTGGTGGACACTCCTCTGGATACTGTGGGAAGACTTAATTTAAACCATCTCCTAAGGCAGATAAAGGTTCTAAATGGTCTTCTTCATCTTGCCTTAAATGACAAAAATCTCTTTCCTGAGTTTAAGATGGAACTTAAGGAAGATATAAGGACTCTCAAAGCCCAACTGGTTACTTTCAATCCCCGCACTTCCTTTGTCCCCTCTGATCCGGTGAAGGGAGCCATAGCCTATGCCTCTTCTACGGGTATAAAAAAGAATTATATGGGAGTGAGGGGATTCTTCTTAGAACTTACAGATGAGAAAGGTTATGCTATTTTTCCTGGCTGGACTAAAGAAATGCTCTCTGATGAAGTTTACCTTCAGGGCTTTTATCTGGATCCTTTAACTGGAGAAATAGTCTTGGCACCTGACCTGGGAGTGAATGGGAATGAGAACTACCCTATGAAAGTGAGAATTGACCTTATGGAGAAGGAACATATGATAGTCCTCTTCCCTTGTAAATCCATAAATGTTTTTGACCTCATGGATCCTGCCTTTCTCATTGCTCTGGACAGGTTAGATGTTTTTGATATGGGAAACAGTATCCCCTATGCTTATGGTCATTCTCTGATATTACCCCGTAAATGGTCCTGGAGTTCCCGGGTGGAACCAGTGGCTACAGTATTTGCTCAGCCTCATACCCGCCTAAAGGTTATAGGAAGTTCAGGCCCCTTAGGTAAGAGGTATCTTCTCCTTAATTCTCTCTCCTTTACCAAGAAAGAAGAGGCAGAGGGAATAGGATTTTCTGCCGATGAGGTAAAGAGCATTCTTCTTACCCCCTATCAGGGTGCCCATGACATGCTTTATCTTAATGAGTATCGTATACGCAATCAGATAAAGTATGGGATAAGTAATAAGAGACTGGAGAGTTTACATGGAAAAGCAAGAGAGTTCTTGGATAAGGCTACGGAGGCTTTAAAACATAAGGCCTGGGGAGACTTCATGCATTTTTCCAGGCGAGCCTTGGCTATTGAATCTCGTGCCTATCCTGATGTTAAGGCTACCTCTAATGATGTGATTAAGGGAATAATTTTCTACTTAGCGGTTCTTCTTCCTTTTGCCTATTTTGCGGAGAGGTTAGTCTTTGGATTCCCTGATATTAAGAGGCAATTGATAGGTATATTCGGTATCTTTATAGTTATCTACTGGATAATGAGAATGGTTCATCCTGCCTTCAAACTGGCTAATGCACCAGAGGTTATTCTTCTCTCCTTTATCCTCCTTGCCCTCTCGGTAATTGTAGTATCTCTTATAAGTGGGAAATTTGAAGAGCAGATGCAGCAGATGAAGAGGGAAAGAGCCAAGATTTACGAGGTGGATGTGGGGAGAATAAGTGCTACTGCTGCTGCTTTTGCTTTAGGAGTATCCAATATGAAGAGGAGGAAAGTGAGGACCTTTCTTACCTCTGTAACTTTGATCCTTCTTACCTTTACCGTTCTCTCCTTTACCTCAGTTAAGACTTACCTCCGTTTTAATAAGATCTTGAGACCCAACAAGCCCTTATACCAAGGGCTATTGATAAGGGATAGAGTATGGAATCCCATTGAAGAGCCTGCTCTTTACCATATTGAGAATGAGTTTAGAGGTAGAGCCACACTGGCTCCCCGTGCCTGGTTCATCTGTCCTCACATTGAGAGTCAAACCTTTATTAAGATAAGGAGGGGAGAGGAGAGGACCTTTGCTATGGGACTTCTGGGTATGACTCCAGAAGAAGCACAGATTACCCATCTGGATAAGTATCTTAGTAAGGGAAGATGGTTTAAAGAAAAAGATGAGGAGGCTATAATCCTCCCCAGAGAGATGGCAGAACTTCTGAATATAAAAGAGGAAGAGGTGGGTAAGGCAAAGGTAAGGGTGATGGGGAAAGAACTCACGGTGATTGGAATCCTGGATTCAGAGAAAATAAAGGATTTAAAGGATCTGGATGATGAGAGGATCACTCCCGTTAACTTCACCATGCTGGGGGCAAAAACTTTAAAGCGGTTAGAAGAGGAGAAGACAGTCCGGGCAGGAGTAGGAGGGAAAGGGATTCTTGAGTCCTTCACCCACATGGAAGTCTCTACTATCCCTATAGTCCCTTATGAGTTTGTTATGGAGAATGGAGGCACTCTCCAGTCTGTAGCGGTAAAGTTTCCTAAGGGGACCAACATCATCAAGGAAGCAGAAGATTTTGTTTCTCGATTGGGGATAACTATATTTACGGGGGTGAAGGATAAGGTATGGGTTTATAGCGCTGTAGGACTAACCTCTTTTTCAGGAATAGGGAATCTTGTAATACCCATACTAATTGCTTCTCTTATCGTTCTAAACACTATGCTGGGTTCAGTATATGAGAGGATAAAAGAGATAGGGACCTATTCCTCCGTGGGACTGGCTCCTGTTCATATTGCTGCTCTCTTCATTGCCGAAGCCTCCGTTTACGCTGTCTTGGGCGCAGTGGCAGGGTATCTCTTGGGACAGGTTATAGCCAAGGTAATGACCACTATAGGATTTTTAGCTGGACTCACTCTTAACTACTCCTCTTTATCAGCAGTATCTTCCACTCTGCTGGTGATGGCAGTAGTGATTCTCTCCACTATTTATCCTGCCCGCAAGGCTGCTCAGATGTCGGTTCCAGATGTGACCCGAAGGTGGGTTCTTCCTGAGCCTCAGGGAGATATCTGGGAGTTTGATTTTCCTTTCACTATAAGCGGTAGAGAAATCTTAGGGTTGTATGTGTTTTTCCGAAACTACTTCTCTTCCTATGCGGAAGAGTCAGTGGGGACTTTCTACACCTCGGGAGTAAAATTTACTTCTTTTGAAATGAAAGGAGAGAAGGGTTACTCCATAGAGATGCTGGTACATCTGGCTCCCTTTGATTTAGGAGTGAGTCAGTATACCCATCTTAAAGCCATCCCTACAGGAGAATATGGAATCTACCTTATCCGGGTAACTCTGGAGAGAAAAGGAGGAGAGATAGGTGCTTGGAAGAGAGTCAACCGAAGGTTTCTGGATACCTTAAGGAAACAGTTCTTGGTATGGAGGACTCTAAGTCCCAGAGTTAAAGAAGAGTATAGAAAGGAAGGGGAAGAGATTCTAAAGAGGGAAGAAAAGAATGAGTGATAAAGAAAGGACTGTAGAGAAGATATGGGAGAAAGAACCCTTTCAGGAGGGGTTCAATGTCAAGACTGTTCTGGCAGCCTTATTTATCGGATTTGTTATGCTACCCGGAGCCATATACCTGGGGCTTATTACAGGTGCTGGAATTGGAGGCGCTGCTCAGTGGGTTACCATTATCTTATTCGTGGAGATAGCCAAAAGATCTCTGGTAGAACTCAGAAGACAGGAGATTTATATAATTTATGTCTTAGCAGCCAGTCTCGTCGCTCCGGGTTTGATCATGGGAACTGCTTCTCTAACCCTTCAAGGAGGTGCCTTTGCAGAGAAGATATGGCAGCAGTATTTAAAACAGTCACCTTATGCGAAAGCCTTTGGCTTAGCGGATAAGATCCCTACCTGGGTAGTTCCTCCCGCAGATTCTCAGGCGCTTATGAAAAGGACTTTTCTCCACAGAGACTGGCTTATTCCCATTGCTCTACTCATAGGTCATCATATCCTTTTCCGGGTGAATTACTTTGGATTGGGGTACCTTTTCTATAAGTTAGCCAGCGATGTAGAAAGGCTACCCTTCCCCATGGCTCCGGTAGCGGCAGAAGGAGCTACAGCCTTGGCAGAAAGCAGTGCTAAGAGAGAAACCTGGCGATGGAGAATCTTTTCCATCTCCGCCATGATAGGGATAATCTTTGGGTTGTTCTATGTAGTGATACCCACCTTTACCGGACTTATGATGGCTAAACCCTTGATGCTAATTCCCATTCCCTGGCTGGATGCTACTGATGAAGTTGGCTCCTTCCTTCCTTCTTCCATAATAGGTTTTGTTACTGACCTGGGCACCCTTCTGGTAGGTTTTGTTTTGCCTTTCTGGGTGGTGATAGGAACCTTCATTGGGTCTGTGGGAGCCCAGTTTGTTATGAATCCCATCCTTTACAAGAGAGGCATTATCCAGCACTGGCGTCCAGGGATGACAGCCATCCCTGCCAACGTCACTACCATGATGGATGTGTGGATTTCTGTATCCATCGGATTAGGAGTGGTAGTGGGGTTGGTGGGAATGTGGAGAGTGATAACCACCTTTGTCAAGAAGCCCAAAGGGTCTGCTTCTTTAGAACCTCTCTCCAAGGAGGGAAGAGGAGATTTCCCTGTCTGGCTATCCCTTCTGGTATGGCTTGTCTCTACCACTCTCTATATTATCATCTGTCATAAATTAGTACCTCGATTTCCTTTATGGATTTTTATACTTTTTGGCTTTGTCTTCACTCCTCTCCTCTCCTTTATCTCCGCACGTATGTTTGGGATTACAGGAGTGGCTACGGGTATAAGTTTCCCTATGGTAAGGGAAGGCACTTTCATCCTTTCCGGATATAAAGGAGCAGATATCTGGTTTGCTCCAGTCCCTTACTTTAACCATGGATGGGTGACTCAGAGATTTCAGGAATTACATTTAACCAGGACTCGTTTCCCTTCTTGGGTAAAGGCAGAGTTCACTGCTTTAGGAGTTATGCTTCTCTGTTCTTTTCTCTTCTGGGAAATTATCTGGAGAATGGGTCCCATCCCTTCCTCTACCTATCCTTATGTTCAGAAAATGTGGCCTATGTCTGCCATATTCAAATCCCTCTGGGCTACTGCTACTTTACCCGGAGGGGCTAAATGGATGCTGGGAGCCTTAAAAATTAAATACATGATTTTAAGTTGTGGTATAGGTCTGGCCCTTTATTTCCTTATAAGTATCTTACGTATTCCTATCCCTACCTTTTATGGTATTGTGGGAGGGGTCTCTTTACTTCCTCATTACGCCTTACCCATGCTGGTGGGAGCTCTTTTGGGAAGATATTTCTTCGCTAAGAGGATAGGGGAAGAAACCTGGAGGCGCTATACTCCCATTATCCTGGCAGGATATGCATGCGGTATGGGATTGATTGGTATGGCAGCTATTGCCCTGGCCCTCATTGCTAAAACTGTAACTGCTTTAATTTTCTAATTTTTTCCATGTATAAATCCTTACGAGGGACAAGAGACCGTATAGGTAAAGAAGCAGAGGAATTTCATCTCATAGAGGAGAAGGCCAGAAAACTTTTTCAGACCTTTGCCTTCCGGGAAGTAAGAACACCTCTAATAGAGGAGACCGGGCTCTTTGTAAGAAGTATAGGAGAAAGTACCGATATTGTGGAGAAAGAGATGTTTTCCTTCCAGGATAAAAAGGGGAGGAATATCTCCTTAAGACCGGAAGGAACTGCACCGGTGGTGAGAGCCTACTTGGAGAAAGAAATCTATAAGCAAGAAAGTATGAGCCGATTTTACTATATCGGCTCCTTTTACCGTTACGAGAGACCTCAGGCAGGAAGAGAAAGGGAGTTTCATCAGGTGGGAGTGGAGGTGCTGGGTTCCTCCCATCCTGCTACTGATGCAGAGATAATCTATTTAGGGTATCTGTTTTTGAGGAGTCTGGGAATAAAGAATTTCAAAATATGGCTGGGAAGTGTAGGTTGCCGGAAAGATAGAGAATCTTTTAAGGAAAAAATCTTAAAGATTTTGAGAAGTAAAGAAAATCTCTTATGTAAGGACTGCCGGAGAAGAATGAAAGTAAACCCTTTAAGAGTATTTGACTGTAAGGTTAAGGAGTGTCAGAAGGTGGTTTCCTCTCTTCCTTCTCTTCTGGATTCCCTCTGTGAAGATTGTCGGCTCCATCTGGAAGAGGTGAAGGGATTTCTTAAAGAACTTGCAGTCCCCTTCCAGTTACATCCCAGTCTGGTGAGAGGGCTGGATTATTACACTCGCACCACTTTTGAGATGGAATTTCCCCTCCTGGGTGCGCAGAAGACACTCCTGGCTGGAGGGAGATACGACCATCTGGTGGAGGAACTGGGCGGTCCTTCCATCCCTGCCTGTGGTTTTGCGGCAGGAGTGGAGCGTCTGATAGTAGCTCGGGAAAAAGAAGGAAGGATAGAACTTCCTTCTTTTTCCCGTCCTCTGGTTTATCTCTGTTATGTGGATAAAAAATTTTTTAGGGAAGTTTTCCTCCTTACTCAGGAACTTAGAGAGAAAGGGATATCCTCAGAGATGGATTATCTGGGTAGAAGTCTTAAAGCCCAGTTGAGAAATGCCCATCGCTTAGGAGTAAAATATTCCTTGATTATAGGTGAAGAGGAAAGTGAAAAAGGGGTGGTGAAGGTGAAGGATATGGAAGCAGGGAAAGAGGAAGAGGTGAAGAGGGAGAGGATAGAGAAATTCTTACGAGAGAGGCTCTCTCATGTCTTATAAGAGAACCCATTACTGTGGTCAAGTAAAAGAGATCGGAGAGAAGGTAATCCTTACCGGATGGGTAAGGAGAGTAAGAGACCATGGAGGAGTGATATTTATAGACCTGGCAGATAGAAGTGGAGTAGTACAGGTGGTTTTCAACCCGGAGGAAGGAGAAAAACTCTTTGAGAAAGCAAAGAACTTGAGAAATGAGTATGTAATAGGAGTTAAAGGGAAGGTGAGAAGAAGACCTCAGGGTACAGAGAATCCTAAGATTCCTACCGGTGATGTAGAAGTGGTGGCTGAAGAGATGGAGATACTCAATACCTCCATCCCTCTTCCCTTTGATATCGATGAAAAGAATCTTACAGAGGAGGTAAGACTAAAGTACCGATACCTGGATTTAAGAAGGGAAGAGATGTTAAGGAATCTGTACCTCCGACATCTTACTTACCAGGCTATAAGGGAGTTTCTGGTTTCTGAAGGGTTCTGGGAAGTGGAGACTCCTTTCTTAAGTAAAAGTACTCCAGAAGGAGCCAGGGATTATTTAGTCCCTTCCCGTATCTATCCTGGTAAGTTCTTTGCCCTTCCCCAGTCTCCCCAACTTTACAAGCAGTTGCTCATGGTGGGAGGGATAGATAGATACTTTCAGATTGTGCGATGCTTCCGGGATGAGGATTTGAGAGCAGATAGACAGCCGGAATTTACCCAGATAGACTTGGAGATGTCCTTTGTGGAGAGAGAGGAAGTTATGGAGTTAAGCGAGAGACTAATGGCACATATTTTTGAGAAAGTCCTTAAAGAAAAAGTTTCTCTCCCTTTCCCCAGGCTTACTTTTGAGGAGGCCCTGGAGAAGTATGGAGTGGATAAACCAGATACCCGTTTTGGGATGGAACTGATAGACTTTACCCCTCTTTTAGAGAAATCCTCTCTCTCCATATTTCAGGAAGTGATAAAGGAGGGAGGAGTAATAAAGGGATTTCTGGTAAAGAGCGGAAGTTCCCTTTCCCTTAAAGAAAGAGAAGAACTCATTAAAGAAGCCAGGACTCTGGGTGCAGGAGGGCTTGTGTGGATAGAGTTTAAAGAAAAGGAGATTAAATCCCCTATTTCTCGTCATCTTAAGAAGGAAGAAATAAAAGGAATGAAGACCCTATCCCAAGCCAGGGAGGGAGACCTTCTCTTATTGATAGCTGATAAAAAGGAGATAGTCCATGAAGTTTTGGGAACTTTAAGGGTAAATCTGGCCAAGAGACTTAATCTCATCCCCTCTCCTCCACCTTTTGTCTTTACTTGGATTGTAGACTTTCCCCTTCTGGAGTACGATGAGGAGGAAAAACGCTGGACAGCCCGTCACCACCCCTTTACTGCTCCTCGAGAAGAGGATATACCTCTGCTTAAAAAAGATCCAGGGAAGGTAAGAAGCAGGGCCTATGATCTGGTTCTTAATGGGGAAGAGATCGGGGGAGGGAGTATCAGGATAAACAGGAAAGATTTACAACTGGAGATTCTTCAACTTCTGGGAATCCATCGTCGAGAGGCAGAAGAGAAGTTTGGTTTTCTCTTAGAGGCTTTATCTTATGGTGCACCTCCTCATGGAGGGATAGCCTTTGGTCTGGATAGACTTCTTATGATAATGTCCGGTTCCCCTTCTATAAGGGATGTGATAGCCTTTCCCAAGACTCAGAAAGCGGTATGTCTTACCACTCACTCTCCTTCCTCAGTTACGGAGAGACAACTTAGAGAACTCCATCTTAAATTTTCCTGGGAAGAGTTAAAATAATTTTTCCCTGAAAGGACTTCAGGAAGAAAGGCGAAGTTTCTCAGCGGATAATTTAGCCAGATGTAATTTCTCCTCTTCCAGAATTCCCTCTATAATCTCCAAAGAAAAGGGGAAAAAGTTCTTCATCTGAGTAAAGAAAAGGACAGAATCCTTCTCCAATTCTATAGCCTCCTTTAGAATTTCTTCTAAGGATAGGGAGTTGTCTCTCTGGTAAGGGAAAGAATCTTCTCCTACCAGGGCTCTGAGATATACTTCGTATTCTGGAGAGCCTACCAAAAGGTCCTGATTTTCTTTTACTTTATCTTGTAGTTTTTCCAGGGATAGACGATGTTTTACTTCTTCTTCGTATAATTGGCGAAAAAATTTTTTAAATTTTTCCTCTTTTACTATCTCTTTAAGTAGTGAATAGAAGCGATATTCCTTTATCTCCATCTGAACCGCATACTCCAGAATATCTTTAAGAGAAATTCCCATATCCAAAGCAGGATCTCCCAATTTCTCTCTTAATCCTTACCTCTTAAAACTTTCTCAATCTTCTCCACCATGGATTCCACATCCAGCCTCATCTGCCGGTAAAGGTCTTCTGGGTCTGCAGAACCACCATAATAGGTAAGTCCACTTCGGAAGAGACGAGCTTCCCATCCTTTCTCTGCTATAATCATCCCCACCGAACTTCCCAGTCCAGTCCCTATGTGATGATCCTCATAGGTGAAGAGATAGCCAGTGGAGGAGGCTTTTCTTAATGCTTCAAGGTCTAAGTCTGTAAGGCAGGCAAAGTTCCAGACCTGAAGAGATATCCCCTTCTTCTTTAACTCTTCCCAGATTTTTACCGCTTTATGAACTAAGGAGCCATAGGTAAGCAGGGCTCCGTCTTCCCCCTCTCTTATAAGGTCTGCTTTACCATAGATGAATTTATAATCCTTAGCAAAGTAAGGTTCTCCGTCCTCTCTCAATATAACGGGTATTTTTGACCTTCCCATGACTATGAGCCAGTTCCCTTTCTGAGGAGTCACGTATCTTATCACTCTATCCGTCTGGTTGGGGTCAGCCGGTGCTATTACCTTAAAGCCGTAAAGGTTCTTGAAGACTCCTAAGTAATCGGTACATTGATGAGTTTTACCATCCTTACCCACATCCACTCCACAATGAGTGCATACAAGTTTCAAGTTGGTAAAGTTCATGTCATTGAGTCGGTGCTGATTATAAGTCTCATCCACCCCAAATACCCCGAAATCGGCAAAGAAAACAATAACTCCTTGCGTGGAGAGAGCCCCAGCAATAGTGGCAGTATTATGCTCCTGCACTCCACTTTCAAAGAAATTCTCTGGCCAGACTTCCTTAAAGTAACCAGCCCTAACGGAAGGAGCCAGGTCACAGTCAAACACGGCTATGGGAGTTCTATCCTTCTTCCCTTTATTGAGGGAGGCTAAATCACCCAGGGCTTTCCCAAAAGCAGTTCGGTTATCTGTCTTATCCTCTTTCGTATAAATTCGGGGTTCCCCCACTTCCAGACTATAGGTAAGTTGGGTAGAGCGAGGTTTGGTGGTGGGGGTAAAGTTTTCCCTTAAAGTTCGGTATTTCTCCAGGTCGTCTTCTATCCCCAGTTCCTCCAGAGCCCTCTTGTATTCATCGGGCTTTAAGGCTCTCCCATGGTAATCCCATTCATTTTCCATAAAAGAGACACCTTTACCCATTACTGTATGAGCAAGGATAGCCACCAAGTTCTCCTCATCCTCCCTCGCCTCTTTCAGAGCCTCATAAATTGCTCCATAGTCATGTCCATCTACTTCCAGAACTTTCCAGCCATCAGCCTCATAACATCCCTTAATGTTCTGGGGCATTACCTCATCCAGCCATCCATTGATCTGCAGGCGATTATAATCAATTATCACGGTAAGGTTGGTCAAACCGAACTTTCTGGCAAATCTTCTGGCTTCTGACACCTGTCCCTTAGCCTGTTCTCCGTCACTCATAGCCACAAAGGTATGCCATCCCTCTCCCTTTATCTTGGCTGCCAGAGCCATTCCACATCCAGCAGATAGACCCTGCCCCAGATTTCCTGTGGACCACTCAATTCCAGGTATACTCCTTACAATATGCCCTTCAAAAAGACTTCCAATTCTGCGGAAACCGCTTATGGCTTCCTCCAGATTTACAAACCCTAATCTTCCCAGGACAGAATAAAGAGCAGGAGAGGTATGTCCATGAGAGACGATGATTCTATCCCTTAAAGGGTCTTCAGGATTCTGGGGAGTTATATTAGCATAGGAGTAAAGCACCAGATATATATCCACCGAAGACATGGAACCCCCTGGATGACCAGAATTAGCCAGGGTGGTCATCTTGAGGATATCTCCCCTGCATAGTCTCCCCAGTTCCTTTAAATTCTCTATCTCTTCCTTAGAAAGAGTAGGTTTAACAAATCCTTTCCCCTTCATCTTCACCTCCTTATGCTATAATGAGGGCTAACTTTATTCAGAGAAAAAATTATACCCAAAATGAGGAGGGAAGGGAAGGGATGAAAAGAAGAGAGAAGGTCAGGGAGAAGAATCCTTAGAAGAAAAATGGTTAGAACCAAGATAATCTGCACTCTGGGACCGGCTTCCGAGACTCCTACCGTTATTCGGAAAATGATGCTGGCGGGAATGGATGTGGTAAGGCTTAACTTCTCCCATGCTTCCCAGGCGATCCATAAAAAAAGAATGGAGGTAGTGAGAGAATTAAATAAAAAGTATCGCCGACACATAAGGATACTACAAGACTTAGAAGGTTACCGGATAAGGATGGGAAAATTCAAAGAGGGGAAACCTATAACCCTGGAGAGACGAAAGGTAGTTTACTTAACTCAGGAGGATATAGAGGGAGAAGGAAATCTTCTCCCCTTTGATTATCATGGGTCTTTAGAAGGGATAAAAAGGGGGCAATTCATCTACATAGATGACGGAAGAATTGCCCTGAAAGTTTTAGAAGTTACTCCTCCACGCATAAAGACCCGAGTCATCGTGGGAGGAGTTCTTAAGGAGAGGAAGGGAGTAAATATTCCGGATGTTCCCTTAGAGTTCCCTCCTTTAACCGAAAAAGATAAGAAGGATATCCAGTTTGGGATTAAGAATAAAGTAGATTTTATAGCCCAGTCCTTTGTGCGAAAGGCGGAAGATATCCTCAGAGTAAAGAATCTTGTAAAAAATTCCCTCCCTCATTGTTTAATCATTGCCAAGATAGAGAACAGAGAGGGTATAGAAAATATAGAGGAAATTTTAGAAGTCTCAGACGGGATTATGGTTGCCCGGGGAGATATGGGAATTTCCTTACCCCTCTATCAGATTCCCATCATTCAAAAGGAGATTATCAGGAAATGTAAGGAGAGGGGAAAGTTCGTAATTACCGCCACTCAGATGCTGGAACATATGGTGGAAAATCCACTTCCCACCCGGGCTGAGGTAACCGATGTTGCCAATGCCATCCTGGATGGGACAGATTACCTTATGCTTTCTGCGGAGACCGCCATTGGGAAATACCCGGTGAAGGCGGTGGAGATGATGAATAAGATAATTCAGTTTACCGAGAAGTCCTCTTATTATAGAGAGGGAAGAAAGAGTTAAAGTGATGAGAGAGGGGATGGGTTTAGAGTTTTAGGGTTATTTTTTTCTTCCTTAAGATTTTCAGTTGCATTTTAGCCTCGATCAGGCTCCACTATCCAGTCAAAAGTAGGGACAATTCTCAGTTCACCTTTTCTCTCTCTGGACTCAAATCCTCCCTCTATCTGTCCTGCCAGGTACCAGAATCGAGCGTATATTCTCTCCAATCCCTCTTCTTTTCTCTCCTTAAGCCAGAGTTCTTTATACCTTCGAGCCAGATTAAGGTAGTGGGAGGGATTTACCTTCCCTTCTAATTTCTTCAAGCAGACCTCCAGCATCTCCTTAAGGAAAGAAAGTTCCTCAGGTAAAGAAAGGGAGGAGGCTTCTTGCCAGAGTTTTTCCCACTCCCTTTTATTCACCTTCCAGTTATATTTAAGAAAACAGGGACTTTCCCAGAGTATATATTTGTGCAAATCTGCAAATTGACCTTCCCCGAATTTTTTGCGAATCTCTAAGATTTCTCCTTCTCTGCTTAAAGTCTTCCATCCTTCCTCCCATTCACCTTTCCCTTCTGCCAATTCCATGGTAGCCACCAGTAAAGGATAAAGAAAAGTGAACAGGCACTCTCCGCCGTCATCTCCCCAGGAAGTTACCAGAAATCCTTCTACCTTCTTTTTGGCAGCCTCCAGGAAATTTTTAAGATTCCTTATAGCCTTCCCAAAATGGGGATAGAAACAAGCCCAGTTATGAAATCCAGGAGCCACTATCTGCTTAAAGTTTCCTTGAGAAAGAGTCTCTATCCTCTCCTCAAAGTATTCTTTCCCTTCCGGTGAGTAATCCCAGTTTACCAGAAGAGATTCTCCCCATACCTCATCTTTCATAATCTCTCTCCACCGCTTACCCTCTTCCCTTAGGAAACAGCCCGTTATCATGTCACTCCAGAGGAGAGGAATTTTCCCTCTTTCCCTCACCTTTTTTAGTATTTGCTGGTGATGTTCTTTATAAATCTGGGGACCCTTAAAGACTCCGTATCTGGTTAAACTCTTCCCTCTTCCCAAAGCCCAGGTCTCATCCCCACCTACATGAATGAAGGAGGAAGGGAAAAAGTCCAGAACTTCCTCCAGTAACTCCAGAGTAAAATTCCTGGCTTCTGGATTATCCGCATCCAGACACCCTTCTTGAGGGTTCCACCACTCGCTGAACTTCCGATAGGGTTTTAAAGTAAGTATATGCTCCATATGCCCACAGAGTTCCAGAGAGGGAAATACCTCTATCCCCATTCTCTTCCCATACTCTATAATCTCTTTAAGTTCCTCTCTCTCCATTCTCCCCCTCCCCCATCCTATGAGAGGATGCCTCTTCCAGGCGAAGAGGTCTTCCAGATAGATAGCCAGATGCGTGTATTTGAGTAGGAAAAGCCACCTTATAATCTCCTTGAAATAATCCACCGTAGGGACTGCTCCCCGGGCAATATCTAAGTGAAAGCCCCGGAAAGAAAAGTTCATCTCATCTTCCACTCTTACTTGGGGAATGAACCCCTCCTTAATTCTTAAGAGTTGCACTAAGGTGGAATAGACTAAATTCTCTTCCCCCCATACTTCTATCCTTCCCTTCTTAACCTCTATCCCGTAGCCCTTTCCCTTGACCTTTACCATCTTCCAGGAACCCTCCTTTATCCCCCACTCCTGAAGAGGGAAAGGGGTACTTTTTAGTCCATCAAAAGGGAAAAATTTACCT
>Ga0190286_1000391_pt1 | contig 18646 bp, 21 predicted proteins | sample 48691834_MG_FD_183241 | JGI IMG/M metagenome (GOLD analysis project Ga0190286, IMG submission 183241) | Hydrothermal vent microbial mat bacterial communities from Southern Trench, Guaymas Basin, Mexico - 4869-18-3-4_MG | ecosystem: Environmental > Aquatic > Marine > Hydrothermal vents >... | reverse complement strand
ATATTAGAGATTGGAAAAGAGATGGTATAGTTTCTGTTGTTGAACGTTGGGGTCTTAAAAAGGCAAAAAAAATCTATCTTTTATCCTCTTTTCTAGGTGTTATACTTCTTTTTGCCACCTCTATTTCCTCATGGGAAGAAGTAGAGTTTACCCCAACAATTTTATCGGGTCTTGTATTTAGCTACTTTCTCTTTAAAATGCAAACATACATTGTCCATAGAGCTTTCATCCTTTTTAAGACAGCTCTTCTCACGGTTTTTCTAGCTTTACATACACTGTCCTTTCTTGTTATTATTGTAGGTTTCTCCCTTCTTCCACTTATCAACTATGCGTATAAGTTAAGCCACCCAGAATTTTAGTGTAACTTAATAGCTTATATAGGGGAATAAAACCAAATATTTGTGGTATTAACTGGCGATGAATGTTGTTTTTAGAGAAATATGGGTTAAAATTTAATCCATTCTCTGTTGATGGTAGTGCAGAAAACGAAAAACCAGAACTTCAGGAAGTCTTAATTAACTATAGGGATAAAGTTGAGCTTATTAAGGAGGCAGTGACAACCCTAAACCCCCCAATTATAATGTTAATTTCTCATCTTGGTGGAGGTAAAACCAAACTTTTACGTTACATGGAAAAACATTTTCAAAAAACTCTTCCAAACGTATTTATTACTTGTGTTTCTATGCCCCCAGTAAAAGAACTTATAGATTTTCCTAAACTAATCTTTAACATTTTAAAAGAGAAAACTCCGGAGACACTTAAAAAAGCGTTATCCATGAAGATTGACGAGTTAGAAGAAAGATGTAGTAGGATGCCCCGCTCTGAGATTGAGCTTATTCTAAATGAGATTGAGGCAAAAATAGGTCCTCTTGAGGAAGAGGAGAAAAGAGGTATTTTTGAGGTTCTAAGTGTTGATGTTTTAAGTTTTACAGACACTCTTGTAGATTTTATAAAAGAGATTTTATCTCTAATTTTTAATGTTGACCGTTGTCTACTATTAATAGATAACTTTGAAAACTATGTTTTTTCTGTTAAAGATAATCTTCATGCATTGATGTATCTTCATAGGGTTCTTGATGAGTTAGCTAAAAGGCTTGTTGAAGATAAGACTGGAGTGATAGTTTTAGGGATTTCTGGTTCAGCATTTAAGGACCTTAGAAGCACAGAAGAAGAAAGCCATTTTATGTCTAGATGGGAAGGAACAAAAGCTTTTCAATATTTGAAGGGAGTAATGACTCAAGACCAAGTAAAAGAGCTTGTAGTAAAATATTGTGAAGTAGCTAAAGGAAGGGATGTTAACGAGACTAATAATTTGTCGTCTGATGAAATAGATAGACTAGTTAGAGAAAGAAAGGTTCCATTTAATGAGGATGCGATTAGGCTTATCTGGGCTTTAACTCGTGGTTTTCCACGTGACATAGTTAAACTTTGTTATCAAGCCTTAGAAAAAGCCGAAGAAACTGGGAGAGAAATTGTTGATGCAGAGTGTGTAATGGAAACCTTATATGCTAAAGAAAATATTCAAGATGAGGCTTTAAACAATCTTAAGGCTTATATTCAAAGGGTTTGTGGTTGTAGAGCTGAAAACGCTGAAAAATTTGTTGGCGAGGTTTTAAAGTACTATGTTATTCCTGTTGATGTTGCTGCCAATATTCTTGGAGACAAAAATCTGGAGTTGGGTAAAAAGTATGTTGATATGCTAATGAATGGAGGGTTAGTTGGCCTAGTTAATGGTAAGATTTGTTTAGCGGTAAACTTTATACAAGGTCTTTATAGACCTCCATACGAAATTATAAAACCACCAGTTCCAATTCCAGGATTACCCTCTGTAGAAAAGGTGAAAGAAGGGTTTATTGAGGCTTTAAGTTACATGTTTAAGGATTTGTTTCCATGTGCCACTATAGATAAAGGTGACGGTGAGCCTTGGGCAGTTCTCCTATTAAAGGATGTAAATGTTGACTGGAAAGGACTTACCTACTATTTTGCATGTGAAGATGAAAAAGAGTTTTCTCTCCACTTAATTGAGGCTCAAAGGTTGATGGTTGAAAAGGAATGTCATTTTATCTTAGGATACGGTTTAATGGAGGAGGGGAAACTTACAAAGCTTTTGGATGGTAGAGAGGGAGTTTTTAAATTTTTCTCATCCTCTGTAACAGTTCCCCTTAATAAACAGTTTTTCTACATTCCTGCTACACTAAAAGATATTGATGATCTTCAGGTGTTAGTAAGTGTTGGGGATGAAAAAAGAAAAAAGCTTGTTGAATCTGTTGGTTTAAAAGATAAGTTTACTAAGCTTAAAGAAAGCTTGAATATGACTTTGCCTTATCTACTGGAAAAAATTGATGAAGTTATGCCTGTTTACCTAACAAAACAGGTAGCTAAAGCATTAATTGAATGTTTAGAGAAAAAACAAATTCCTTCACAATATAAGAGGGAAGTTGAAGATTTCCTGAGTAGGAGCGGCTCAAGCTTCCAAGAGTTTCTAGAAAAACCAACAAAATTTGAAGAAAAATTAATTTTAACTCTACCTTACAACTGGATTGACCTTGAAACAATAGCTAAAAAGCTTTATCCTAACAAAACAGGATTTACACGTTTCCAGTTAGACTCTATAGCTAACTATCTAACATTATTAGAGGAACGTGGATATGTAGATATTAAGGTTGAGGATAAAGAGAGGCTTTTATACAGAGCCTCAAATCTAAAGAAGAAGGTTGAACAGTTAAATGGGGAGATAGATGCTGTCAAAGTTTTAGCTGAAAAAATTCAGCTTACACTACCATCTCTACCAAAAATTAGTTTTGAAAGTAAAGATGCTGTCTCCAGAAAAATCTCTGAAATTCAAAAAGTATGTGAAACAATAAGAAAAAATCTGTCTGCAAAACTTCATGAGCTTACAAGTCTATCAAACCTTGTCGAGTTGGCTAAGCTTTATGAAGGTTTAGCTTCCATAGTAGAGGAGGCGAAACTTAAAGAGCTTTTTGGAGCGGAGTACAAAGAAAACTCACAAAACCTAAAAAGCCAAATAGAGAGAATTGAAGCTTTTGAAAAAGAAATTAAAAACCCCAAAAAGTCTATGGTTGAGATTAAAGACGAATTCTTAAGTATTATTGAAGAATCAAAGGTTTTAACCTCTAAACTTGAAAGATGGATGACTCTACTAAGAAAACTACGAAAATAATAAAGCCTACGTTAAACTAAAATTGAAGTGATACACCTTTATATATTACTGATTGTCTGTTTAGAAGTGTTAAAGGATAGTCATGGAAGTGGAGAATCTAGATGCCCTCGGATAAGCTAAAGGCAACCTTAGACAAGTATCTTCAAGATTTTCGAGTTCAACTACTTTTGAATATGTTTTTAGGTGGAGATATAAAAGAGATAACACCAAAATTTGACCCAGCACATAACTACCGTTATCCTGAGGTTGAAACACTAGTTAAAGGTAACTTCCAAAAATCTTTATCGTTTTTAGAAGAGTTAACTCGTGCAGGGATTCTTAAGAGAACCCTTTATGATACTGTTCTTTTCTGTCCGAAGTGCGGTTCTTCCCATCTTTCTCTTCGTTATAAGTGTCCTTTTTGCGGTTCTTATGATGCGGGAACCACCTCCCTAATAGAACATGTTCATTGTGGTAATATTGCACGGGAGGAAGAGTATCAAAAAGGGGCTAAGATGGTATGTCCAAGATGTCATATGACTATTCGTAGTGAGAAGGATATTCGAAGAGTTGGTTTTTGGTATAAGTGTGATAGTTGTGGAAGAAACTTTGAAGTCCCTAACATGGTTCTTTTCTGTAGAATGTGTAAAGAGTCTTTTGAGCATACGGAAGTTAAACGTGTTAACGTTTACTCCTATTCGCTTCAAGACCTTGTTAAAGAGGAAATTAGCAAAAGTTATGGGTATATATTCCTTGCTCCGCTTAGGACCTATCTTGAGGGACTAGGTTACCATGTAAAGAGTCCGTCGTTTATGAAGGGTAAGTCAGGTGCTGTTCACGAGTTTCAAATGATTTTTACTAAGAAAGTGGATAGTGGTGAAGAAGTTAATGTTCTTGAACTTTTACCCTCACCAGAAGAGGAAGCTGTTATTAAGCTCTATCTTAAAGTTTTTGATGTTTCTCCAACAAGAGCTATACTAGTTGCTGTACCAAGTCTAAGCGAAAACGCAAAAAAATTAGCCGCCTCATATCATATTCAGGTAATTGAAGCTACAGACCTAAATAAGGCTTTTACACAGTTTAAGGAGATTATGGGGAAGCCTCTAACAAAACCTACTGAAGCTAAGAAAGAGGAAAAAGAGAAAAAGAAGAAACGGTGGTTCTTCTAGTCTTCTTTTTTCCGCTACTAAATTACTTCAGTTAAAAATTCTTCTAAGGTTAATTGCCCAGTTTTTTGGCTTAAATTAAGAATATGAACAATAACTTCCTCTGGGTTTTTAAATCTAAGCTTCTTTATTTTTTCAAAACCCCAGTCTAAACACTTTATAGCTGAAACCAAGCATGCTGTAGCAACAGACTTCATCCAGTCTTCTGTTTGAATATAGGTTGCAAGCAATGAACCACACCAAGTATCCCCAGCTCCAGTTGTGTCTTTTGGTGTTACTGTTAATCCGCTTAAAGCTGGTATCATATGGGTTTTTCTGTTTTCAACAATTATTGCTCCGAGCTGAAATAATCTTAACATTTGACACTAAGACTTTTGCTCCTAGTGAAGCGTAAAGAGCAGCTCCTCCAAGTTGAATATTTTCTCCCCAAATGTTTTTCACATGGAGAAAATCCACAGCCTATCTGAAACTTCTCTAGCTTTCCAGTCTGAGTATGCAGAGTAGCTGAAGACTGTAAGGGCAAAAATGAACGCTACAACATCAGTTGCTAGATGCAACATTTTCTCAGAAATACTTTTTCAGGGTTTTCGGCTTTAAAAGCTGTAAACTTTTCACCTTAAATTTTAACCGTCTTTTAACCTTTAGGGGGTGCCGACCCTATTGGCTAGATTTTACTGTTTATTCCACGGCCCCCATAGAAGGGTTACCAAAAAATGTTTCAGGAAAAGGTGTAGGTATATTTTGAAGCTTGAGTAACCGCCTTTTTTTCACCTTTAAATTTTTTTCTTTTTCTTTCTAATTTTTTAGGTGGCTGGGTTTGACTGGTTTTTGGGAGGCTTTAACGGTTCAGCTTCTGCTTGGAGTATTGGCTGGATGTCTTACCGGTGTTGGTGTTAGGATGGGTTCAGGCAACCTTGGAGCCGTAGGTGCCCTTCTCATGTTCTGCTTTCTCTGGCTAACCTACAGCTACATGCCAGTAGACCTGGTTAACGTTTTAGGTGTAAACTATGAGGATATTCTCAGACTTTTGGGTAGTGAGCTTGGAAAATATTCGGAGCTTCTCAAAATTCCACTTATGGAGATACCTTTCCTCTTTGGGCTTCTGGTCGGCCTAGTCTTCGGCGCGAAGCTTTAAAGAGGGGTGGGGGCAAGCCGGCTTGCCCCATAGAAAAGACGGTTAAACCTCCATTCTTGGACGTTTACGCCTGCAGACATCTTCCTCCCAAGGTTCAAGCCTTCTATCCGTTCTTTCAAGGTAGTCTTCGACATCTTCTCCGGGCTGCCTCGGCCTTGTTATAGGCTCCTCATCAACCTTCTTCACCAGTTTAACATAAAACCTCTTTTTGTGCGGGTTTTTGTGGACAACTTTAACTTCCCATCTCTCCCTCCAACCCGGTTTAAGCTTTGGTCTCTGACCTTTAGAAAATCTAAGCTTCCACTTTACCCGTTTTGGAGGAGAGGTTTTCCGTATCCATTCTCGTCTGGTTCAAGCCAAACCACAAGCTTTTCACCTATGGCCGGCTCCCATCCTTCAGACTCCTTTTCCTTTGAGGTTTTAGGCTTCTTTTCTTTTGAGGTTTCAGACTCCTCTAGGTCTTTAACAGCCTTCCCAGCTTTTTTAAGGGATGTTGATGTTGGAAACGTGAAGCTTGGCTTAGGCTTTTCTTCTGTTAAAGTTTTGGATGGAGTATGATGTTTCTTGGTGGATTCTAGGTTTACGTTGAATGTTTTGTGGATGTCTACATATTCTTGCAGGTAGGGTTCTTCGGTGGGCTGAGGCTTCCTCGTAAAGGGTTTTAGGAGGATGAACGCTGTAAGGTCTCCAAGCATCCAACCGAAGCTTCCAGCAGTCAGTGGGAAAGCTATTAGAAGCGCTAAGAAAACTAGAGTGCACCAGCCGCCGATGTAGGGCTGAACCATCGTGCCCACGGTGTTGGCTATACTGTAAACGGCTCCAGCCATGTAAAGGTGGGGGAGGAGTAGAAGCCCAAGAAAAGTTCTAAACCAGTCGGTGGCGTCAGCTTCAAATACTCCGCTTTCTGCTACCGCTGAAGCAAAAAACCATAGGAAACCTGAAGCAAGCATCGCAAGAAAAGCCATAACAAAGGAGCCGCTAAAATCGCATCTTAGAAGCCTCCCTCTGTCTATAATGGAGGAGTAGAGGAGGCTTGCAAATGCAAAGGAGAAAAGAAACCTTAGAATGTTTTTGGCAAGCTGGAGGGGTTCAAGCAGATATGCTGTTGCAGTGTAAGATTTTAACCCATAATTGGTTTTACCCCAGTCCCTCATAATCAGACCTATTGTAAGCGCTGGAGGCTGGTTTAAAGAACCCGTGTTTAACGTGTAGATACAGAGGTCAAAGTAACCTGGCAGAAAAACGAATACGAGGAGCAGGAAGAGGAGGAAATCTGAAACGTAAACCCGCCAATATTCAAGCTTCACCTTTAACCCCATACTTTAAAGTAAAAAGACGGTTGGGGAGGGTGTTGCTGGAAGCCGCCTAAACGTGTACGCTGAAGCCGCCACTTAGAGATGGCAATATCTAAGTATACTTTGAAATATATAAGGTTTTCTGGCACCGAGAACAGGACTCGAACCGTCGACAGCTGGCGATATATCCCCCGCATATAACCCTAAACTTCCATTCCCTTATTTTTTGCTGAGGACTAAGGTTTTATAAGCATCCTGTTAAGTGGAAAATGTTTTTAGGGGAGAAGGGTTGGAGGAGCGTTTAGCTAGGCTTGAGGGTAGGGTTGAAGAATTATCCAAGCGCCTAGACGATTTAAGCAAGCACCTAGACAATCTAAGAAATGATGTGAACCGTAGATTTACCGCCACTCACTGGGAGTCCGGAATAATATTCCTAATACTCATAACCCTAATAATCATCCTAACATTTCTAAGACCATAAAATAAGGGTGAGGAAAACCACGTAGTTTCCTCTAAGGCAATGATGTGTATGGTTAATATCTTTAAGGCCGGTATAAGAAACGCTGAATCGTTAAGTTAGGGGATAATGACTTTTGGGGGCCATGCTTCCCTCATGAATTCTTCACTTATTCTGCATGGTACATTTAGAACGAAGGACCAGCATATTTGTTGGGCTGTAAATAAGCCTTTCCTAGTAAGTTCCAGTCCTTTAGGCTTTTCTTTAATCTTTCCAAGAAGCTTAAGCATTTTTAGAAATCTTCCAAAGCCAGACTTACCAACCAGTTCATGGAATTCTAAGCCAAATTTCCTCTTAAAGATATCAAAGTTTAAGGATCTACATACGAAGAGTTCGCAGACCGTGAATCGGATAGCATTTTCTAGTTTGTTGACTTCTCTAATGCCTGCGATTGGAAGCTTTTTCTCCCTAACAGATTCTATGTAGTCGGGAACGAAGCATGTATTCTGGTATTCATATCCACTAACAAAGCCCATTGCTCCACAGCCCAACCCTAAGAGAGGCCCCCCCATCTCATAGTTAACAGTGACATACTTCCAGTCTGAATGCCTACTATAACCATAAATTTCAAGAGGAATGAAACCCTTCGAGCTCAAATAATCTTCAGCCAAGTAAACCATCTGCTTAAAAACTTTCTTACTGGGTTGAGAGATTTCACCCTTAGATACAAGCTTCCATCCTAAAGAATAATTGGTTATTAAGGTGGGATAACATGTAATTTCGTCGACTGGTTGCTCTGAGGCTTGAGATAAATCTCCTTCCCAATCTTTGAGAGACTGTAAGGGTTGGTCAACTTTACTTGGAATCATGTACATTAGGTCAATGTTAATGTATTCTATGTCAGCATCTCTTAAATTTTGAATAGCCTGTACAGATTGTGTAACTCCATGGGGTCTGCCAAGCTTTCTTAGATTTTCTGGATTAAAGGACTGAACACCTAGACTCACTTCACTAACTCCGGCATCAACCAGTTTAAAGACTTTTTCTTGGCTTACTAGGTCGTCTGGATTTGCCTCTATGGCTAAGGTAACTTCAGCATCAAAATTTTGTCTTATAGACTCTCTTAGAGACTGGAAGTTTTCAGCTTCAAGCAAACTTGGGGTTCCACCACCGATATGTACGTCTGCTACCCTTACTTTAAGACCCAACTCCCTAAGTAGAGAACCATAAATCTCCATTTCACTGTTTAAGGCTTCAATGTATTTAGGGAGAATCTTGTTACCAAATTTTGTTAGCGGATATCTAACATATGGACAGAATAAGCATATGCTACGACAAAAAGGAAAATGAATATAAATAGCTATCTCTTCAAAGTTGAAGAAACCCTTCTTTTTAAAGTTTTCAATCACCTCTATGCTTGGACTGCTAAAGACTGCTTTAAAGGCTCTTTTTGATATTAAGCTCCAAACTCCAAACCCATTCCTCGTCAATAACATTCTAACTCAAGTATTACAAGTATAAAACAGAGTATTATAGTTTTACGACACGTATTCTTTGCTTTATGTTAGTCTAAATGCTATGCTTACTAGCCTACCGTTAGTAGGGCTGTTCTAGTACCCGCACTTTCAATAACTGCTACTAGGTTTTGTTGAGGCTGTTAGGGTCTGAAGGGATGCTTAAGTGTCAAAGCACTCATAAAATGATAAGTATTTGCCAAAAACAACCGGACTTAACCTATACATTGTCTCTGTTTTTGGCTGAGTTTATCTGAACGATTTCTTACATTTTGCTAAATGTTCTTCAAATTCTTGAATGCTGTGAAGTTTTTGACCGCAGTATGGGCAGATATAAGTCTTAGTGGCTCCGTATAGCAGTATACGTTTGTCTGCTTCCTTTATCCTTTCAGCTAGGGATAGGTTCCACAATCTAGCCAACTTCACAACTCACACGCCGCCCTACCAGCACTAGCACATGTTTACACGGCTTAGAATTAAAAGTTAACTTACTGTGGTCTGAGTTTTCTTATAACGTTTCTTAGTTCTATGACTTCTACTGGACATTCTGGCCAGTCATGTTACATATCGGAGAAGCCTGGTAGGCTGGATTCGTAAATTATGCCTAAATCATCCACCATCCTTGCAAAAAGTAAGATTACACCCACCTCATTGAGAGAAGCTAAACCATACCCTAAAATTAATAGGTTCACCAGTAACATCAGCTTCTCAACAACAGGATGAGGGTGTATTGGTGTTGGAATAGCCTCCCCCATACTTAAAAGGCCAAGTTATATCTTCAAACTTTATGTTATAGACTTCAACAAACCACCTTATGAAGGACCCAATATCCCTACTTCCAGTCTTATCAAGCTTACTTCCCCTCTTATTCTCCATATCTACCTCGATAAGCGCTATTTTCTCACAATGTTCAGCAACCAACTTCTCAGCAAGACCAATCGTTGAAGGAGAAAGTAAAATCATCCCATAACTTTTTAGCCTCCCCCCAAAACTCTTGATATACTGATAATATAAATTCAAGACCTCCTCATTAACACATGAGTAGGAACAGTATTTGAGCGATCCCTTATACTGTAGGAGACCTTTTCACCAGCTCCCTAATAACCCACCTAGCTTAAGGAAAGGCCTACCCCTAACTCTTAACATGCTCCTTAAATCTCTCAAGGATTTCATACAATCTCATAAAACTTCCTCAGCAACCTTCTTACCTCAGATTCTTTGGATAAACCCAATCCTGACCCTTAAAATTCCTTTCATAAAAACACTTAAAAGATTAACCATCCTAACCAAGTAGAATGTGAGTAGCTATGGCTAAAACCGTTAAATTGAGTATGTCAAGTGTTGAAGATACTGTTTTCTGCAAATTCAAACAATTAATCATAACTAAACATGGAACCCTGAGAAAGCTAGGCGAAGAACTAACAAAGGCAATGCAACTATGGATAAAGAACGAGGAGGGATAAAGATATGTCTATTGTTTCTCCGGATGAGCTTATTAATGAGGTTAAGCCTTGGGATAAAGATTCTTGGAGGAAGTTTATAGAGACCTATGTGGTGCCAGTTAAAGTTCTTGCCGATTCTGTTGCGAAACAGTTTGTTGGTGACCTTGCCGCAGAGGTTGCAAAATCTCTAAGCGACAACGCTTCACGCGTCATTAATGTTGCTAAAAACATTATTGGTGAAGTTAAAGTTGAGTTCGAAGCCCCAAGCGATCCGATTGAGTGCTTAAGACAACTTGTCGAGAAATGTGGAAACACGTTTTTAGGTGTTGGTGAAGCAGGCAAATACACATTACTTGCTTGGACGCTTAGAAAAGTTACGCGTGAATATTTGCTTGAAGCATTATATCCAACACTTATGGATGAAGAGAAGAGGAAGAAAACATTTGAATTCCTCGGAATAAAGGAAGACATGCCTCTGTTTAGGCCAACAGTTGAGTCACCAATAATCAGTCCAAACTTTTTCAGCGCTTCAAAATAATGCTTCTCAAACCAGTACCTCCATACAGGGACTTTCTCATCACTAAAGCAAGCAAGATATACTGCAGATAAATTATTAATATATGCAATTCTTTCGTCTTCATCTATCTGACTTAGATGACTTACACTTTCTTTACATTCAAATCCGACAAAATAATTATCAACCTTTAAAAGCACATCTATTCTTACAAAATTTTTATGTAGGCCCCTCAAATGTGGCGCTGTGGGATAAATAGGTAGTTTTACTTCTGTCCAAAAGTTGGCTCCAATTCTTTCTAATGCCTCACCTAGAATATATTTTAAGTTGGATTCATGAAATTTTTGCCTCCTTTGCAAAATGTCTCTGCTAATTAGAAATTGATAGACATTCTCATTCAGAAGCGGAGAAATTTCCTTTTTAATCTTTTCTATCACTGGTCGCATAATTCCTCTATTATTCCTTGATCTTTAACCTATATCACCGTTAATTTTAGCAAGACCCGTTTGCGTTTACTAATCTTAAGCATGGTTATTCGGTTGATGTCTGTTGTGGTAATACTAGAGTTTAAAGCTTACATGTCTGGATGAGAGTCTCCGGTTTGACCTATCTCTTAATATCTCGACTACAATATCTTCAAGGTTTTGGGTTACAAAATCAATTACGGAATGGTCTAGCTCTCGGTGTTCTCATATTTTCACGAGGTAGGTTAGAATTTGTTTGAGCGTGACTTCTTCGCTTGTTGACTCGGAGAATTCCTTCTTTTCGCATCGCCTGCAAAACTCTGGTGTGTTAATTGGTGGGTTTTTCCCGTTGCATTTGGGACAGTATGAGGTTATGGGTAAGAGTTCTCCCCTCCAGGAGGGGCGATTTGGATGCCAAAACCTATAAGTAGCGAAACCACTAACAAAACCAGTTCTACCCTTCGGATATCCTACTCCAAACTCCTCCATTCTCTCCGTCATCACTGGATCCAGCCAACGTTCAATATAATCCAAGGCATAGTGTAGGTCAGCTGCCAATCGCCCATAACTACCATGACGCATTTCAAGCCACCTTCTTATCAAATCCATCGCCCATTTTCTATGGTCATCATGTCTGATTTCATCCACAATCTCTGGCGGAAAATACTCATACATTTCATTACGATGTTTTTCTGGCATATCAATGACCTCATCTGCCTCCTTCACAGCATTTAAAGGTAAACCCATCCTACATCCAATCAATTCATGACATGTATGTGAAGGCATGTGACCCACGAATATTTTTATAGCGTAACTAAGGTGTTTTAAGCTTTCTTGCCTCGCTTAAAATGGTTAAAGAGGAAGTAAAGATGTGTTCGTTGAAAGGTTGAGTTTCAGTTATTTCTTTTTCGGTTAGCTTTTGCTATTTCTTCTAAGCGTCTCAAGGTAGGCTGGGCATGTCTTTCCAGAAAGGAGATGGTTTGGTTAAATCCTCACCCACCAAAAACATTTCTTGGGACGGCCTAAGGCTTAGGGGTGTTGGAGTGTGTGGGCTTTTTTCGCGTGAAACCAGGAAGGTTGCAGCCATCCTTGAGAAGCTTCAGCTTAAACCTAAGCCTCTCCCCTCAATAACCCTAAACATAGTTAGACCTGAAGACTTTGAAGCCTTAGCCGACGAGCCTCTAACAATCTACGACAGAATTCTCCTCGTAGAAGACATCAGTACGCTAAGTTTAGATTTTAACCTCATAGTTGAAGAGCTGGGAAAGGTTTCCCGAAGATTCCGCACATTTTTTGTTTGGGGAAAATGGTTTCACCTAAAAAGGTTAGAACTGTGATGTGCAGGGCAAGAGACTGCAAATTCTTCTAGTCTAAGTTTAAAAATCTGCAGAAAGATTCTTTAATGCTTCTCTTAACGTTTTGGGATGAATTTTGAGCGGGATAATTTCAGCTAGGTCTAGCGTACGTAGTAGCTGAAATTTTCGTTTAAGGTATTACCGAAACTTTTTTTTTTTTTTTGAAAAACGAATGTTTTTGTTGGGGGTGGTTCTTTTTTTTTGAGTATTGTTCGTGGTAAGGAGCTTCCTTTTTTGGTTTTGGCTCCTGGTAGACGTATTTTGCAGTTTTCTGTGTTGCATGAGGTTCCAGTTTCCGTCTTTTATAGGGAGGTTGTAGGTTTTCTTGAGAAGCATGGGGCTAAATTGCTTGGAGGTTATACTCAGCTAGTGGAGGGGAAGCTTGAGCACACCTACTTTGTGGATATTACGGAAGCATCTGAAGGGTTTGAGGAAACTGTTCGGCATCTTTCCGGGTTGCCTAAGGTTTTAGATTTTAGGGTTCTTGAAATTTGTGAGGGTGTAGCGGTTGATGATACACATTTTCCACTTACAAGCCGCCGTGGAAAACGGATGATAGTATTCAGTGCAGAAATTTTTTCTCAGGCTTTAGGTAGGCTTTATGAGCTTTTTGGTTCTGGTGCAGCCATAATTTTCCAGGAGATGGGTAGGAAGCATGGTCAAGAAATGACGTTGGCGCTTAAAACCATGGTTGAAGAAGCAAACCTAACTTTCCAGCCAAGCCAACTAGCTGAGCTTATGCTTCGATACTTACAGTCTTGTGGTTGGGCAATCTTCCGGCTAAAGATGGTTAAAGAAAAGCCTTTAGATGTTGAGGTTGAAGCTCAGGAGCTGTTTGAACCGCTCACCCTCCATGAAAAATCTGCTAAGCTGGGGTGCAACCTATTTAAAGGGGAGCTAGCAGGCATATTCAGCACAGCTTACCGTAAAAAAGTTAAAGTGGAGGAAACCTCATGTAAAGCAAAAGGAGCATCAGCATGCATATTTAAAATAACCGAATAACACCATCCTCCCCTTTTTCTGCAAGCATTTTTCACAGTTTGTCTCAGCTTTAATAAGTAATAAGTTACGCCCGGGAAAAGAATAAGATTACTGCTTCGCCTTCACCTAATCCTTCAATTTTGATTCTGGCTTTAAATGGGATAAACTCTAAGAGGTCAAGATGCAAAATTAGCTTTAAGCTCACTGATGGATGGAAAAGAAGTTATTCTTGATATAGATGACTTGTATATTTACGATAGATATGGTAGAGTTGTTGCAGTTATCTATCTGCAGGTTGAAGAATCTGAACTAATGAATGTAAATAAATGGCTGGTAGTTAACGGTTATGCTGAAATTACAGATTACAATAATGAATTTAACCCCTTTACTTGGACTCTTTATGTTGAATTTAAATCTCCAACAACAGAAGGAGGAACATCACAACCAATCGCTAATATTGTTATTAATGAGGTTGAGCTTAATCCTCCTGGTTTAACCACTCCTTCACCAATATTTTGAACAACAATATTAGTTAAAAAATCGCCAATATAGTGGACCGCTTGAATTTGAATAATATATTTTTCACCAATAATTGGTTTCCACCTGTCAACTATGGTACTTAATTCTTGGATTTTGTTATTAGCGTTGGTTAGTTGACTGTTTAACTTGAAATTTTAGTTTCTAAATCTGAAATTTTTGTTTTTAATTCATCTATTTGAGGTTGATAATAAACAAAACCAACCATAAATCCTAATATGAGTCCAACAATTAAACCAACAACAAAAAAATTAACCTTAGCCAAACTTAAACCTCCAAAACTTGTATCTGTTGATTTTTTCTGTTTTTAATGTTTTAAAGAATCCGGTTTCATTTAAATCTTACACAATTTTTCTGTTTTAATAGGAACATTTGTTCAGTTCTTTTATTGTTTCCTGTTCTAGACAAAAAGATAAAAATAGATGATAAAGTTTAATTGTATGGGGTTGTAGCTTGGATGAAATAGACCAAAAAATTGTTGCTGAATTATTAAAAGATTCTCGCAAATCTTTCCGTGAAATAGCTAGAAAAGTTGGTGTTGCTACAGGAACTGTTTTAACAAGAGTTAGAAACATGGAAAAAAATGGAATAATTGAAGGTTATACTGTTTTATTAAACCATGAAAAACTTGGTTATGATTTAACTGCTGTAATTGAGATTACGGTTTCTAAGGGAAGGTTGTTAGAGGTTGATAGGGAAGTTGCTAAAAAATCTAATGTTTGTGCTGTTTATGATACAACTGGATTAACAGATGCAATAGTTATAGCAAAATTTAAAACCCGTGAAGAACTTAGCAAATTTACAAAATCATTATTAGCAATACCTTATGTTGAAAGAACAAACACCCATCTTGTTTTAACAACAATTAAGGAAGATTTTAGGTTGATTTAGGATGGAGAAAAAAACCGTTAAAGTATCCGTGGTTTATTATGGAATGGGAAACATTAGAAGTGTTTATAATGCTTTAAAATATGTTGGAGCTGAAGTTACAGTTGTAGATGAACCTTCAAAACTAAAAAATTTAACCATGGAAAAAATGGTTATCTCAGGAGTTGGAGCTTTTGAGGATGGAATGAAAAATTTAAACATTTTTAAAGAAAAAATATTAGAAGCTGTTGATTTAAATATTCCAATTTTGGGTATATGTTTAGGTTTACAAATGTTTTTTGAAGAATCTGAAGAGTCTCCAAAAGTTAAAGGTTTAGGTTTGATAAAAGGTAAGGTTACAAAGATAAAAACAAATCTTAAATTACCTCAAATTGGATGGAATAAGCTTAAAATTAAAAGAGGGGATTGTCCATTGTTTAAGGGTTTAGAGGATGGTTATGTTTATTTTGTTCATTCTTACCATACTGAACCTTTAGAAGATGTTGTTGTTGCAACAACAGATTATGGTTGTGAGGTTACAGCAGCAGTTTGGAAAAATAATGTTTATGGTGTCCAATTTCTCCCTGAAAAAAGTGGAAGGATAGGTTTAAAAATTTTAAAAAACTTTTTAGAGTTGTAGAATAATGATTTGTAAAAGAATTATTCCATGTTTAGATTGTGATTTAGCTGTTCCTGAGGGTAGAGTTGTTAAGGGTGTTGAGTTTAAACAAATACGGTATGTTGGTGTTCCTTGGCAACTTGCAAAAAAATATTATGAGGATGGAGCTGATGAAATAGTTTTTTTGGATATTACTGCAAGCCATGAAAGAAGAGAAACAATGGTTCATATTATTGAAAAAACAGCTGAAAATGTTTTTGTTCCTTTAACTGTTGGTGGAGGTATTCGTACTGTTGAGGATGCTAGAAAAGTGTTTAATGCTGGTGCTGATAAAGTTTCAATTAATACAGCTGCAATTCAAAATCCAGATTTGGTAAATCAAATAGCAAAATATTTTGGAAGTCAAGCTTGTGTTGTAGCTATTGATGCAAAAAGAAGATATGTTAAATCACCTAGGGAAGCTGAAAACAGGATAGTAATTAAAACATCTGAAGGTTATTGTTGGTTTGAATGTTCAATTTATGGTGGTAGAAAATTTACTGGTGTTGATGCTATTAGATGGGCTATGGAGGTTGAGGAAAGAGGTGCTGGAGAAATTTTGCTTACAAGTATGGATAGGGATGGAACTGTTGAAGGTTATGATATTCCTTTAACTAAGGCTGTAAGTGAAAGGGTAAGTATACCGGTTATTGCTTCAGGTGGATGTGGAACCATCGACCATGTTTATGAGGTTTTTAAGGAAACTCAGGCAACAGCAGCTTTAGCAGCAAGTATTTTTCATTATGGTGTTTATAGAGTTTGGGAGGTTAAAGAATACCTAGCAAAAAAAGGTGTCAATGTACGGCTTGAATAAATTTTTTAGCTATATTGAAGAACAACAGGTTTTTTCCCGATTAATTCTGCTGCTGTAACCATTTTTTTACCCATTTTTTTGGCTAGCTTCCATGCTTCAACAGTTCTTTCCCTAAATTTTGGCTCTCTAGGTAAATGATGGTCATAAACAATTGTTTGAGTTTTACTTGTTTCCCTAACAATTTTTAGGATATTTTCCTGAGTTCTTTGAAAATTAATTAGGTTAAGTGTGTAACCAAGCATATAGGTCATAGGGCCGTCTAAAATAAGCATTGTAGGATTTTCTTTAACAATCCATTCAGCATAATCCTCAATAATAGGTCCATTTAAATCTGAAGAATGAATTATTTTCTCCTTTCCATACTCAATAATGGTTGAAAAAACCCATCCAACTCTTGAAAATTCTATTCCATGAAATAAAGGTTGAGTGAATCTTAATCTTGTATTTCCGAATTTAAATTCTTTTCCCTCCGGAAAAACAACCTTAACCTTCTTTAAATCCAATTCTGGAATTCGTTTATACTCCAACCATTTTTTAACCCTTTTAAAAAACCATTTTTCACCCTGCTTCAACAAATTTTTTCTTCTTTCATCATAATCTCCAAAATTTTTTGAGGTTGCTAAAGGTATGCTATCCAAAGGATTTTTGTATTCTTTAGATTTTGGCTTCTTCAACAAATTTTCAAATTTTTCCTCTCCAAAAGTTTCATACAAGTGTTTGTAAAATTCTTCAGCTCTTCCTCGTTGAGAATCATTAATGTATTCATTAGGGTTTTTTGCAAAAACAATTTTTCCTTGATAAATTTCTTTTTCAAAATCTGTAAAATGGTCATAATGGTAGTGGGAAATAACTATTAAATCAACCTTTTTTGAGGCTGATTTAATAGCTGAAAAGCCTTTCTCATACCAGTAAAGTTTTTTATCTTCAGATGCTGGAAAACTAGGCTGCATAACAGCAATACCTGGGTCTACAAGAATTTTCACATCCGGAGTTTTAATTAGAGTACATGAAGATTTTGCACCTAAAGAATCAAACCAAACAGGTTTTACAAAAATTTTCTCCATCAATTTTCATCTTTACCTTTTTAAAGCAACCCATAACTCATTTTGAGAAGGCTTTTTTAAACTTTTAATTTTACCATTTTTTCCAACAACAAGTTTAACGTTTTTATTTTCTAAAATTTCACCAATAATTGTTGCTTGAATTCTTTTTTGCCTAAATTTTTTTAGAAGTTTTTCTACAATTGTTGGTTGAACTGAAAGAAGTAAACAACCTGAACTAATAAGCTTTAAAGGATTAATTCTAAAAAATTTGCAGATTTCTTTTGTATGGTAGGCTACAGGGATTTTTTCCTCATAAATCTTAAATCCTTTATTTGATGCTTCAGCCATTTCCCATAAACCTCCAAGTAAACCTCCTTCTGTTGGGTCATGCATTGCATGAATACCATTAATTTTTGATGCTTCTAAGGCTTCCTGAACTATACTTATTTTTTTAAGGTATGTTTGGGCTTCCCTTACAAATTTTAACCCAAATTTTTTTCTTAAAACATTTTCTTTATCAAATGCTAGGATAGCTGTTCCTTCTATACCAACAGTTTTTGTTAAAACTATTTTATCCTTAACTTTTACATTGCTTGTAGGTGTAATTTTCCCATTTTTTATTTCACCCATACAAAACCCTACAACCAATGGATAGTTTAGGTTAGGTGTTATCTCACAATGTCCACCAATAATTCCAACACCAATCTTTTTTGCTGCTTTATCCATTTGGCTACAAATTTTTCTGATGGTTTCTTGAGTTGTATTTTTAGGTAACATTAAACAACCTAAAAACCATTTAGGTTGAACACCCATAACCGCAACATCATTACAACAAATATTTATGGCGAACCAACCAATATTTTTAACAGCCCCACTAATAGGGTCACAGGATAAAGCAAAAAGTTTTTTTCCAACTCTAATAACTGCAGCATCCTCACCCTTACTTGGACCTAAAATCAAACCGTTAATTTTAGAGCCAAGATGCTTAAAAACAATTTTTTCTAAAATTTCCACCGGGATTTTTCCAGTTTTTAATCTCATTTTTCAATCTTTAAACTTTTTTAGATGGTAAAACTTCCAGGATGGTTGAGCTTATAGTTGCTAATTCAACATTTCCCCCAATCCCCATCTTTGATGAAACATTTTTTAATCTAATTCTTATACCAACAGGAAATTTTGATAAAATTTCAGCATGTTCTCTCCAAGCTGAAACCTTAATTTCTCCGGTTTCATCGGTTAAAAGT
>Ga0190286_1000390_pt1 | contig 18647 bp, 9 predicted proteins | sample 48691834_MG_FD_183241 | JGI IMG/M metagenome (GOLD analysis project Ga0190286, IMG submission 183241) | Hydrothermal vent microbial mat bacterial communities from Southern Trench, Guaymas Basin, Mexico - 4869-18-3-4_MG | ecosystem: Environmental > Aquatic > Marine > Hydrothermal vents > Microbial... | reverse complement strand
TGCGGAGTATATCAGTGCATCGCCATCAGGGTCGGTAGCAGAGATAGTAAATGCGAGCAAAGAATTCTCGTTAGCGAGCTTGTCTCCTATTTCTTCGAGCACCGGAGCACGGTTGACGTTATTCACTATAATCCGCACGGTCTCATTATCAGTTCCACCTTTGCCATCGTTAACGCCGAAATTGATGTAGTAGATGCCAGCATCGTCATAATCAGGGGTCCAGTGCCCGATGCCGGTTGAAGGATTGAAATCGGCGAACAAATCCGTGCGGTTGCATGAATAAGTGAGCGTATCATGGTCGGGGTCGGTCGCATTAAGAGCAATCATGAGTGTTTCATTCTCGTTTATTTCCATGTCGGCGATGGGTTCGAGTTCGGGCGGTCTGTTCACATCATTCACCGTTATCTCAATGGTTTCGTTATCAATCCCGCCTTTACCGTCGCTAACGCCGAACTCAACGTAATAAGTGCCCGCGTCGTCATAATCAGGGGTCCAGTGCCCGATGCCGGTTGAAGGATTGAAATCGGCGAACAAATCCGTGCGGTTGCATGAATAAGTGAGCGTATCACGGTCGGGGTCGGTCGCATTCACATCTATCGTTAGCGTTTCGCCTTCTTTTATTTCTCGGTCTCCTACGGGTTCGAGTTCGGGTGGTCTGTTTTTATTTTTCACGGTTATCTTCACTGTCGTGTTGTCAATCCCGCCTTTACCGTCAGAAACACCGAAGTCAACGTAGTAAATGCCCGCATCGTCGTAGTCAGTAGACCAGTGTCCGACGCCCGTTTCCACGTTGAAATCAGTGAACAGGTCCGTGCGGTTGCATGAATATGTGAGTGCATCATGGTCGGGGTCGGTCGCATTAACGTCAATCGTTAGCGTTTCAGTTTCATTCAGTTCCACATCTGCAACAGGTTCAAGTTCAGGTGCCCGGTTCACGTCATTTACCACAATCGTGATGTCTTCGTAATCGGTTAATTCACCGTCACTGACCTCGAAGTGGACATCGTGATATGTTCCCGACTGTTCAAAAGAAGGAGTCCATGAGAATGTTCTTGTATCGGGGTTGAAGGTTGCACCATCGGGTAGATTCGATGCTGAGTATGTCAGTGTGTCGCCATCAGGGTCGGTGGCGTTAATCGTGAATTCGAGCAGTTCGCTCTCGTTCACCGTTTTGTCGCCTATCTGCTCAAGAACAGGCGGTCTGTTTGTAGAGTTCACCGCAATCGTAATGTTCTCCCAGTCGCACAATTCGCCATCGCTGACCTCGAAGTGCACGTCATGATATATCCCTTCCTGCTCAAAAGAAGGAATCCATGAGAATGTCCTCGTGTCGGGGTTGAAGGTTGCACCATCGGGCAGATTCGTGGCTGAATATGTCAGTGTGTCGCCATCAGGGTCGGTGGCGTTAATCGTGAATTCGAGCAGTTCGCTTTCGTTCACCGTCTTATCGCCTATCGGTTCAAGAACAGGTGGTCGGTTCTTGTTATGAACGATTATTTTTACAGTCTCGTTATCAATTCCGCCTTTACCATCAGAAACACCGAAATTGACATAATAGGTGCCAGCATCATCATAATCAGTAGTCCAGTGTCCAGTGCCGGTAGCGGTATCGAAATCAGTGAACAGGTCTGTGCGGTTGCATGAATATGTGAGCGTATCATGGTCGGGGTCGGTAGCATCAACATCAATCGTAAGCGTTTCGCTTTCGTTTAGTTCGCTGTCGCCAACGGGTTCAAGCACTGGCGGTCTGTTCACATCGTTTACTGTTATCTTAATGGTCTCGTTATCAATCCCGCCTTTACCATCAGAGACGCCGAAGTCAATGCAGTAAACACCAGCATCGTCATACGAAGGCGTCCAGTGCCCGATGCCGGTTGAGGCGTCAAAATCCGTGAATAAATCTGTTCGATTGCAGGAATACGCAAGCACATCATTGTCGGCGTCGGTTGCATTCACATCCACCGTGAGTGTTTCATTCTCATCAATTGTTCTATTACCTACTGATTCAAGCACCGGCGGTCTGTTCACATCGTTCACCGTTATTTTGATGGTTTCGTTGTCTATTCCTCCTTTACCGTCGCTAACGCCGAAATCCACGTGATAAACACCAGCATCGTCATACGAAGGCGTCCAGTGCCCGATGCCGGTTGAGGCGTCAAAATCCGTGAATAAATCTGTTCGATTGCAGGAATAAGCAAGCACATCATTGTCGGGATCGGTTGCATTCACATCCACTGTGAGTGTTTCATTCTCATCAATTGTTCTATCGCCTATTGATTCAAGCACTGGCGGTCTGTTCACATCATTCACCGTTATCTTCACGGTCTCATTGTCGCTGAATTCGCCATCAGAAACGCCGAAGTCAACCCAATAAGTGCCAGCATCGTCATAGGAAGGTGTCCAGCTCCAGAGAGTGGCAGTGCCGTTGATGGGAGTAAAAGCGCCAAATAAGACGTTACTGCTGAATGTTAGCACGTCTCCATCGGGGTCGGCTGCGGTAATCGTTATGTTAAGCGTAATGCCTTCATCAACGGTTCTGGGACCGATTGGGTCGAGCACTGGCGGCATATTAACATCAAAAGCATATAACTTACCGCCACAGGTTCCGATATATAGAGTGCCGTCGGATGCTATTGCGGGCGAAGAATAACAGATTCTCCCGGTGTTATATCTCCACAGAAGCGAGCCATCAGGGTTTATTGCATAAACATATCCATCTTGTGAGCCTATGTAGATGATACCGGAGGCATCAATTGCGGGTGATGAGCTTATGGGTCCACCAGTGGTATAAGTCCATTTAAGCGAGCCATCGGGATTTATCGCATATAGTTTCCCGTCATACGAGCCTACGTAAATAGTGCCGTCAGAGCCGATGGCAGGTGAAGATACAATCCAGCAGCCTGTAGGATAAGTCCACTTAAGTGTGCCATCAGGATTTATTGCGTATAATTTCTTGTTATACGAGCCCACATAAACGGTGCCGTCAGAGCCGATGGCAGGCGAAGACTTTGTCATCCCGACGGTATATTTCCATTTGAGCGAGCCGTCAGGATTTATTGCATATAGTTTTCTATCAAACGAGCCGACATAGATGGTGCCGTCAGAGCCAACTGCTGGTGAGGATTGGATTGAACATCCTGTCTGATAACTCCATTTAAGACTGCCATCAGGGTTTATTGCATACAGTTTACCATTATTGTTGCCTATATAAATAGTGCCATCAGGAGCTATAGCGGGCGATGTGAGGACGAAGCCCCTGGATTTTTTCCATTTAGAGTCATAGAACTCCCATTTCTGCGTGCCGTTCGGATACAGAGCATATAAGCGGCGATTCCAGCATCCTACGTATATCGTGCCATCGGATGCGACGGCAGGTGTGGAATCAATATAATCAACCAGGCTATGATAAGAATAAAGAGGGGGCGACCAGTGCCATTTCTCCGTGCCATCCGGGTTAATGGCATACAATCTCGAGCGAGTGTACCAGCTCCAACCACTTGTGCCTATGTATATTGTCTCGTCTGGAGCTATTGCTGCGGAACTAAATATCCCTCTACCTCCCCCAGTAGAGAATGTCCATTTCACCGTTGCCGTGTTTGGTCCGTAATATGGACTTAACCCTGTGTGGTTCAGGTCGTGGTGGAACATGGGCCATGGCGAAGAGGCGAGTTGAGCAGTAGCTGCTGGAGTTACTGACCACAAGATTACACAGATTGCCAGGAGAAACCTTTTCTTATGTGGGGCTCTGCCCCACGATCCCGCAAGCCCTGTAAGGGCTTTAAGAAAAGCTTTACCAAAAGAACTTTTTCTCGTGAAATCTCGTGGTTTTTTATCTCTCATTCTTCACCCTCCCATTCCTCAACCACTGCGGTTATCGTCTCCAGCTCGTCACTCAGTCCGGTTGTTTGCGAAGTAGCATTCACGAGCACGGAATAGGGACCTGTAATAAGGTCATCAGTGACGTTCAGTATTACCGTTCCACTCTGTCCGGGGTCAAGGGTAATTATGGATTGACTGAGCGAAGCGACACTGGCGTTATCGGGATTGATAGCAGAGAGAATGAAAGTATCAGTCTCGTTGCCGGTATTCCTGATAGTGAAGAGATAGGTTGCGTTGCTTCCCAAGGTGGTGGTCTGGGTGATTGTGTTCACAGAGAGGAAGTCATCGGTAGCAAACTCTGCAACAATGATTGTTGATATTGCGATGGCGCAAAATATTGTGATGCATACCAGAGCAAACCATTTCTTATCCTTTGTTCTTCTTTCTCTTTTTCCCGGTTCCATTCCCACATTCTCTTCCATTTCCATTTCTTTCTCTTTTAGCCCCTTTCATTTCCCCTATTCCCTATCGCCCTGTCCCTATTGGCTATTTCAGCCCTCACAGCACCCGAGTTCATATTCGCCTGGATAGCTAACGTAGTAAAGCAGGTCTATCACGTCCAGCATGTCTATGCGGGTATCACAGTTCACGTCCGCAGCCCACGCACTGCCAATTGTGTATTCACCGGGATAGCTCACGTAATAAAGCAGGTCTATCACGTCCAGCATGTTCACGCTCTTGTCTTCGTTCACGTCGCCGCAGAGCCCGATTCTCACGCTCCCGTTACTGGCAGTGGTTGAGATACGCTCGAAGTCGGGATTGCTTAAAATAATCCTTGTAAAATTGAGCTCGCTAAGTCCATGGTCGGCAACCGGCTGGAAAGAGATGGTTGCTAACGTGTTAGGCTCAGTTACCCATCCATCGCCAAGTATTGTTTCACCGTAACTTACCCAGCCAGTACTATTATTTATTTCATGGTGTGCCCATGTATTAAAACCATCGAAGAAGGAGCCGGGATTTATCGAAGTTGCATTCAATAAAGAAGTATTAAAGCTAAGAGCGAATTCAGCACAATAGGTCCTGTTCCCTTCAGGGTCAACATAAATATTAACGGTGAAGTTTTCACCGGGTGAAACGGTTTGAGACGGAGGCAAAACGCTAATCTGAGCTGCTGATACTGCAGATACAGCACTGGAAATCAGAATAATAATAACCACAAGATTACACAGATTTCCACGAGAAACAAGGTTTTCTTTTCGACTTCGTTTTTCACTTCTTCCTGCTCTCATCCTTTACCACCTTTTCATTTTTCATTTTGCACTTTTCATTATCATTCGACCTATTCCTGTTCCCATTTTTAACCACAGATTACACAAAACCTTTTCTTAGGAAGAAAAGCTTTACCAAAAGAACTTTTCTTTCCTCTGTGCACCTCCTTATTGATTAAACTTTTTCCCGTTTTTTCTTTCTTAGCACAGGTTCTTTCTTTTTTGCAAAAAAGAAAGAAAGTGTTGGGGGAAAAATTTAAACCTCCACATCTTTTATTTTTCCTTTTCCCTATTGCCTCTTTTACCACGCGGTATGTCGCCAGTTAGCACCTACGAGTGCAGCATCGAGGATATTTATCTCGCAATCGTTGTTCAGGTCTGCGCGGTCTTTCTTATCCGCATCGGCTCCGGTCCACAGATAACCATTGCAGGGATTGCACCATAGCTCCTCCGGTGGTACTGACTCATTGCACTTCTCGAGCCAGTATCTTCCAACGTAAGCGGCATCAATGATGTTCACCTCGCCGTCGCCGTTCGCATCGCCTGCGATGTACACATTAACACTGAAGTTAGTTGTGTTGGTTAGCTCCGGGCATCCGTCGTCTGTCACGGTCAACTGAACCTCGAACGGTAAGTAGTGTCCATCAGGATTGCCGATTGGCTCCCATCTCCACGACTCGTACTTGTGCTCCTTGCACGTGCAGTTGTTCACGGGCAGACCCTCTGTGGTTCCGTATTGCCCGTCACCGAACGCGAACCGGATATACGAGATGTTACCACCTTTATCACCGAAATCAGGGTCCCATGAGCACGAGCATATAATCGTGTTGCATGGATATTTCTTTGCCACGTTGTTGTGCCGGTGCTTTGAAGTACCAATTGCCACTGGCGGTCGGTTTCTGTTTATCGTCGCGGTGCCGTTAACGGTATATACTGGTTCGAGCTTATTCAAGTCTGGCATAACGATAACCACATCGTATAAGCTCAGATTAGTCGTTGCGTTACGTGGTCCGATAGCAGTGAACTGTATGGTTGCAACTGTTGAACCCGGCACAGTGCCATCGCCTACTCTACCGTCTGCACCTTTCCTTGTTTCTGCGTATGACACGATACCATTCGCCTGGTCTATGTTATTCCACTCCACGATTGTCTCAGAGTGATTACCGAGGAAAGGTCCTTTCACCTGCGTCTCTGCTCTTAGCACACTTGTGTTGTATGTCAGGTAGTACTGAACGCTGTGAACGGGTGAACCAAAGGAGTCGATAGTTATGCTCACCTCGAACTGGTCCTGCGGCTGCACGATTGTATCCGCGGGTATAACCATTATTCTTGCCCCCGCGGGATATCTTCCTGACCCACAGTTGTTGCTCTCGTTAAGCTCCGGAGTGACGGTATTATTATAGTCTGCACATACCGTTATGTTGTCTATATTTCCTGTCAGGCTCACTACATATCCGCTAAAGTTACCTGAATAGGTGGCACCCGCGTTCAGTCCCGACACGTACTCCGTTGTGAGCTGAGCACCATCAACCGTCAGGTTTACCCAGAATTCAGTTGCATTTACATTTCCCACGTTCTCTACGGTGTACTCGACAGTGTAATTAGTGGTATTGCCCGGAGTCGGCACTCCACGCACTTCGGTTATCACGAGGTCCGGCATGTTCGCACACACGAACGTGCCGTCTTCCCATGCCGTTTCAATCCAGTGCGCAGGCGGTGGTGACGACAGCCCGCTGTCCTCGTCGAATACCAGCGCAGTCGTGCAGTAACTTTCGTTCACGCAGTGTATCGTCAGCGTGCCAATCAGCACCTCACCGGTCTTCGGTGTTGCGCTCGTGAACGTTATCCACTCGCGACCTTCAACACGCGAGTCCCAGCCGCCCAACTCCCATGCAGCATCACGAACGAAGTTCGTCACGTTTGCACAGTCCGGATTGTATGTGAGGTTAATCTGTCCACCGGCAATATCTTCGCTCGTGTTCACCCATATCTCTACTTCTACTTCGTTGCAGTGCGCAGCGCTGCTGTCCTCAGGCACGAGATACACGGTGGCGTTTGGTTCTGGTGGTGGTGGTGCCTGTAATGGTCCTATCTTTGGCGTACCATATACATCTTTATTGCAGTCATCGGGGTCGTTTCCAGCGGTGGTGTTGCACACGCCATAGCAGTGCTCAGGCAAGCCACTCGAATTGAACAATCCGGGGTTGCAGCACGAACCTGCGCCGCATGAGCAGTCTTCAGCCTTCTTGCTGCAATCTCCATCATTGTCGAAGTCGTAGTAGACCGAGAGTAAATTGTCGCAGGTGTAAGTGCAGCAAGTCTCGCCTTCGTCGTTGTAATTCTTGCAATTATCGCAGGTGTTGTTATCGCCGCTTGCCTCTGCGCCTTCAGGAGTATTCACAAATATATCATAGCGTTTGTTTTCGCAGGCGGTATTATCGTATATCGTATTGCCTGTTGACCAATCCATCGTACTACCCCAAATATGAATTCCATCACCATACTTTGTACTTACATTCGTACTGTTTATCACGGTGTTGTATCTGATGGTAGCATTATCACCTCTTACAAATATTCCCGGTCCGTAGTTATCCGTTACGTTGTTGTATTCAACAGTCCAGTTATTTGTCTTTTTGCACTGCAACCTAATACCTCCTGGGAAGGAATTTCCACCACCGAAACCGTTTCCTGTCACTTTATTGTAAGCAACGTAGTTATACTTGCATATCATCTTGGAGTAAATACCAGCCAGACTATTGTTGTAAACATTGTTGCAGATTATGTTGTTATGATTACACATACTATGTAAGCGAATTCCTGCACCACCGTCTTCGCAACTTCCCTCTATCTTACCGATTTGATTGTAAACCGCGCAGTTTTTTATGGTGCTGTTGCATACACATGCCTTCAAAGAAATTCCAAACGCTTTCTTGTGGGTTCCTCCGTTGTCATGCACGGTGCAGTTATAAATGGTGTTGTTCTCGACATCACCTGAACACTTGCCTTCATCAGGATCCCAGCCACCATAAAGGAAAATTCCGTTGCAGAAACCAGTAATTTCCAGATTCTTTATGATTACATTGTCATATCCAACGTTCTTAATTCCGCTTATGGTCGTGTCACCACAACCGGGTCCAATTATCGCGTAGCCGTTGCCATCAATGGTAATGCCATCCGCTCCAACAACCAAACCGTTCTTTGTATTGTCTGTGCAGGTCATGGTTCCGTTGAGCGTGCAACTTTTCAGCACTGTATCGCCGCAAAAGTACGCATCCCCTGAGCCGTCGTTAGCAACGCATGCATGGTCTGCGCTCACGCTTCCTATCGCTGCGATTAAGAGCACCGTTGCTATTGCCATTGCCAATATCACGTTTTTTGTATTCATTTTTTCTTTTTCACCTCCTAACGCGCCTCAAACCCTCTCTTAGCACGGGTTCTTTCGCAAAGGGTTTCGGCACACGGCTCTTTCATTTTTTCTTCTTCACCTCCTCCCGGGATTTGGTAATTTTTCTTTCCAACATTTGATAATTATTTTAAAATTAGGGACATAAAAGATGAACCCTAAAAATGTTCGGTTTAAGAAATAAAACCTAAATTGTTGCGGGAATTTCATCCCGAAACCTAAAAATATTAGGAGATTTTACCGCTTCCTAACCCCCGCCTCCCCGCTTATTATGCGCAGAACAAACGAATCAAAACGATTTTTTTCACGAATCGCTTTGCATCGCCGAGCGCCTTTTAAAAATAGAGCTTTATGCTGCGGTTTCCCCTTCTCGATGTCAATTCAATTTTGAGAAGTTATTTATATATTCAACGCAACATTAATATTGATAATAGAAATGGGACATACATGGGTGGAAGTTGAGATTTCCGACCTCGAAAGGAAGAAATCCACCGTGGTAAAAGCTCTGGTTGATACTGGAGCAAGCTTAACAGTTTTGCCAGAGAGAATAGCTGAGGAGCTTGGGATAGAGCCTGTAAGTGAGGAAGAGGTTGTAACAGGTGCAGGACTAATAAAAGTGAAAAGGGGAGAGGCGTGGATAAAACTCAAGGGTAAGGAAGGACCTTTCAATGTTTGGATATCAGATATAATAGACAAGGTTTTGTTAGGAGTGGTTGTTTTAGAATCCCTTGGCTTTGATGTTGACCCCGCAACAGGAACGCTGAAGGAAAGACCACTGCTTTTATATTGACGGATGCTCAAGTGAAGAACCATGATGCTTGTTGCGGATGCTAATGTTGTCCTCCCTTATTAAGAAATTGAAATTTAACTGCCCGATTTTCTCTGGCGACAAAACATTGAAGCGGCTGTCCCCAGTTAAAGTTCTATCACCTAAATAAGTTTCAAAACTACTAATCCTTTAAGACTCTGGAATAGCGACTAATAGCCAAATAGGGATTCGGGAAAATCCCAATACATACCAATATATACCAATACTACCAAACAAAACCCAAACTCCAATGGGATTTCTCCATTCCTGCATCCTGCATCTTCACAACCTGTCAAAGTCGGAATCGAAGGGAAAGTATTTATAGATGCATTACCAATATTATCGTAGGTGATAGAAATGGGTGAGTTAGTTGTTAAAATACCGGACCGATTTAAGGTGGACATGTCTGAATTGGCGAAGGGCGTGGAGGAGTTCGTAAAGTTGAGACTTGCAAGGGATTTAATGCTTGAAAGGCTTGATGAATTGCTCAAAAACAGCGAATTGACGGAAGAAGAGTGCATAGAACTTGGAAAGAAGGTGAAGAAGGGGAGATTTGAAAAACTAAAGCAGATGGGTTTTGTGTAAATGAAACTGGTTGTGGATACAAACGTACTGTTTTCCTTCTTCAAGAAAGAATCCAAAAAAACAATCCGATGTCAAGATATTCTCAACTTCTGATTTGATTTCACTTCTGTCTCCGACCTCTCCATAGCCAGTCGTATCAAAAGCATCTTCTCCTTTTCCCACTTCCATCTTCTTCTCGTGTCCATCTTGTGCAATCTTGTGGTTTTTTGTTTTACCTAAATGTTCCCCCGAAAAAAGAAAAGGGGGAAAAATTTTTGCATTTTTTCGTTTTTCTTTTAGCACAGGTTTTCTTTTTCCGCGAAGCACTTTTGATCAAACTTTTTCTAAAGTTTGAAAAAGAAAAAGTGTTGTGTTAATCTGTGGTTTTGGTTTCTTTAGCTTTCACAGCACTCGAGTTCATACTCTCCGGGATAGCTCACATAGTAAAGCAGGTCTATCACGTCCAGCATGTCTATGCGGGTATCACAGTTCACGTCCGCCGCCCACGCACTGCCAATTGTGTATTCACCGGGATAGCTCACGTAATAAAGCACGTCTATCACATCCAGCATGTTCACATCGCCATCTTCGTTCACGTCGCCGCACGTGCCAGCCTTTACACTTATATAATCAGCCTTTACCTCGGTGGCTTTCGCATCACCAGCAGTTACTTCCAGGCTCACGGTGTAAGTGCCCTCGGTGCTGTATGTATGCGTTGGATTTTGCTCTGTGCTTGTGTTACCATCACCAAAGTCCCACAGCCACGAATCTATCTCGCCTGCTGACCTCGACATGTCAGTAAATTTAACCTCCAGTGGTGGAGCACCACTTCTTTTGTCAGCGAAGAAGTGTGCATCGGTCTGTGCCGGAACAGGGTCAGGGCGATTCACTACGATGTAATTGGTCTTCGTATCTTTAGCGGAGCCACCAGGTCCGGTTACGGTAAGACTTACCGTATAAATGCCTTCGCCGTAGGTATGCGTTGGGTTCTGCTCGTTACTTGTAGCACCATCACCAAAGTCCCAGAACCATGATTCCACTTCGCCTAAGGACAAGTCAGTGAAGTCAACGGTCAGAGGGGACATCTGCATTTTACGTGGCGATGCGGAAAAGTCAGCATCGGGCGCCGCATCCGGTTTCCACACTTTTATATACTCGGTCTTCATTTCTACATCAGAATCCCCTTCGGAGGTCGTAACGTTCAAACTCACGTTATAGTAGCTGTAAGGCTCAGCGGTGCTGTAAGTATGCGTGGCATTTTGCTCGGTGCTCGTATTGCCATCACCAAAGTCCCACTTCCATGAAACTATCTCTCCTTCCGCAATCCGTGATTCATCAGTGAAATTAACCTTTAGAGGTTCTGCTCCTTTCGTTGGTTCCGCAGAGAAATCGGCAATTACCGTGGTGCCACCGCAGAAATAGGTGCAGCCTGTGGTTCCTTCGTCATTGTAATTCGAACTCGTGTCGCAGGTATTCTCATCGCCCGTGACGTCAGAACAGCAGTCCTGCACGTATATATCCTCACCTTCGTTATCACAAAAAACATTGGAAAACAGTGTATTATTGCGTGAGCATCTGCCGATACAGATTCCGTTGCCACGCCCGCCGGTGGCAATCGAAGTATTGGTTACATTATTGTACCGGAAAACATTATTGCTGCCTCCCACGGAGATTCCTGAGCCGGCGTTATCACTGATGTTGTTGTGTTCAACGACCCAGAAATCGGTTTTTATGCACGCGAGCGAGATGCCCCCGGGCATGAACGTGCCCTCTGGCGGCAGTTGCTTGCCGTTTCCGTACACGTCGTTGTAGGCAATGTAGTTATACTTATTCTTCATTTTCGAGTAGATACCGACCATGCCGTTGTTATAGACGCGGTTGTGGGTTACGGTGTTATGCCCCCCGGGTCCGTATAACAGAATTCCCCTGCCGCCATCCTCGCAAGACCCGACTCCGAAACCGGTGTTATTATAGATTTCGCAGTTCGTTATACTGCAATTCCATGCATGGTAGGTTGCGATTCCGTGCGTGGCAAATCCATCGGGGTCACCATTGTCATGCACCGAACAATTAACAATGACGTTGTGCTCAACAGTTCCGGGAGACTCGGGGCTGCCACCGAGGTTTATTCCATGATGGAAATGTTTTATCTCGAGGTCTTTTATGGTAATATAATCATAACCTGGATTGTAGATGCCCGAGCGCATAGAAGTGCCAGGACTAACACCATCCAGGCAGTATCCATTGCCGTCAATGACGATAGGCTCTTCTGCGGTGCCTGAAGCCCCAATAATCAGTCCATCTCCTACCGGGCATGTTATATCTCCGTTGAACGTGCAGCTTTCGGTTACGGTGCTTCCGCAGCGATAAATGATGCCCGAACCGCTGATGCAGCCTACGCAGGGATATGTGCATCCTGTCGTCCCGGTGTCATTATAGTTGTGCGTGGTTTCGCATGCATTCTCATCACCTGAAATATTATCCGGAGAGTCCACGTATATATCCCTCTCAGTGTTACTGCAAACGGTATTTACCATAAGCGTAACGTTATCCGAACCTTCAGCAATGTGAATCCCGTATTTGTTGCTGACAACGGTGTTGGAGCTGAGAATGGTCTCATTACCCTGCACGTAGATACCTGCTTCGGAGCTATCTTTTACGAGATTGTTTTTAACGGTCCAGTTATCGCCTTTTATTGCAATTCCCGTATTGTAATTTCTTTTCACGAAATTGTAGCCAACAGCATACTCTATGTCTTCGGACTTGCCCGCGCCTTCGCAATATATACCTACGGCGTTATCGTGGACGTCGTTGTTTCTCATCTCGAATTCGGCGTTGCTACCGCTGAGGTGAATGTTATCTATGTGGATTCCTGCACCCCCGGACTCATCACCATTGTTATAAATTTCGCAATCCGATACGATGCACCTTCTCTGGTCTAAATGGTCAAGATGGATTCCGGTGAGGCTATTGTTATGTATCTTGCATCCAACCACTTTATAGTCAAACCCGCCATCCTGGAGCCAGATTCCCTTTTCAAAATTTTCGATTTCCAGGTCATTTATGCTCAACAAAGCAGAGCCGGGAGATTTTATTCCCGTTCCGGTTCCATTTCCAATTATAGCGTATCCGTTACCATAAATGTCGGGCTGACCTGGACCGAGAATCAAGCCGTCGCCTTCGCAGCACATGCTTCCATTGAACCAGCAATCTTTCGTTACCGTATCGCCACACCCGAACGCAGTGCCATCGGAAGCCACGCAAAAGCCCGTATTTGACGCTCCTCGTGTCGGAATATCGAAAATACGGAAGTCCGTGCGGTCATTATCGGTATCAACGCCATTAGGACATCTGCCTGCGGATTCATCGTCCCCCGGGGCTGGCGCATTATCCGCGGGGTTTCCATCGTCCCAATTGCCATACGCAACTTTATCAACTATTGTCGTGCTCGTACTCAAATTCAAATAAATTATGTCACCGGCATCATTTAGTTTGTCACTAACGTTAAACACCAGATAACCGTTTGCTGGCACTGTTTTCCCGCTTAGCTCCCCCAACGAATTGCCTGCACCGTCCTCAAGCGTCCATCCATCCAGGGATACATCGCTGTCAGTTGGATTATACAATTCAATCCACTCTTTGGCTGGAGCACTGGGTTTTGAGACAAATTCATTGATTACAACCCCCGGCGCTGCTGGAGCTCCAAACGTGATGTTGAAGTCGAAAAGCCCGCCACTATTTATCTCTTCTGAGGTTACGGTGTGATTGAATACTTTTGACTGGCTTCCATCTGTAGATGTGGCATTGAACCGTAATATCTCTGTTGCATTCACGTGTGTGCCATTAGCGAGTATGAGTTTATAGTAGTTAGAAGTTGCATTTGTGTCGGCATTCCAGTCCTCGCTTGTATTCGTATTGGTTATGTTCACCGTGGGATTATTGCATGCAGTCCCGTTTTCATAAAAAACGTATCCTGAGATCATGAACGGCGTTGGCTGTGCCGCAGTGGGTGCAACCACCGCTATGCAGATCGTTACAGCGAGCAACATGCTCATTATCTGTTTGCTCATCCTTTTCCACCTCCTTTATTTTTCATTTTTGTGCCCATTTCCTTTCATCCACAAAAAAAGAAAAAAAGGAAAAAATTTTTGTTTTTTCCTTTACACCTGCATTTTTAGCTCTTCTGTGTTAATCTGTGAAATCTGTGGTTTAGCCCTCACAGCACCCGAGCTCATACTCTCCGGGATAGCTCACGTAATAAAGCAGGTCTATCACGTCCAGCATGTCTATGCGGGTATCACAGTTCACGTCTGCTGCCCACGCACTGCCAATTGTGTATTCCCCGGGATAGCTCACATAATAAAGCACGTCTATCACGTCCAGCATGTTCACATCGCCATCTTCGTTCACGTCGCCGCAGATGCCTGTTGGTGCCGGAGCGAGCGTGATATTGAAATTAAAAAGTCCGCCGTTATTTACCTCTGTTTCGTTTACCGTGTGATTAACCACTTTTGACTGGCTTCCATCCGGCGGGGATGTGGCATTGAACCGCAATATCTCTGTTACGTTCACGTCGGTTCCATTAGCGAGTATGAGTTTATAGTAGTTAGAAGTTGCATTTGTGTCGGCATTCCAGTCCTCGCTTGTATTCGTATTGGTTATGTTCACCGTGGGATTATTGCATGCAGTCCCGTTTTCATAAAAAACGTATCCTGAGATCATGAACGGCGTTGGCTGTGCCGCAGTGGGTGCAACCACCGCTATGCAGATCGTTACAGCGAGCAACATGCTCATTATCTGTTTGCTCATCCTTTTCCACCTCCTTTATTTTTCATTTTTGTGCCCATTTCCTTTCATCCACAAAAAAGAAAAAAAGAAAAAATTTTTGTTTTTTTCCTTTACACCTGCATTTTTACCCCTTCTGTGTTAATCTGTGAAATCTGTGGTTTTCACGGATACGGATACGTCAGCGTGCAGTCCTCCTTTGCCGCAATCCAGTACCCTTCTCCACGCTCCATCGTCCAGAAGTCGTTGAACACCGATGGCGCATGCGGCTCATATACTTCGTAGCTCTGCGAAGTAGCGTTCCACCGTGCGACGTAGTTGTATTTGCCCGCAATTGAACTCAATGCATCCGGAAGGTTTGCGCTCGTGTTCGTCCATCCGACGCAGTTCAGCCCTTTTGAAAGTTCGACCTCGATGCTCTCGCAAGCTGTGCCTTCGTACGACCACGTGTCCGCAGCGGTCATGTGGATGAAGTATCCAACGCCGTTCTCCATCGTATCTGAGGAACTCAGCGACTCGAAGCTGTGTGTTGTTGCATTGTATTTGTAAAGTGCATCGTATGAGCCGCTTAGCGACGTGTCTATCACGTTCGCTACGGTCATGTCAGTCGCAGTCAAAGGCAGCGAAATCAGGTTCCAGCCCGGAACGAGGTCCTTGGAGAAGGTCTCTTGTGGTCCTATATGTGTGAATGTTCCGTTTATCCAGGTTATGTTCTCGAGAGGCACACCTCCCTGTCCATTAAATTTGCTTTTCTGGCATATTGGACAAGCGTCAGGCATCTGTTCAAACCCGAAGTTGAACGGACTTACACCTGGTGTTCCTTGTGCTTCTACTTTAAATCTGCATATCTTTACGGTTCTCGGCCCGGCGAAATTATTACCTGGCGGGGCAACCCACTCTTCCTCTTCGGCATCCCACTCCAGGGGATTAGCATAGAAGCTCCACGCATAACCGTTGCCTGTGTAACTAAGGTTTTTATAGACGTTATTAAAGCAAGTGTCGTCCTCTGCGGGGTTGCAATTTTTGCTTACTTTTGTTATATTTGCGTGCGCAGGATCGAATAGGATTGTCGTCTGACCTGAACCCAGAGTTTCACCTTCTACTATGTCAACATATAGCTTCACATAAACGTAGTCACCGGATTCTGCACTGCTATTTTCAGGAACAAAGTAAGCAGTAGCTGCGTTTACTGGGGGTACTGCTGATACCACAAACGCTGTCAATACTGCCAATACTATTCCTATTCCGAATGCTATTCTTTCCATTTTGTTCATCTTTTTTCTTTTTCACCTCCTTTATTTTCTATTTCCTTCTTCCATCTTCCTTCTTCATTTGCCCCTCTCCCCAAAAAATTAAAAAAGGGAGCTAAAGCCTAATCTTTTATTTTTATACTATGCTAGAGTGCAGTGAAAATGGGCATCCTTTACAGCAGTTCAGGGCTGTACCTACTGAGAGCTTCTCCGCTAACAGCCCAAAATCACTTGAGTCTATCAAGCCGTCGCAGTACATGTCCGCAGCCCAGTCACAATCTATGGCAGTACCCACAGCGAGATGCTCCGCTAACAGCCCAAAATCACTTGAGTCCACAAAGGTATCAATATACACATCACCACACCCTTTGCACGGACCCTCTGGACAATTCTTTTCATCTCTGTAGGCAGGGCAGAACCTGGTGCAGTCGTGATGCGTGGCGCCGAAATATACGCATCCCCAGGTGTTCGTGGTTTCCGTATGATTGAAATTGACCCATGCTTGAATCCAATCGGCATCTCCTTCCATCACGAAAGGACCGACCTCGTGCGTCACCTCTTGACCTACACCCAGTCCCGCTGGAATAGGCACAGGGTCAACACAACCGCTCCATTCTCCCCATATCTCCGTGAAGTTCGTCCAGACGTCATTTTCCGTTGCTCTGTCCCCGACGTTCTTCACCGTGTATGTTAGATTATACGTCTTCCACGAGCAGTCAAGCCATACTTCATCTAACTGAATTATCTTCAGGTCTGAGCCGCCGAACACCCTCGTACGTTTATTGTTATCCTCATCGGTCTCTGAAACGTTGTGATTAGCATCCGCAAAAACTTCTATCGTATCGTTAATACCGGACAGCGAGAATGGACCAAATTCTGGGCTGGTATAGCAGTTACCCTTATCCAGTTCTCCAACATCGTCTGTTATCTTATGAACACCATCTATATAGATGTGCGTCTCACTCGCATTCGCTTTTTCAGTACCGATGTTGCACACCGTGTAGTTTATCGTGTAGTTCACTTCCGAAACAACCCATGTTACCGCGAGCTCGCTGATCTCGAGGTCTGGTCCCTCGCCAGGGCACTGGAAAACGCAGCAATTTGGCGGAACTGCGCTTGTATCCTGGTAATCTTTGCAATTCTTGCACGTGTTGTCATCGCCAGTGGTATTTGACTCAGGTGCAAACGCGTATATATCGTATTCTCCGTTATAGCAGACAAAATTATCATACAGTTCGTTGTCAAAAGACCCATCGCTCCGGTACATACTGATGCCATGCTTGGAGTTGTTGGTCACGGTGTTGTTCTTGATGAAGTTCCTGTGCCCGCCTATAAATAGCCCGTATCCGTATGGGTAGTTGTCATACACCGTATTGTTAGCAATGACATTGTCGTCTGACTTCTTGCACCTGAGGATAATTCCTCCTCGCACATCGTCGCCTATGCCCGAGCCCCCGCCATTGCCCCATACACGGTTGTTGGTAATCTTGGACCTGGTCAGCATCATCTTTGTCCAGAAGCCTGCTTTTGCATTGTGGTGCAATTTGTTGTGGCTTATATTGCAGTACTCGTGCTTGGTATCCGGACTGCCTGCGTATATGAAAATACCATTTCCGCCGTCGCCGCAGCCGCTACCCGTGCCCTCGTTGTTGTAGATGTCACAGTTGGTTATTGTAAGTGCAGGCTCGTCTTCTGTACCTTCACCTAACCAGCATGCATGGATTCCGTGCGTTGTCATCACCCCGCCGGTACTGAACCCGTTGTCGTGTATGGTGCAGTTATCTATGGTAATATTGCCAACTTTATTTCCTACGGTGCCTTTGAGCGCAATACCGGTGCAGAAGTTCTCAATCTCCAGGTTCTTTATCACCACGTTGTCGTATCCTGGATTGTAAATGCCGCTTTTTTCGCAGGGGTTGTGCTCGTTATACCCAGCACAGTCCGCGCTGGTTACACTTCCGGTTATTTTGAAGTATTTGTCTTGTGTGGAATTATAGCCGTTGATGGTAATACCGTCATTTCCAACTATTAAACCTGCTGACCCTGCCGGGCAGACCATATCTCCATCGAGTGTGCAGCTTTCAAATACGGTATCGCCGCACTGATAATCGTAGCCTGTCAAATGACCTATGCATCCCGCACTCGCGCTTCCTACAATAGCGACCAGAAACACCGTTGCTATTGCCAATGCCAGTATTACACTTTTTGCATTTTTCATTTTTTTCTTTTTTCACCTCCTAAAACTTTTCTTTCAAAAAGAAACCTTTAGCCATCATTTTCCCAATCGGAGTTGTTACCCCCGTTCTTTTTTCTTATCGAAATTTTTCTTTCCAACATTTGGTAATTATTTTAAAATTAGGGCTATAAATAATGAACCCTAAAATGATTCGGTTTTTGAAATAAAACCTAAATTGTTGCGGGAATTTCAACTGCAAACCTAAAAAATTTCGGGATTTTTATCGCTTCCGAATCCCCATCGCTTTTTCATTCTGAGCCATTAAAAAGGGCTTTATGGAAATCGGTATGCATTGTCCCCTACCTTTTCCTTTTTAGGATTTGGGAATTGTGATTTCTTGCATAGCGCTATACAATTATGGAGGACTTTCCGGCACATAAATCACCTCTCCACTTTCCAGCATATATGTCGTTCCCAGTTTCTTGCCCACACCTTTGATGGTCTCATTCGTAACCTTCTGTATTTCCACCTTCTCTCCATGCTTCGTTATTATCTCCATATCCGCGGTTCCGGT
>Ga0190286_1000389_pt1 | contig 18666 bp, 18 predicted proteins | sample 48691834_MG_FD_183241 | JGI IMG/M metagenome (GOLD analysis project Ga0190286, IMG submission 183241) | Hydrothermal vent microbial mat bacterial communities from Southern Trench, Guaymas Basin, Mexico - 4869-18-3-4_MG | ecosystem: Environmental > Aquatic > Marine > Hydrothermal vents >... | reverse complement strand
GTTCTACCGCGCCACCGCCCTCCCGCCGCGAGCGGGACTTATCGGCGCGGTAGAACCGCTCGAAGATGTGCGGCAGGTCCTCCGGTGGGATGCCCACGCCGGTGTCGGCCACGCTCACTACTACCTCATCGGCTCCCTCCTCCAGAGCGATGGTGATCCGCCCGCCGGCAGGGGTGTAACGCACGGCGTTGCTCACCAGGTTGTGCAGGACCTGCTCGATCCGATCGCCATCCAGCTCCAGCTTCAGCTCCCGGGAGCCCTCCAGCAGCTTGACCTCGAGCCGGAGCTCGAGCCCTCGCTCGCCGAGCTGAGGCTCAAAGTGCCTCCCCACCCGTTGGACCAGCTCGACCAGGTCGGTCGGCCCCCGCTCGAGCCGGAGCTCACCCGCCTCGGCCAGCGCCAGCTCGTGGAGGTCTTCTACCAATCGATTGAGGAGCAAAACCTCCTCGTTCAACGCAGCGATCCGCTCCGGCGTGGGGGCGAAGAGGCCGTCCTGGAGGGCCTCCAGTTCGCCGCGGAGGACGGTGAGCGGGGTGCGGAGCTCATGGGCGATGTCGGCGATCATCCGCCGGCGGAGCCTCTCCGACCGCTCGAGCTTCTCGGCCATCCGGTTGAAGGCCGCGCCCAGCCGGCCCAGCTCGTCCTGGGGTGACGCTCTAACCCGGACTCGGTAGCTCAGCTCGCCCGCAGCGAGCCGTTCGGTCGCCCGGGTGAGCTCGGCCAGCGGCCCGGTGAGCCCCCGTGAGAGCGCCGTCCCCAGGAGGACCGCGAGCAGCGCCGCGGCTAGCCCGCCGAGGAGGAGCGAGCGGTTCACCGAGTTGAGGAACTCCCGCTCCAGGGGGTCGAGCACCCGGCTGACCGCCGGCCCGGCGAGGAGCACCCCCACTCGCTCGTCGCCGACCACCAAGGGGAGGCCCTCCCGGGCCAGCCCCGGCGGGAGCCGCTTGCCGATGAGCTTAGGATCGGGCGCGAGCAGGATCTTCCCATCGGCTCCGGCGAGGACCAGCTTCCGCTGGAGGAAATTCATAAGTGGCCTCCCCCGCTCGTGCCCATACCCCCGCAGCAGCGCGCGCCGCTCGAGGAACTTCCCCACGCCTTGCCAGCTCCCCCGCTCGCGATAGTAGTCGAGCAGCTCCTCACGGAGGGGCTCCGCCTGGAGGAGCGCCCCGCGGATCACATACAGCCGGAACTGCTTGGAGACCGTGTAATTGGCCGCGAGGTAGACGACCGCGATCGCCACCAGGATGACCAGGATGAAGGCCCCGATCAACTTGAGCCGGAAGGGGAGCGCACTTATGCTTAGGCTTAGGCTCTTGCTCATACCTGCATCTGCATCTGCCATCCTCGATCCCTCCTCAAGCTTGAGCGAGCCGGGCTTCTCCAAAGAGGAGATTGCATGCATTGATCGTGTGCAGGGCCGAGCTCGAGGTTCGCCCTTGTCCGTTCACATTCCATTCAGGGTCGGGGGCGAGGTGAGCTCGAGCTCAGGTGGGCTCCCGGCAGAACTTGTAGCCGACGCCGTGGACCGTCAGGATATACCGAGGGTTTTGCGGGTCGGGCTCGAGCTTCCGCCGGAGGTTCTTGATGTGGGTGTCGATCGTCCGGGCGAGGCTCTCCGAGGCGTAGCGGTCGAGCGCCTCGAGGAGCTGGACCCGGGTGAAGACCCGCCCGGGGTGGCGCGCTAGGGTCACCAGGAGGTCGAACTCCGTCGGGGTGAGCTCGACCCTCCGGCCGGCGAGCTCCACCTGGCGGCTCTCCAGGTCGATCACCAGCTCGCCGCGGTGGAGCCGGCGAGCTGGGGCGAGCTCCCCCTCCACCCGGCGGAGCACCGCTCGGACGCGGGCGACCAGCTCCCTCAGGCTGAACGGCTTCGTCACGTAGTCGTCCGCGCCCAGCTCAAGGCCGGTGACCCGGTCGGCCTCCTCGGTCCGCGCGGTGAGCATGATCAGGGGGACGTCGGACTCCTGTCGGATCTGGCGGGCCACATCCAGCCCGTCGATCCCCGGGAGCATGAGATCGAGGATCACCAGCACGGGCCGCACCCGGCGGAAGAGCTCCAGCCCGCTCTCGCCGTCGTAAGCGGCGATCACCTGATAGCCCGCCCGCTCGAGATACGCCCGGAGCAGCTCGACGATCCGCTCCTCGTCCTCGATCACCAGGATCTGCTTGGGCATCCTCTCCGCTTCCGCTCCTGCCCCTGCTTTTGCTTCCACGTCCATGATAGTAGCCCCACTTTGGCCTGGCAAGGAACCGGCAAGCTGGACTAGAACAGGAAAGGAACAAGGGGCGAGGCCACCCGCTCGCCGGCCGTGAGCCGTGTCATGGTCATGGGCGACCTCGCCCCTCCCATCATCAGGGGAGCGCTACTGGAAACGGCGCTTAGCTCACTCCTCGCTCCCTTTCTATTTCTATTCTTGATCCTGGTCCCGGTTCCAGTTCCAATTCCAATCCCATTCCCGGTCCCGCTCCTCCTGCCGCTCCTTCCACGGCTTGGGCTTAGGCTTGAGCTCGGGCAACTCCTCCGGCTCCAAGCGGGGCAGCGGCTGAGGCGGCATATAGTAAGGCGGGGGGAAGGCGCAGTAGCAGACGCAGTTGTAGTAGCCCCAGTAGGGGGGAGCGGGCAGGGGTGGCAGCGGCCGATACCACTCCCTCCTCTGCTTCCACTCTCGCTTCCGCTCCCAGAGCTTGGCCTTGAGCTCTTCGAGCGGCTCCGCCCAGCGGGCCCTCATCTCGCGCCACCTGTGCCAGAGCATGAGCTTGGCTAGCTCTCGGGGCCCCGCCCGGGTGAGCCGCTCCTCGAGCCTGCGGGCCTGCTCGTAGGTGAGCTGGCCCGCTCGGACCGCCTCCTCCAGCCGGTGGCGGATCACCTTGTCCTTGGCTGCCCGGATCGCCTCCTTGAGCTGCTCTGGGCTGACGCCGAGCTCCTCCGCCAGCGCCCCCAGGAACAGCTTCAGCAGGGGAGGTTCAGTTTCAGCCCCGGTCTCGGCCTCAAGAGCCCGCTCGCCCAGCCGATGCATTTGCATCGGCATCTGGTGGTGGTAGCCGTAGGGCTGCTGGCCTGGGGTCTGAGTCTGGGCCTGGGTTTGAGTTTGAGACTGAGTGAGGGCCGCTGCACCCGGCAACCCCAGGAGCGCCAGCCCCAGGAGCGCCACCGCCGCTATCGTGATCGAGCGCCTTCTCATCTTCTTCATGTTCATGTTCATGCTATCGCCTCCTTTTCCGGGTTTGGTCAAGGCGATTATAGCCCGAGGATGTGAAGATCCTGTGGAGGCCCCGTGGAGACGTTATGGTGTTCGAGCTCAGATCACCAGCTCCTTGTGCCGGTGGAGGTGGCAGTCGATGTTGATCCCCAGGGGCAGCTCGGCGATGTGCGTCGGGTAGTATTCTACGCGCACGTCCATCGCCGTGTTGACCCCGCCGAGCCCCTGGGGGCCGACCCCCGTCCGGTTGATCGCCTCCAGGAGCTCCTCCTCCAGCTTGGCATATCTGGGGTCGGGGTTCCGCTCGCCCATCTTCCGCATTAGAGCCTTCTTCGCCAGGAGGGCCGCGAGCTCCAGATCGCCGCCGATGCCCACCCCGACCACGATCGGCGGGCAGGGGTTCGGCCCGGCCTCCTCCACGAACTGGACGACCGCGCGCTTCACCCCCTCGAGCCCCGCCGCCGGTGCGAGCATCTTCACCGTGCTCATGTTCTCGCTCCCGGCGCCCTTCGCCGCTACGATCAGCCTTACCTTGTCCCCCGCCACCAGGTCGAAGTGGATGATCGCCGGGGTGTTGTCCCGGGTGTTCTTCCGGTCGAAGAGCGGGTCGTCGACGACCGACGCCCGTAGATACCCCTCCGTGTAGGCCCGCCGGACGGCCTCGTTCAGCGCCTCCTTGAGATCGCCGATGATGTGGACCTCCTGGCCCAGCTCGACGAAGATGACCGCCATCCCCGTGTCCTGACACATCGCTACGCGCTTTTGCGCCGCCAGCTCGCGGTTCCGGACGATGTCCTCCATCGCGCCTCGGCCCGCCTCGGAGACCTCCGTCTGCCAGAACTCCTTCAGCTTCGCCATCACCTCCGGTGGGGTGTCGAAGTTGATCTCCAGGAGGGCCTCCTTCACCGGCTCGATCAGCTCGTGTGCCTCAAGCTCCCTCATAGCACCGGCTCCTTTCGATAGCGCTTCTTCCCCTCCTCGTAGATGTCGCCGCCGTAGATGTCATTGGCGACGATCACCGGGAAGTCCTCCACCACGAGCTTCCGGACCGCCTCCGGCCCGAGATCCTCATAGGCGATGACCTCGCACTGCTTGATCCGCTCCGCTACCAGGGCGGCCGCCCCGCCGGTGGCCACGAAGTAGACCGCCTTGTAGCGCTTCAGGGCCTCGCGCACCTCCTCCCCGCGGTTGCCCTTGCCGATCATCCCCTTGAGCCCGCGGGCGAGCAGCTCCGGGGTGTAGGGGTCCATCCGGTAGCTGGTGGTCGGCCCCGCCGGACCGATGACCTCCCCCGGGCGGGCCGGCGCCGGCCCGACATAGTAGATCACGGCGCCCTCTAGGGGGAACGGGGGTGGCTCACCCCGCTCGAGCCCTTCCACCAGCCGGCGGTGGGCCGCATCCCGAGCGGTGTAGATCACCCCGGAGAGGAGGACCTTGTCCCCGATCCTGAGCTGCTCAACCTCCTGAGTAGAAAGCGGCGTCGAGAGCCGCTTCACCTCCGCCTGACCCTGCTGAGCTTGCGCCATCTCACGCTACCTCCTCGTTTCGTTTAGGCTCTAAACAGAGATTAGAGCCCATCCCGGCGTGGGGCCATGACCCAGGTCAGGGTGCCGATAGCCCTCACCCAAGTGTGATCTTCGTTATAGCCGGGGAGCGACCAGCTCGATATAATCCGGACCGATGAAGTCCAAGGCAGCCTTGTCGGTCTTGAGCGGCACTCTGGTCTTCCTGGTGATCATCTGCGGGTCTGTGGTTGTGGTATCCACCGCTCCTGCTCCCGCCGGGCGCTTCATCGTGGTCATCGACCCGGGCCATGGCGGCCACGACCCCGGTGCGATCGGCTGGCTCGGCCTCCAGGAGAAGGAGGTCACCCTGGCGATCGCCCGCTTGATCGAGCTCGAGGCCTTCCTGAGCGAGCCCCGGCTGAAGATCGTGCTCACCCGCCGGACCGATGTTTACGTCCCGCTCAAGGAGCGGGTGGAGCTGGCGAGCCGCCTGGGAGCAGCGCTCTACCTCAGCATCCACACCAATGCCCACCGCAATCTACAGGTCAAGGGGATCGAGACGCTCCTCCCGGAGAGCTGGCGCGGGCGGAGCTGGGCGAGCCTCTCCCTGGCTAAGCGGCTCCAGCGGAGCCTCATCCGGGAGCTGGGCGCACCCGACCGAGGGGTCAAGTATCAGCGGCTCTACCTGCGCTGGTCCCACGTCCCCGCTGCGCTGGTCGAGGTCGGCTTCATCACCAATCCCGAGGAGGCCCGCCGCCTGGCGAGCCTCAGCTACCAGTATGAGATCGCCCGGGCGATCCTCGCCGGGATCAAGGAGTATCTGGGGCTGACCGGCTGAGCTTGAGCTGGGGATCGATCACTAATCCTGATCACAAATTCAATTGAAGCCCCCTCCCCTGTCAGCCGCTGCCCGGCCTCCTTCCTTACTTTACTTTCTTTCTCCTTTCCCATTTCTCGCCCGCCTGGGACCCCTGGGGTTGCCCCCGCCGAAGGGAAGGGCTATGCTAGCCGGAGTAAGGGGCCAGGGCCCGCCGATCTGGGGGTGAGAGGTGAAGAAGGGTCACTCAGAGGGTGGACCCCAGCCCCGAAAACAATTATACCCAACGAGGGCGGATTGAATGTAGCGTAGATGACATTCACCGCCTGGGGTGCCGAGGACTGAACTAATGAGCTCACCCCTCGAAGATCGCATACTCCATCTGTTCGGTGTTGAAGGCCACTCCGTGGTTGCCGAACCGGTCGAGGACGATCACCCCGCCCTCACCCTTGCCGCCGGTCTCCCGCTCTAGCAGCGCGATCCCCCGCTCGGCCGCCTCCTGGGGGTGGTGGCCCCTCTCGAGCCAGCGGACGACCTCCCGTGCGAGGAGCACTCGGATGATCTCCTCCCCCGCGCCGGTGGCCGAAGCCCCGCCGTAGGCGTTGCAGTAGGTCCCCGCGCCGATGAGAGGGGTGTCGCCGACCCTGCCGGGGAGCATCGTCCAGCGCCCGCCGGTCGAGGTCCCCGCAGCGAGCCGCCCATCTACCAGGGCTACCGCTCCGACTGTCTCCGTCCCGCCCCAGTGGGGCTTGAGCCGCTCCCGGAGGACTTTGAGCCTCTCCCGGTAGCTCAGGCCGGCCAGCTCCTCCTGGAGCTTCCTCACCCTCTCCAGCGCCCGCGGACTGCGCAGCTCCTCCTCGGGGAAGCCCATCTCCCGGGCGAACTGGAGGGCCCCCTCCCCCCAGAGCAGCACGTGGGGCGACTCCCACATCACCAGGAGGGCCACCGAGATCGCGTGCTTGACCCGCGGCAGGGCGGCCACCCCGCCGCACTCCAGCTCGGAGTTCATGATCGAGGCGTCGAGCCGCACCTCCCCGTCGAGCTGGATCGCGCCCCCATAGCCGGCGTTGAACCACTCCGAGTCCTCGAGCACGTTGATCGCCCGCTCGACGGCCCGCTCGGGCCCCTCCGCGAAGTGCTGCGCGCCGACGCGCGCTGCCTCGGCCAGGATGGGCTTGCGCTTCCCCTGGAGCTCGGGCGGGATCCTACCCGCCCCGCCGTGGACGATGATCTTCCTCATCTCGATCAAGCTTAACCTCTTCCCAGCCCCCTCCGATCGCCGACCTGAAGCGCTAGATTATGCACCCTTTCGCGATCCGTTGACAACCTTGGGGCGGGGGCTTATACTCCTTGCGGGAATCGGGAATGGGGCTCAACCTGCCGAACAAGATCACACTGCTCAGGATCGCGATCATCCCCCTCCTGATGACCGCGATCCTCCTCCCCTACAGGTGGAGCAAGATCCTCGCCATCTTCATCTTCGCGCTGGCGGCCCTCTCCGACGCCATCGACGGCTACGTCGCCCGCAGCTACTCCCAGGTGACCGAGTTCGGGAAGTTCGCCGACCCCATCGCGGACAAGCTCCTGATCGCCTCCGCGCTGCTTTGCTTCGTCCAGCTCGGCGAGTTCGGCGGCTGGGGCGCCCCGATCGTCATGGTCATCCTGGCCCGGGAGTTCCTAGTCACCGGCCTGCGGATCCTGGCCATCTCCAAGAACATCGTGATCCGGGCCTCCCCGCTGGGCAAGCTGAAGACCCTCTCCCACATCGGGCTGGTCTTCGTCATCCTGGGGAACAGCTACTTCGAGTGGGGCCCCGCCGGCGCGGTCGCCAAGCAGCTCTTTATCGCCCTGGCGGTCTTCATGGCGCTCATCTCCGGAGCGGACTACTTCTACCGGAGCCGGAGGGTGTTCAAGTGGATCTGATGGTGACTCTCTTCCTCACGGAGCCGGTATAGCCGTCGTCGTCGGTGACGGTGAGCTCGACGGGGTAGGCTCCGGGCTCGGGGAAGACCCACTCGACGACCTTGCCCTCGGCATCGGTTATATCGTCGCCGGTGAAGTCCCACTCGTATCTCACGATCTCCCCGTCGGGATCGTAGGAGGCCGAGCCGTCGAAGATCACCCTCTCACCGGCCCGCGGCTCCTCGGGGCTCCAGGTGAACTCGGCCACCGGCGGCTGGTAGGTGATGATGACCGGCCGGGGCCGCTCCGCCGTGCCGAATTCCACCTCCGCCACCTCGCCCGGCTCGAGCTGGACCTCCACCTCGGTGGGCGTCGTCGGCTCGTAGCGCTCGGGGAGGGTCGCGACATCGAGCCAGACCAGGTAGCGCCCGGGGAGGAGTTCAGTGAAGGCGAAGCCGCCCTCAGGATCGGTGAATATCTCCATCTCCGAGGCGTCCTCCAAGACCACCCGCACTCCGGGGAGGCCCCGCTCACCCCGGTCCCTCACACCGTCCCTATCGGCGTCGTCGAAGACCACGCCCACGATCGCCGCCACCCGCCGCAGCGGGAGCTCGAGCTGCAGGACCTCGCCCTCCTCCAGTTCGATCTCGACCGGCAGTGGGATCGCCGGGGCCAGCCCCACGGGCAGGTTCTCGATCACAAGCTCGTACCTCCCAGGGAGGAGGGGAGGGAACCGGAAGAAGCCCTCCCTCCCCGTGTTGCTCCGGACCTCGGTCCCATCGATGCTCAAGATCAGCCCGGGGACGCCCGGCTCGCCGGGGTCCCTCTCCTCGTCCCCGTCCTCGTCGATGAAGACGTAGCCCTCCACCCTCCCCTTGACGACGATGAACGGGAGGGGGAGGAGGAAGCTCAGGCTGAAATCCCACGTGGCATCGAATGTCGCGCTGCCATCGGCTATCTCCCCCTCCCCGCGGAGCGAGAACGCCAGGTCGCGGGCGATCCGGCCGGCGAGCCGGGAGGCGAACCCGATCGAGCCGTCCTCCAGGGCCAGGGTGAGCGAGGCGGAGATCGGCGAGCCCTCCAGGCTCAAGGTGACGCTCACCCTGCTCGAGCTGCTCTGCGTCCCAGCCCCAAGGTCACGCCATACCTCCTGGGCTAACCACAGCTCCCCCTGGAGCCACTCCGCCAGCTCCACCGTGAATCTCTCGGTGAAACTGAGCCTCTCAAGCTCGGTGCCGCTGACCAGGTCGATGTCCTCCTCCTGCCTCCCCAGGATGGAGTAGGAGAGGGGGCCCAGGCGCTGACTGAGCCTCAGCGCCCTCTCGCGGTGCCACTCATCGATGGTGGGGGGCAGCCCCGCGGGGCTGCTCCAGCTCCGCTCCGCGCTGAAGCCGGAACTCAACGAGGGGAGCCCCCCGAGGGCGAGCCTGAGATACCCCTGGGAGACGGTGGTCGTGACCGTAGGGCGCCCCGGATCGCCCTCCACGTTGTCATGGGAGATGCTATAGGACCAGTGGGCAGCGAGGCGCGATGGAAGGGAGATATCGCCCGAAAGCTCGACCTCCTCCTCATCTCCGCCGGGGAAGAGGGGGCCGATTCGGCCCGCCCGGAGGGCCAGGGAGATCCCCTCCCGCTCGAACTCCGCGCCCAGCAGGGTAGATTGGTCGAAGAGGCCCTCGATCCTCCCCAGCTCGCTCTCCAGCGCCAGCCGGAAGGGCTCCGTCAACGAACTGAAGGAGAGGCTCAGGATCGACTCCCGGACCAGCCCCTCTCGGATCGCCTGGCGGAGGCCGAGCCCGAGCAGGGCGGCCTTAGCCGCCCCCTCAAGCTCCGCCTCGATTACCCTCTCCTCCCGCTCCTCGTCCACCTCCCTGGCCAGGCTGAGCCTCAGGGGGGTGAACCCGAGGAGGGGCACCTCCCACCGGAGGGAGTAGTCCCTGGTGCTCCAGGTCCTGAGCAGATCGGAGAGGCTGGCCCGGAGCTCGAAGCGGCTCCCGTCGAAGCTCCCGCTGCTCTTGAAGTCCAGGCGAGCCGTGCTGACCCTCTCCAGCTCCGGCAGATCCCGCTCGAGCCGCAGGGAGACCTCCGAGGGGAGTTCCAAGAACAGGGTCGTGCCCACCGCCTGGGGAGGCGGTGGGAGGATGGTGACGACGGCCGTCCCCGAGGCGCTCACCCCCGCGAAGCCGAGGGAGGTCGCGGTCAGGGTGACCCAATCCCTGCCCGGCTTGGCATCCTCGGGGATCTTGAGCACGACCGTCACCGTCCTCTCCTCACCGGGCGAGAGGGCGATGACCCCCTCCGGGGGATCCAGCTCGAGCTCGATCTCGAGCTCGAACCCCAGGGCTGAGCTGGCGGAGATCGCTTATTCATCCTGGACGTTGCCGCGGTTGACGACGGTGAAGGGGAGGACCACCTCCTCTCCCGGGTCGGCTGAGGTGTCCGGCGGGGGGATGACCTCCACCGCCGCGACCGGGAGGACCTCGATCACCGCCGTAGCTTGCGCATACGAGGTGTCCGTGGCCGTCAGCGTGATGATGTTCACCCCGGCTTGGGCCGCGGGGGTGATGAAGACGGTGACGAAGACCCGGGCCTCCTCGCCCGTCTCCAGGGTCACCGGCGCAGGAACGCTCACCAGGCTGAGCCCGGGGGGAAGCTCGAGCTCGAAGTGGAAGGTCTCCCTGGCCCCGAGGTTCCTCAGCGCAAAGACGTGGGTCACGAAGTCCCCTGGCGCACCGGTCTTGGGCGGCGAGAGGGTCTCGAGCTCCACCTGAGCTGTGCAGGTGGTGGAGATGGCAACAGCGAGGGCGAAGGGCAATAGCAATGGAGATAAAAGGCGACTTGGTGGCATCACCGCCATCTCGGGAGGATATTCTAAGGGGTCCCCTCATGGTTATGGTGTAACGTGAGCCACACCATGAGGGGTTTCGAGTCGAGGGCCGGGCCCAGCCGGTGCTATCAGGCGCTGAGGTGGCTAGACCTTACCTTAACCTTGAGCTTACCTTACCTTAATCCTGACCTTGGACCTTGTGCTCGCGCTCACCCCTGCTGAGCCTCGACCATCTCCTTGAGGACGCGCACATCGTCCAGGTCAGCGTCGCCGTCGTTGTCGAAATCGAAGGCCCGGGCGTTCTCCTGGACCTCGGGGCTGCCGATGTAGGCCTCGAGGAGGGCGACATCCTCCATGGTGAGCTGGCCGTCCCCATTCACGTCCTCATATAGGCCGTCCCCGTCCAGGTCTTGAGGCGGAGCCGTCGCGTCCCCGATCGGCCGCAAGCGCAGCTCTTCCACCTCGAAGTGGATCTGGCCTGCCACCAGGTAGGGGCCGCCGAAGTCGAGGACGGCCAGGGCGAGATACTCCCCGGGCGGGAGGGGCCCCTCACCCTCGTCGACGGCCCTCACCCGCCGTTTCGCCCCGGGGAGCACGGGGAACCTCCCGATCGGCAAGGTTCGGATCGTCTCACCTCGGGCGTCCCTGATCTCCACCTGACCGCCGACCCAGAGGTGGGCATTCCCCGTGTTCTCGAACTCCACCAAAATGGTGAGGGGGTTGAGGCCGAGCCGCTCCATGTAGGTGATCCGGCCGTCGCGGCGGGCGGTCCCCGGTGGGGTCTCGTAGACCTTGATCCCGAACCGCGGCACGGCCATCACCATCCCCTCCTCTCCCTCCTGGGGCCGCGGCCGGCCCTCGACTATGATCATCCCCCAGTAGGTCCCCTCAACGTCGGGCGGGACCGTGATCGTGAAGCGGACCTCCCTCTGCTCGCCCGGCCGGAGGGTGAAATGAGTGGGAGAGACCGTGATCCAACCGGTGTTGGACCGCGGGAGGGTGCCGGGCTCGTAGAACCGGTGGTTCCCCTCAAGGTCGCGGTCCCAGTCGGCCAAGTAGATCCTGATGTCATCGACGAGGTCCTCATCGTTGCCTACCACGAAGCTGTAGGTGGCCGTCTCACCCGGAGGGACCTCAAGATCAAACTCGAGCTGGGAGACCTCCAGCGCCTCCAGATGGAGAGCGATGATCACACCGAGCGAGCCCAAAGCGAGGCCTAGGATAGCCAGCTTGGACTTGAACCCGCACCCGCGCATGGTTAGCTCAAAGGGAAGGGAAAAGAGTAGGGGGAGGAAGCCAACCACCCGAGAAGAGCTCCTCCCCCTCCAGCGCTCATGGCATCCAAGAGGGGCTTATGGCGTCGTCACGGTGTAGAGCAGCTCGACCCTGTAGTCCCCGGGCAGGTCATGCATATCGGAGGTGTAGCGGTAGTCCATCCCGAACTTGGCCTCGAAGATCTCGTGCTTCGGCTCCGCTGCTGTCATCCTTTCGTTGAGGCCCGGGAAGTTGACGTAGGTGTCCTGGCAGGTAACCCCAGAGGGGCACTCGCCGACCCGCCACTCGAAGTCCTCCAGGACTTCCTCCGCCGATATGGGTGCTTTGACATCGGTGGCCTCGATCTCGAGGACCCACTTGCCGCAGTTGGTGGTGAGTGCCACCGGGTTACCGGTGCTCTCGATCACCTGACCAGGGCCGGTGATGGTGCCCAGGTTCGCAGGGGAGTGGACCTCTAGCTTGATCCAGCAGCCCTCGACGCTCCAGAGGGCGCTCGTCCCCTGGCTCTCCTCAGCGGCCAAGCCGCTGCCCAACGCCAAAAGCCCGACCAAAAGGAGGGTCAAACTGAGGACTTGGAGTTTGGACATGCCTTACCTCCTAATAGTCTTTTAGCTATTAGGAGCTACGGCAGCCCAGCCATCCCGGTGGGACCTGTGGCTTTGCGCCCCCACGTTGCCGTGGGTTTGCCCTTTCGGCTCCTGCTTTTCTGTTTGATTTGAGCTTTCAGCCTGAGGAGCTGGAAGCTCAGGATGATTATAACCTCACAGAAGGGGGGAGTCAAGCCCTATTTGTAATATAGATTACAAACAAAAACTTTACTCCGGGGTGATCGTGTAGACCAGCGTGACCTGGTAGTCGCCCGGCCGATACCGCTCCCGGTGGAGGAGTATCCGATAGTCGAGTTCGATCTCCCATTCGCCCCGCCCGCCCCGGATGAGCAGTTGAGGCTCGTTGCTGAGGGGGAGGTAGCTGCCTGTCCTTGCCTTCGCTTCTGGTTCCGGACCCTCCTGTATCCGCACCCGTGCCCGCGCGCGGAGCTGGAGATCGCTGAGTGGCTTCACGTAGAGGCCGTCGTAGCTGCGGCCGAGCTCGCTCTCATCGGCGTGGACGAAGAGCTGCCAGTCCGTGTTGCTGCGGGCGATGAAGGTGAGCGCATCCGGGACCTCGAGGTAGCCCCGCTCTAGGTCCTCCGCGGTCGGCTCGGGGAGGTGGAAACCGGCGCTGACGGAGCTGCTGGGGTTGCCGTCGGGGCTGAGGGAGAGGGTAGCGAAGGGCAGGACACTCCAGCCGACGCTGGTCGACCCGGACTCAGACCCGGAGCTAGAGCTGAAGCCGCTCGCTCCCAGGGTGAGCATGATGCTCAGCAAGGGCAGGAGCAGAGCCAGTCCGACACCACTTGTACTGGCGGAGGGTCTCGCAGTCATGGTCCTTCGGCAGCCCGGCTGCCCTCCCACCTCCTCGTTGGGATGAGGGCCCGCGGCTTTGCGCCCCCGCCTTACGACGGGTTTGCCCTTTCGGGACCTGTCGAAATTATTATACCTAAACGGGAGGGAGCTTAGCTCGGTTCGGTCTAGCTCGCTTGATCGAGCTCCTGCTCCTCGTCTTCGTCGTCGAGGAGGCGCTTCAGCTCCTCCAGGATTGCCTGCTTGAGCCGGGAGACCTGTCGCTGGGAGAGGCCCACCTCCTGGCCCACCTCGGCTTGGCTCTTCTCGTGGTAGAAGAGCCCCTGGATGATCCTCCGCTGGAGCTCACTCAGGCGCTCGATCGCCATGAGGATACGGATCCGCTGCTCGATGGGGAAGGGCTCCTCGCGCTTGCTCCGGATCCGCTCGATATCGATCGTCGGGCGGGGATCGTCCGCTCGGCGCTCCTCGTCGATGGAGATATAGTTGAGGGCGTCTCGAGCCTTGAGGACCTCCTTGATGCCCTCCTCGGTGATGTTGAGCTCCTCAGCCAGCTCACTGATGGTGGGGAACCGGCCGTATTGCTTGAAGAGGCGCTCCTCGGCCAGCGCGACCTGGTGGCCCAGCTCCTGGACCCACTGGGGGATGCGGATCGTATTGTGTTTATCGCGGATGTAGTGGCGGATCTCACCCTTGATCAGGTGGGTGGCGTAGGTGGAGAACTTGTGACCGCGCCGTAGGTCGAAGTTGTGCACCGCGTTGAGCAGCCCCAGGTAGCCCGCTTGGATGAGGTCCTCCAGCGGCTCCCCGGAGTGGACGAACTCCTGGGCGATCTTCACCACCAGACCGGTGTTGCGGCGGATGATCTCCTCCTTGAGGGCAAGGACCTCCTCATCGTCCTTGCCCCGGCCTGCGGCCAGCCGCCGCGCCAGCTCCTCCAGGAGGGCCTCCGTGGTGACGGCATATCTCACAGATCCCTGACCGTGACCTTGTCCCTGCCCTTGCTCCTGCTCCTGAAGATGAGGCTCCTTGAGGGCCTGAGTCCCCTCGCCGTCATTAGGAGGACTGGATCTGGATCGCGATTGCGGCTGGGATTCGGATTGAGCTTGAGCTCGAGACCCTCCCGCTCCCATCTTTCCCTATACTTTTAACCTCCCTTCTGCGGCCCGGAGGGCTGAAAAAACCCAAAAGCCCAAAACCTATCCCGGCTTAGCTCAGGCCTCATCGGGACAGGCCTGCTGGACTCAATTCAATTAGATGAAAGCGATCTCGATCCAGATCCCGGCGATCACCTCACCCTCGGGGTTCAGCGCCTCGATGAAGAAGAAGTAATTGCTCTTGCGGATGTCAGCGGCACTCACCTCCCCGGTGATCCGCCCCGTCGCCGGGTCGAGCGTGAGCCCCAGCTCCGCGAGGGCATCGTTGGTCCAGCCCATCCCCGGAAGGTCGCTCCAGATGACGCTGTGAGGCGGGGCCTCCCTGAAGGTCACCGAGGGGGCCATCTGCAGGAGCTGCTCCATCACGTGCTCCTTGATCCTGAGCGAGACCCTCTCCACCTCGCCGGGGCCGGGCCTCTTGACGAAATACTTCAGGAAGAAGTCCGGCGGGCGGCACTCCAGGCAAGGCTGGCAAGGCTGGTAGCAAGGGCAACAGTAATAGCAAGGGCAGCACGGCCGGCAGACCTGCTTCACCGAGTAGTAAGCCAGCCCGGTGCCGCAAACTGTTCTGCAGCAGCAATCCTCCTTGATAGTCGTGTAGGCCCTCACGTAGACCCGGCGGGCGCCGGGCCGGCCGGCCTTCCCCTGGGCGATGAAGACACCCGGGCTCACCTGCATGAAGTCCCGGGTGATGTAATTCCTGCGAGCAAAGCCGAAGCCATCGTCGATCTCGATATACGCTAGGTCGATATGAGCCGGGACCGGCCGCCCATCGAGCCTGACGACGACCGTGATGGTGACGGGCTCCCCGGGGAGGTATTCCGGCTTGTCCGGCCTGACCTCGACCGTGAGCTGGGAGGCGGCCGCCGGGGGCGCAGCCAGCAAGCTGACCCCAGCCAAGGCGAGCACCAAACCGGCTAAGAAGACGAGCCATCGACACCTCATACCCATACTAGATCACCCCTGCTTCCCCAACGGGTCAAGCTTGGAAGACCTAAAAGCGGACTAAACTGCCGAAAAGCCCCGCTGCTCTTGCTCCCTCCTCCTACCGTCTGGGATCAGCGATGCTAAGAAAGATAAGATGAACTCAGTAGCCGCCGGTCCCGGTGAGGAAGGCTACCAGCACGAGGAGCCACCAAAGCCAGAAGCCAAAGAGCCAAACCCACCAATACATGTTGACCTCCTTCTACCCCTTTCCCTCTTCTGCTGGGTCAACTATAGCCCATTTTTTCGAGAAAGTCAACTATTGCCCGGCAACTTGTGGGGGAAAGCCCCTCTAAGAGGCCCTTTAGCTCTTTAGTTCGCTTGTGAACCTCGTTTAGATCTACTCCTGCGGGGGGCAGGGGTAGCACCACCAAGGCATCATCCCGGCGCCGAAGTTCACCATCACCCCGACGGCAATCTGCAAGCTGGAGACAGCCCCGAAGCCATCGCAGACCTCATCGTAGGTTCCATCGAGATTATTATCGATGAGGCAGATCGGCTGGGGCATCACCTCGTATTTGAGTTCGGCGAAGATGCTCAGTATCCCCGTGATCACCCGGATGCCTGCTAGGTGGTGGAGGGAGAAGAGGAGGCCTCCAAGACCGTATGTCGGCGGCGCTGGAATAGGAGGGGTGAAGGCCTCATAGGGGAAGACTCCGACCCCGCCGCCGACGTAAAACCTCGCCATCCCGGGGGTGAGGAAGATGAGCAAGCTCCCCTCGGTCGAGGTGAGGCCGGCACGGAAGCCCAATGCCCCGAGGTATAGCCTGAGGCCGAGGCGTGCCGCCATATCCAGCGTCAGCGGCGCTTCAGCGTGAAGGTTGATGAGGGTGAGCGCCGTGGTGAGGGTGGCCGGGGGGAAGGTGATCAGCGGCAGGGAGAGCCCCAATCCGAAGGCAGGCATGGCCATCGGAGTTGTTGGGCTCGGAGCCGAGCTCGGGGAAGGCGGCTGGGCCGCCACCGCTGGCCTGCTGGTCCCACCCCAGAGGAGCACTACCCCGAGCAGCGCTGCAACTGCAAACAGTGCAATCCTCGATGATCTCACGGTCATAGTCGGTTAACCTCCCTTTGCTCTGTGGCTGAACTAAGCTTGTTTATTCATAGCCCCCCGCGGGGAGGGGTTGAAGGAAGGCGGTTCGACCGATGGGTGATCTCTGTCGCTGATCAGAAGTCCCTTAGCACGTCCTCCAGGGTCGGGCGGCCGATCTCCTGGAGTTCGTAGCGCACCCGCACCGCTGGAACTTCAAATTGGATCAACCGCCGGAGGTCGATCGGGGTCCCCAGGACCACCACCTCCGGGGCGGCGCGGCGGATCGTCTCCGCCAAATCCTGGATCTGCTCCTCGCCGTAGCCCATCGCCGGGAGGAGCCTCCCGATCTGGGGATATCTTGCGAAGGTCTCGGCGATCGACCGGACGGCGAACGGCCTTGGGTCGATCAGCTCCTTCGCGCCGAACCGCCGAGCGGCGATCGTCCCCGCGCCGAAGCTCATCTCGCCGTGGGTGAGCGTCGGGCCGTCCTCCACCACCAGTGCGCGTTTGCCTCGGATCAGCTCGGGCTGGTCGACGTAGAGCGGCGAGGCCGCCTCGATCACCTGGGCCTCGGGGTTGACCTTTCGGACGTCCTCCCGGACCCGCTGGATCGCGGCCTCATCGGCGGTGTCGACCTTGTTGATCACCACCACGTCGGCCGAGCGGATGTTGACCGAGCCGGGCCAGTAGGTCAGCTCGTGCCCCGCGCGGTGCGGGTCGGCGACGGTGATCCACAGGTCCGGCCTGTAGAAGGGGAAGTCGTTGTTCCCGCCGTCCCAGAGGATCAGGTCGGCCTCCTCCTCCGCTTGCCGCAGGATCCGCTCGTAGTCGACCCCGGCATAGACGATGTTCCCGCGGTCGAGGTGCGGCTCATACTCCTCGCGCTCCTCGATCGTGCACCGGTAGCGGTCCAGGTCCTCGTAGCTCGCGAACCGCTGGACCGCCTGCTCGGCCAGATCGCCGTAGGGCATCGGGTGGCGGACCACGACCAGCTTCCGGCCCTTCCTCCTCAGGATGTCGCTCACCCGGCGGGTCGTCTGGCTCTTCCCGCAGCCGGTCCGCACCGCGGTGACCGCGATCACCGGTCTTCTCGACTTGAGCATGGTCGACCCCGGCCCGAGGAGCATGAAGTCCGCCCCGGCGGCCTGGACGAGCGCCGCGCGGTCCATCACGTGCTGGTGGGAGACGTCGGAGTAGGCGAAGACGACCAGGTCCACCTTATATTTTTTGATCAGCTCCGGGAGGCGCCCCTCCGGCTCGATCGGGATCCCCTCGGGGTAGAGCCTCCCGGCCAGCTCCGGCGGATACCGCCGCCCCTCGATATTAGGGATTTGAGTCGCGGTGAAGGCGACGACCTGGTAGTCGGGGTTATCACGGAAGCAGACGTTGAAGTTGTGGAAGTCCCGTCCGGCAGCGCCCATGATGATTACACGCCTCATATCGTCTCGTCGCCGATCGACTCACGCTCCTTAGCCTTGGCCTTGGGCTGAGGGCTCCTGAGGGTCTCGAACCGAGCTGAACCAACACCGGCTCCAGATGGAGATGATAATCCCCAAGGCGCCGAGGGGCAAATCAAATGGAATCCCCAAGCTGATTGGCACCCCATGTGGAGCTGTTGTAGAATTTAACCCACAGTGGAGGTGAGCTGCCGAATTGGGCATCGTGCGGGGGCTCTTCCTCGGGCGGTTCCAGCCGTATCACAACGGCCATCACGCGGTGGTCGAGCAGATCGCCAAGGAGGTCGATGAGCTGATCATCGGGATCGGGAGCGCCCAGTGGAGCCATTCCTTCGACAACCCCTTCACCGCGGGCGAGCGGGTGATGATGATCCGGCGGGCGATCAAGCACCTGCCGATCATCACCTACGTCTTGCCGATCGAGGACATCCAGCGGAACTCCCTGTATGTGGCCCACATCAAGACGATCGTCCCGCCGTTCCAGGTCGTCTACTCCAACAACCCGCTGATCCGACGGTTGTTCGAGGAGGAGGGGATCGAGGTCCGCCGGACGGCGATGATCCACCGGAACGAGTATTGGGGCGTGGAGATCCGCCGGAGGATGGCGAACGGCGAGCCCTGGGAGCACCTCGTCCCCCAGGCCGTCGTCGAGGTGATCCACGAGATCGGCGGGGTCGAGCGGCTCCGCCAGGTCACCGAGACCGATACCACCGTCTCGCCGAAGCCCCAAGACCTGATAGGACGCGGCGGCGGTGGGGAGATGGGCAGGTAGGAGCACAGGTAGGAGCAGGAGTAGCAGGTCAAGACGAGACGATGGGATAGGAGGGGAGCTGCTGGGACTGGAAGCTGAGATCGGCGAGCTGCTCCGCGCGCGGGGGCTGACCCTGGCCGTCGCCGAGTCCTGCACCGGCGGCCTCTTGGGCCACCTGATCACCAACGTCCCTGGCAGTTCTGACTACTTCCTCGGCGGGGTGGTCACCTACTCCGACCGGGCCAAGGAGAAGCTCCTCGGGGTGCGCCGTGAGTCCTTGGCAGAGCAAGGCGCGGTGAGCGAGCAGGTGGCGCGGGAGATGGCCCGGTCGGAGTAGGTGACCACCCCGCCGAGGAAG
>Ga0190286_1000387_pt1 | contig 18731 bp, 20 predicted proteins | sample 48691834_MG_FD_183241 | JGI IMG/M metagenome (GOLD analysis project Ga0190286, IMG submission 183241) | Hydrothermal vent microbial mat bacterial communities from Southern Trench, Guaymas Basin, Mexico - 4869-18-3-4_MG | ecosystem: Environmental > Aquatic > Marine > Hydrothermal vents >... | reverse complement strand
TATTTAGCTTCAAAAACCCCCTTACGATAATTTCACTCACTACTTCGACATATCCGCTAGGGGAGATCTTCGTGCAATCAGCAAAGATAAGGTAACAGAAAAGTGCTCCGAAGAAGGTCCTAAAAACAACTTCAGAGCATTCCCTTGGGCACCCCTAGTTTGATTATCATCTCTCCTCCAGTCTCAAAAGGTTATCACAAAGTTGTCCGCACGGCTTCCCTATGGAAGGTATTCTGTCTTTTGAAGCTATTGCATGAAGAAAGATAGTATTTCGAAGCGATTTGAAAAGTTCCTCTATGCTTCCATGTTCCTTTAGAAATTCATCTATCATAAGCTTATGTGGAAATACAATAAAAGTCGTCTCTTTTATTCTCTTCTTTGCCATTAAAATACCAGTAGATTAGGCTTTTTGAAATCCCCACCCTTCTAACTATCTCTTCTATTTTTGCGTAATCGAATCCCTTCTTCGCTAATATTTCTACAGCTGATTTTGGTCTTTTCTCTCCTATTGAGATTTCTTCCCACGATTTATGGTCAATTGCGTGTGACTGATAAGATTTAATTTGGCTGATAGGTCGATTAGCAAAAGGAGGGGGGATGTCTCATAAGCTAGATGAAAAGAAAAGCATCAATTTTGGGATTCCCGATCTTATTGCATCCCTTAGAAATGTACTAGGGAATAGGTTTCTTAGATATTTTCTAAGAAATATAGGTCAGAAAGAGCTAGAATGGATTTTAGGAGTTTATTCAGGCTTATACAAGCCAAGAAATTATAAGGAAGAATTTCTCCTAGATGTAATATCTAAGACGCTTTCAAAAGTCTTACCTAAGTTTGGTGTTAAAGAGGAAGCCCTTAAGTGTGCCCTTAAGGATGGTTACATGAGAAAAGGGGTCGCAAACATACTAATGGGCATAGCTGAGAATGGGATCACAAGGCCCCAAATGCTTCATGCTCCTTTCATGGTGGTATGGGATTTCACGAGACAATGCAACCTTAGATGTAAGCACTGTTATGCAGATGCAAGTCCCGAACCAGCACCAGATGAATTAAGTCTAAAGGAAAAGCTTGAGGTCCTAAGACAGTTAGATGAGGCCGGGGTAGCAGCTATCTCCTTTTCAGGAGGAGAGCCGCTTATTAACAAGGACTTCTGGATTGTTGCTAAGAAAGCAGCAGAATTGGGCTTTTATGTGAGTGTGGCTACAAATGGAACCCTTTTAACCCCAACAGTTGCTCTAAAGCTGAAGAAAATTGGAGTGAGATATGTGGAGATAAGCCTGGATTCATCTAGGCCTGAAGAGCATGATGAGTTCAGGGGATTGCCTGGCGCATGGAGAAGAGCAGTTGAAGGCATAATAAACTCTAAGAACGCTGGATTAAGTGTTGGGATAGCTACTACTGTCACAAAAATCAATTATAAGAGGATTCCAGAGCTAATATCACTTGCTAGGAAATTAAAAGTAGAAAAATTCATTGCGTTCAACTTCATTCCTACGGGAAGGGGAAAAGAAATCATGGAATTGGATCTCTCTCCAGAAGAAAGGGAAAAGCTTCTGAATTACCTGTATAAAGAACTCATTTCTGGAGATCTCCAAGTATTTTCGACAGCTCCCATGTACGCAGTGGTGTCCGTGAAACATGCAAGGGAGGAGAAGAAAATAACTCCCACTCACTTTGCAGAACTTTCAATTCCAGAGGAGTACATTCCAGCTGGACTTGCCTTAGCAGAATTTCTAGGAGGGTGTGGGGCAGGAAGAATTTACTGTTCAATTGAGCAAAATGGAGACATACAGCCCTGCGTTTTCCTTCCAATCAGGGTAGGGAACGTGATAAAAGATGGTTTCATGAATGTTTGGAAGAATAGTCCGATCATGAAGAAGCTTAGAGATAGGGACAACTATGGCTGTACTTTCTGCCAGTACAAGTACATATGCGGGGGATGTAGAGCAAGAGCCTATGCTTATTATGGCGACATAGCGGCCCCCGATCCAAGCTGTTCCTTTAACGAGGTACTTTGGAAGAGGATTCTAGTAAATGCAAGGTAAGAATAGCATCTTCTTACAGTTTTTAGCCCAAAATTTCTCTGAAGTCCTCCTCTTGGCATACATGCCCAGAGTTCTAGAGTTCCTTGGCACTGATGGAAGGAGATTAGCGCATATCCAAAAATACAGAAGGTTGATGATGGTGGGAAAATGAGTTTTGCGATAGTAGCAAGAAACTTGACAAAATACCATGGAAATTTGCTAGCTGTGGATCATATCCCCTTTAACGTTAGGGAGGGGCAGATCTTCGGTTTTTAGGCCCGAATGGAGCTGAAAAACTACAACATCCTGATTGTTGTAGTCTCTCAAAAATAAGCGCGTGCTCTCCTCCACTCTCATGAGACCTTCATCTTGGAGATAGTTCGAATCAAAAAAGCGTTCAGGCCTTGTAAGAAGTTTCCAATCCGATTCCTTCTCTTAGACCATGTTCGCATCAAGAGCCTTCCCCTCCTACTCAAAGGAAATGGTTCCATCAACAAGATTTACGACTATCTTTTTTGCCTTAAGCCTCCATACTTTCTCTGGAGCTCCAGGTCCACTCTCCCTGTAGCTTGCGAGCTCGATTATTCCAATGTCCTTAAGCACAGATAGGTGGTAGTAGAGGGTGGATTTAGGGAAGTGTCTTCCGAAGGTCTCCTCAAGCCTCTCAGCTATTTCATTTGTGCTCAGTTCCCCGGAAGAGAGTGCCTTTATTATGGCCCATCTCGGCCCGCAGGCTGTGGCTCTTAGGGTCATGATTACTTCCTTGAAAGGAAGCCTTTTGCAGCGTCTCATCAAGGGATTAGGGTGGGAATATTTATAATTATGTTGAGGATATCACGAATAATTTGGTGATATTTTGAAGATAGCAGTACCAAGCGCGGACGATAGGGGCCTAGACTCTGAAGTGGGACGACATTTCGGAAGGGTACCGTATTACACCATAGTGTTAGTTGAGGATGATGCGATAAAAGAGGTCGAGGTCGTCAGAAATCCCTTCAGCGAGCATCAACCTGGACAAATCCCCAGTTTTCTGAGACAGAAAGGGGTCGGCGTCATCATAGCCTATGGGGTTGGTTGGAGGGCCAGGGAGTTCTTCAACTCCCTAGGGATAAGTGTGATAACTGGGGCCTATGGGAAAGTTGGAGAGGTTGTAGAATCCTACATAAGGGGATCTATAAGGACTGATGAATCTTGGGAAGAAGGCCCAGAGTTCCACAGACATAAAATGGGTGAAGGAAGCAGAAAATGCAGAGACATTTGGTAAACCCGGAAAGAACTGGTCTTGCCGTAGAGGCAAGAAACCTAACGAAGTACTATGGAAGCCTGCTTGCCGTCGATCACATCTCATTTGAAGTTAGGGAAGGGGAGATATTCGGCTTTCTTGGGCCTAACGGAGCTGGTAAAACCACCACTATCAGGATGTTGTGTGGCCTTTCCAAAATAAGCGATGGAACAGCATATGTAAACGGATTTGATGTTATAAAGGAGAAAATAAAGGTAAAAGCGAGCATAGGCGTTGTTCCAGACATATCAAACCTTTATCCCGAACTCACATGTTACGACAACCTCAACTTCTCTGCTGAGATGTACGGAGTTCCAAAGAGTGAAAGAAAGGAAAGAATAATGGATCTTCTTGATTTCTTTGGGCTTATAGATAAGAAAGATGAGAAATTTGCAAACCTTTCTAAGGGGATGAAGAGGAGGGCAACTATAGCAGCTGCTCTGGTACATGAGCCTGAATTGCTCTTCTTGGATGAGCCTACGATAGGGCTTGATGTGATGGGAAGAAGGAAGATGTGGCGTTTGATAGAGCAACTTAACGAAAAAGGCCTTACGATCTTCCTTACAACCCATAACATAAATGAGGCATCAAGACTTAGCCACAGACTGGCGATAATAAATAAAGGAAAGATAGTGGCTGAAGGAACTCCCTCAGACCTTAAGAAGCTAATTCCGGGATCTCAAGTATTAGAGTTGAAGATAACGCCTTTCGAGAATTTCAATGAGGAGATAGCTAGCATGGAAGGTGTAGTAAAAGTTGACTTTTGGAAAGATGGCACACTAAGGATAGTGGCAAAGGATGCTGTCGGAGTACTCCAGAAGTTGCTAAGAAGGATTGTTGAAAGGGGCCTTAGCTTAGAACTACTCAGTCTTAGAGGGGCTGAGATGGAGGAGGTATTTATCAAGCTTCTGGAGGAATGAGATTGATTCAATTCGGGAAGGCCTTCTACATTGCTAAGAAGGACATAAAGGAGTACTACCTCAAGCCACCTACGATAAGCTGGGGGATCCTTTTCCCTCTGGCCTTTGCCTTGACCTTCATAATAAGGAGCAGGGGAGATATACACGAGCTTGCGCCTGGACTCATATCCTTAGCCCTCTTCTTCGGAACAACTTCCATGGCCTCGGCCTCAATAGTGTTCGAGAGAAGAATTGGGGCTTTTGAGAGGTTGTTATTGTATCCGGCTTCCTACCTCGATATAGCTCTTGGAAAAGTTCTTAGCAGCTTCCTCTTCGGAACGATATCTTCTATCGCAACAATATTCTTGCTCATTCCCCTGTTAAAGCTCAAGCCCTTAAGTATTCCCCTTCTCATAGCATCTGTTTTTTCTTCTACCTTCCTTTTTGCTTCCTTTGGCGTCCTTCTTGCCTTCGTCTCGAGGGACCCTTTCATCGCGATGACGATATTCAACTCAGTAAGATTTCCGATGATCTTCTTAAGCGGGATATTTATACCTCTGACTAGGCTCCCTCCGCCTCTAAGGGCAATATCATTACTTCTTCCTCTCACATATTCTGTTGAGGCGATAAAATACTCAGTTATCGGAACATGCTATCTAATCAACCCATTAATTCCCTTTTCCCTAATATTAATCCTAAGCCTGCTTTTCATTTTCATCATTAAGCAGCTTATAGAGAGAAGTATACCCTAGCGTTTGAATCCCTTGCAAAATAAGGAGATACATGAGCCTTTGTTATTCATCATCCTTCTGCTTCCAGCCCAACACTCTTAAGAGGAAAGGCCCTAGCTCTTTCTTAAGGCCCTCTAAGTTCTTATGGTACTTCTGATTGCTTAGAGGCTCACACTGAGAAAGTCTTGCATCTCCCTGAAGGACGCTTACAGCAAAGGCAGAACATACCTGAAAGCCGCACTTACCGCAGTTGATCTTTGGAAGATAATTGTATATTTTCATCCATGAGATCTCTCTTGCTGCCTGTATCTCTCTCTTGCTAGGCTTCCCAAACCTCAGGTAATCTTTGTATGCCAAATTTATGATGTTCTTTATCTCATCTAATATCTCTTGGGCCTCTTTAATGTCCTTTGTGTTTGTTACTGCAACCTTGCCAGATGGATGGAGCGTGATCATCCTGTTAAACACGTTAAGAGTTAACGTGTTTTCAGGTTCGTTATAAGAGATCTTTCCTGGAGGAAACTTTAGGAAAATAATCGGAATTACTTCTCCAATCTCTCTATCTGCTTGTGCAGTGAACCTTATGTATCCAGGGGTCGTTATACAAGGCAAGACCTCCTTTATTTCAAATCTCTTAATAAGCTCTTGATTGGCCATATTTCTCACCTTAAATGGGGAGATGTAACCAAGAGAAAACCCCTATCATCTTAAGGGCCATGTATATCATGACGGCTATGATGATGATAGCGGTGGAGGGGGTTGCGGTTAGCAGGGTTGCGGTTACAAAAAGGCTGAGAAACATGACGAATAGAGGTCTTCTCAAGGTAGGAGCGATGATAAATCCCAACAAATTGGATTTTAAAGTGCTTTTCATAAGCATAGGAGTTGCAAATTACGAAGATCTGCAGAAGCTAGTTGAAATTTACAAGAATTGTCCAAGGATAATTTCCTTGATCCATGCCGCAGGAGGATATAATCTTCTAGCTCTAATGTATGCTGAGGATGAGAGGACGCTAATGAGCATCCTAAGCGGTTGCTCAATAAGGACTAGAAAAGAGGTTAGAAGGTCTGAAGTAAGCGTTGGCCGCTTTATATACCCTAAATACCTTCCAATTACCCTGTCCTCTGGAGGGGAGGACGAAGTTACTCCATGTGGACTTTCATGCGATAAGTGTGAGAGATATAATGCGGAAGAGTGCATTGGATGTCCGAGTACAAGATTCTACAGGCCCATCTGGCTTCGATCTAGGAAAAAGGAAAGGGTATAGGTATTTTCCCTTTATGAACTCATTTTCATTTTGCTATTATCGTCATGCCCTCAACGACTACCTTTGGTGCCACAAAGTTCCCTACCTGCCTTGCCTCCTTTCCCATGAGGATTATCTTCTTTAACATTTCATATGCGTTTCCTGCCATCATCACTCCCTTAACGGCGTGAGTTATCCTTCCTTCCTTTATCCTGAAAGCTGGAGCTAGAGCGACTGAAAACTCACCTGTCTCAGGATTCGATTGATGGGCTCCTTGAACCTCCCTTATGTAATACCCATCCTTTACTTCTGAAATGAGTTCCTCCTCCGAGGCATCCCCAGGCTCGACTACGATGTTCGTTGGATTTATCGAGGGAACTGTGCCGTACTTCGGCAGGCCGAGCCCGCCTCCTCCTCTCCCTGCATTTCCAGTGCTCTCCTTACCAACAAGCCTAGCCCAGTAGTTATCGTAGATGAAACCTGAAAGAACTCCTCTCTCAATTATCGGAGTCCTCTGACAAGGAACCCCTTCCAAATCTGCCTTTGCTGAATAAAGTCCTCCAGGAAGAGTTCCATCGTCGTATATGCTCAGGATCTCCGAAGCAACCTTCTCTCCAACCTTATTCTTGTAGGCGCTCTTCCCCCTGTAAACGTTGTCTCCCTTTATGGCCTCAACGAAAGTGTAGGTAAGGATGCTCTGCAGAGCAAATGGGTCCAATAGAACTCTGAACTTACCTGGTTCCGCAGGTCCGACGTTCGTAGACTTAACCGCAAGGCTTCCCGCCTCTCTTCCCACCCACTCCGGGTCTATCTCGTACTTCCTCTTGGCAAGGAATTCGTAACACATTGGAGATACTTGAGTTTCTGACCTCGCCATTGCAGCCATGTAAGTTGCTATTCCAGTTCCCTTATCGTATACCTCCACACCATGACTGTTAGCACAGGCTAGCTCTAGCACGTAGATTTGAGTCCCTCCAAATGCCGGTAATACATTTGGACCTATGCCAAATGTTGCTTCAATTGCCCTTTGAGATAGTTCTACCGTAGTATCAGATGTAAGTTCCTCGATCCTCTTGTCATAAGTCTCTTGAACAACAGGATATGCTTTAGGAGAGGGCAATGACCTCCAATTCTTGTCCTTTGGGCTCGATTTTGCAGCCTTTAAGGCCCTATTAGCCATCTCCTTTGCGCTTTCTTCGGTTAGAACGTTTGTAAATGCAAATCCTATTCTTCCATTCAATATCACCCTTACAGCTATGCCAACATCGGCTATGTCGCTACAGCTCTTTATCTGTCCTCTTTCAACCTCAGTTCCAACGGACCTTTCGCCTAAAACAAGTGCCTCTGCTTCAGAGGCGCCTAACTTCATCGCTTCCTCAACAGCTTTCTTGCACAAATCGAGATAAATAGAGCTCAACTTAATATCCCCCTATGGTTATCTCCTTAACCCTTAGATGAGGCCCTCCTGATGATACGAATGCAGACTGGCCCTTTCCGCATCTTCCACATTCAAGACCGAAGTCCTTTCCGCATGCGTCCACCTTTGCCAGAGTTTCTAGCGTGTTTCCGGATATGCCAAGGTTTCTGACGGGTTCGCCGAGCTCACCATTTACTATCTCAAAGGCGCTTTGAACCCCAACAGTGAAAGTCCCGTCTAAGTTGGCTTGGCCTCCCCTAAAGGCTTCTAGGTAGTATCCAAACTTTATCCCCTCTAGAAGTTCTTCAAAGCTGTAATCTCCCCTTTCAAAGCATGTGTTCCTCATCCTAATTATGGGTGGAACTCTGAAGTCCTGAGCCCTTGCATTTCCCGTTGGCTCAGCTCCCATCTTAGCAGCAGTCTCCCTGTTGTGCATCAGCCCCATCAAAACACCTTTCTCGATCAAGATCGTCTTCCTACCCGGCACACCTTCGTCATCGTACTTTATGTATCCAAATCCCTCTTCCATGAGCGCATCATCGTATATCGTTACTACATCGCTTGCTATCTTTTGCCCAAGCTTCCCCATTATTATACTACCAGCAAGCGTTAAGTCGGCCTCGCAAAGATGTCCAAGAGCCTCATGAGCGAGAACTCCCACTATATCAGTGCCTATTACCGCTGGAAACCTCCCTCCTTTTGGGGTCTTTGCCTCTAGCTGCTGAATAACCCTCTTGCTAACCCTATTTGATATCTTTTCAGGGGTTTCAATGTCAAAAAGCTCGTACCCGTGAGTTCCAAGCTCATCCCTTGCGCTTGCCATTATCCCGTTTCCAACGCCCGTAACCCAGCAGTAGTTCCAGACATAGTCCTTTTTCTGCTCTATGTAGGTTCCCTCAGTTGTTGCAATTATCTCATTTGTTGAGATGTCTGCATACCTTATTGTAACGCTCTTTATCCTAGGATCATATGCAAAGGAAAGCCTATCTATCTCAAGCAGGTTGGATAGCTTCTCTGATATTTCGACCTGAGTTGGATCCTTTTTTGCAAGGGAGCCAACCTTGTCCTCGACCGCTTTAACTTCTGCAAGTCTTACCGGCTCCTTTATGTTCCTACTTGAAGCTCTGGCCATTTTAAATGCTGATTCTGCTGCTCTCTTTAGGTCTTCTTTCTTCAGAGAGCTTGATACAGAGAAGCCCCAAGCGCCGTTTACTAGGACCCTTATTCCAGCACCCATCTCTTTTGCAGATGTTACCGCCTCAACAAGCCCATCTCTAGTAGTTATGAGTGTCTTATTCGTTTTTTCTACCCTTATTTCCCCATATTCGGCTCCCTTATTTGTAAGGGAGCTCAAAACCGAGAAAAGAACGTCTTTCATTCCATCTCCTCCTGTTCTTAGTTCCACTTGTTAGTCCAATTCAATCTAAATAAGATGACTCACAAGATGAGCCTATTTGACTGTGTTGTAAATTGTAATTAGGTTAAGAAACATAAGAAAAATATTTGTAGTAGGAGATTGGCGTCAATTTATCGGTTAAAATACACCTTAGGACATGAAAATCGTACTTATCTGAAAAGATCCCTCTCTAGGGGTCTTATAAGATCTTTAGCACTCCCATCTCCCTTAGGATAGTCGTATCCGCGTATTATTACGACTGGGATTCCCTCTGACTTGCCCTTTGCCAGCTCAGCTGCTGCAGCAAGCTCATCTGCAACTGCCATCCTAGTTACCCTTAATGTGTAGCCGAACATGTCAGCTTGACCACGGTAGTCCCTAAATGGGCTCATTCCGGCGATTCCTACGGCAAAGTCAATGTGTCCTAGCCTCCAAGGTCTTCCCCAAGTATCAGTAATTATTACGGCAGGGCTTTTACCGGTTAATTCCTTTATCCTGCTCCTTATTTCCCTTGCAGATTTATCAGGATCCTCAGGAAGAAGTGAGACGAAGTCCTCTCCCTCCACGTTAGACCTATCAACTCCAGCGTTTGCACAAACGAAGCCGTGCTTGGTCTCCATGATGAGACGACGATCCTTCATCCTAATGATCCTGCTAGTCTCCCTTAGGATTACCTCAACAAGCCTAGGATCCTTGTTCATGTTCCTTGCTACGTGCTCAGCAAATTCAGATGGAATCACGTCTTTAAGTGAGACGAGCCTTCCTTCAGCCTTTGAGACTATTTTTTGTGTTATCACAATCACATCCTCATCCCTTATCTCAATGCCCTGTTCCTCAGCCGCCCTAACTATTATCTGGCCCAGATCATCCCCCGGCTTTATAAGCGGAATTCCCTTCAGTCCGATGATGCTAATCATCCCAAATCGATTTAATCCGTTTTTATTAAATTTAGATTTAGAGTCATTCACAGACAAATCCTCATAGGGGATTCCTTTCCCTATTTCAACTTCTTCTTAATCATATCATGTGTTAGAGACCTTTTTCTCTTTTTCCCTGTCTTCTAAATTATTATTGCCCTAATTGGGATGATTACCCTAATTTCACTTCTAAGCTTAACAGGCAAGCAATCCTCCTAATTTGATACAGATTTTAGGCTTCTCTCATGTAGCCAATCTTTCTAGAGCTTATGTAAGAGCTGACAATGCTTTCAGCTTCTTTCTTCCTTTAGGAAGAAAAAGAAAACCAAAATAGATTAGATCAAACTAAAATTTAAACAAAAGGAGATCACAAAATGAGCCTGCTTGACATCATGTCAAAATCCTCATCAGTAAGCTCAAACTCATACTTCAACTTGGCATTCATTACGGCCTCAACGAACCCGTCAGATGCATCTATCTCCATGTTCAGGAGCTTAGATAACTTGAACAATATTGAGCTCTCAATTATCATCGAACCCTCTCCAAACATTAACTGGAGCGCTTGATGAAGCAGGCTTGGATTATCCAAAAGGTCTCTATAAGAGACGCCAAGGATCTCTGTTATTGAATCTAATATCTCATCACATACTCCGTCCCTAAATATGGTCCTCAGTGATTCCTCTATGGCCTTAGCGAAGAGCCTGCTGAAGTCCTTAGTCAGGGCCAGTTGGTATGTATTCACCGACACCACCTTATGGGTCTCGACCAATCAGTCGATTATTAATTATAATCAATTGATTGTATTTAAGCTTTTGCGTGGAACGGGCTGGAACAGAATGGAAAAGACTTATAGGAAGATGTATATCAAGCAGAATTCTCTTTAACTTCTAATTCCCTTTCTAAATTGCTTGTTGATTTTCCATCATGGGAGTACCTTTAAGCTCACACAAAGATGGATCAAAAGTACCACAGGTGAAGCTTAGGAATACTTTTTAGAGGATCCTATTCGGCCTTTAGCATAAAGTGCAAAAGTTTTTCCTTAACTCTATGATTTTATCGAGCCAAAATGTTGCATTTCGTATTAAATGATAAAGGATTGACATTTCTAGGTGTTCCATGGTTACGTTGAAACGATAAACCACTATGACCAGTCCGGATAACGCCTAAGGTATTCTCTTAATTCATAAGTTTTAGAGCTTCCGTACTATGGAGATACATCAAGTAAGCGTGTTGAGATCACTTAAATGAAAAGCTTCAAGTATTCACATAATCATGACTCATTTAAAGGAATTTATAGCTAGCTTAGCTTAAAGCGATGGCTAACATTATTGCAAAGCAAAAGCAAAAGAGGGGATTAAGCTGAGAAGAAAAGAAAAATTCCTTCTTTTTGTTACAACCAACTCATATTAGGACCTCTACTCCAGGAACTCTTGGGAATACCTGAACGTCCTTTATGTGTTTGGCTCCTACTAGAAACCTTAGAAACCTTTCAACTCCTAACCCAGCACCCGCACTTGGCTTCAACAATCCTCTTTTTGCTATTTCAAGGAAATCCTTATAGCTATCAGGGGAAAGACCATCCCCCTTTATCCTTCTCAGAATCCTTTCGTACTCCCACTCCCTCTCCCCTCCCGATAGTCCCTCTCCAAAGCCCTCGGGGTATATCAAATCGTAGTTCCTGAAATGGCCCGGTCTTTCAGGATCCTCTCTGTCATAGAACTCCCTATCGTGGTCAATCACCCAGAACGGTTCTTTGTGCTCCCTGGAAGCAGGCAGTTCCCAATCATCTCCGTACCTTTCTCTTATCTCATGGGTCGTGTATACCTTGAATGGTTTCTTAGGAACCCTTAAATCCCTTTCAAATAGTTCTAACTCCTCTTTTCTATCAGTTTTCACTGTTTTTATCGTTTCTATCACTAAATCCTCAACTAAAGACATTATCTGTTCCATAGTCCCATAAGCTACCTCGAAGTCCATTTGAGTGAACTCAAAAAGGTGCTTTCCGGTCGAAAACCTTTCTTTCCTCTCCAACCTAACGTTCGGCGACATTATGTAGATCTTGTCAGCCCCGGTTAGGAGAGCAAGCTGCTTGTGCAACAACATGCTTTGAGTGAGCACAAGCTCCTGATCATAGTACTTTATCCTTGGAACTGCTATTACCCCACTTCCTGGATCGGGTGCTAAAGGATCGGTGAATTTTGAAGTTATAACGGGCATTAGCTGGAGGAACCCCCTTGAGGTCATGAAATCATGGATTGCCTTCAGCATTGTGGTCTGAATCCTGATAAAAGGCAAGAGCAGGCCCGAACTCATCCTTTCTACCACATCCATTACATGAACCTGAGATTTCATCATCGGTTCAGAGTAGGAGCTCCGCTTTTAGGATTTTACTAAGAAATCATGGAAAATTTACAAAAACTGGCTTATTAAGCCATCTATTTTTGGATTTTTTACAACCATGTGATATCAAGGGAAGGTATTCTGAGAGGTTAGTTAGGTTATCTAAAGGAAGTGCATCACTATCATCTTTACAGAACGTATTACATAACGTGTTATCGATTGAATGTAGCCTCTATTGCAGAAAATATCCAAAGCTCCCTTATAGGATGTTTTGACTTCTTTGATGATAAAGTTTTAAACTAGTCCTAGGAATGAAGCAGGGCTTCTTGTTTAGCCCATAAAAGGTGAAAAACATGTCAGCAGGTCGCGTTGGGGTTCCTATGACAGATAGAATCCTAGAATTTTTAGAGGAGCGAAATCCAGGCTCTAAAGCAGCCATATGGCGTATCTTCTATCCGATGAGGGATGAGGATCCCATAGAGGTTGCAGTAAAACCGGGAGCTCTCTCTGGGGAGATGCTCGAGTTAACGTATGAAGATAAAGCCATCATTGTAAAAGAAGAAACAAAGCCAGCTCCTAGAAGAGAAAGGGAGCCTAGAAGGAACCGATATTAGATTAACTAAGTCCAAGGTCTGGAATCTGACCGGAAAGGCCAAAAGAGCTATTAGCTTGAAATCTGCTAAGTCCAAAGCAGATGTCTGGCTTAATGTTAACAACTTAGAGGATGCTATGCGTCAGATGTAGGTTTGCTGCTTAAACTAAGCGGCTAGTCCTCGATATTGAAATAGGAAAATGTAAAAACAAAAAAGATCACTCCTATAGCGTAGTCTGAGCTGGGAATAAAAGCACCTCTTATACATCTTTCTTCCCACTTTACTTCTAGCCTTTTTAGCACTTTATGCACGTCTTTTCTACGCTCATTACAGGAGTGGATTATAGAAAAGAAAATCTTCAGATACTCCTATATCTTTATAGGATATAGGAGAAAACTCCGTTTGTATCTTTACTCAATTAGCTTAACGTTAACGGCTCTAGGGCCCCTGTTCGTTGTCTTCACTTCAAACTCTACCTTCTGTCCTTCTGCTAGTTCATCTGCTTCCTCTATATCTGATTGGTGGACAAAGATATCTTCTCCTCCGCCATCAGGTCCTATGAAGCCGTAACCCCTATCAATGAGCCATTTTTTGACAGTACCTTTCAAAAGTTTTTTCACCTCCATTAAAATCATGGGTCAAAGAGCATATTATACTTGAGCATAATTTCAAGCGAGATATACCCAATACTCATGAAAATTTCCCTAAACATAAGATCATCTAGCTATGAACCTTACTCCATCCCTCTCAAACCTAATCTCAACCTTGTCTATCACGTCGAGCCTGCCAAGAACGTGAGGGATGTTCTCCTCATCTGAAAACCCTACTCTTGCCTTGAATTCAATTTCTCCTATTATCACCGTAACCTCATGTACTCTTACTGGTATTTCATGCCTCGTTGCGCTTAAAAGGAAAGCTTTCTCTCCTTCCTCATATTCTAGCCCCAAAAGTTCGCAGACGCTCTTGGGGAAGACAGACATTATTGCTCCGCTATCGATGGTTGCAAAAAGCTTGACATATCTCTGGTGCTTAAGGACAAGTTCTATCAGTGGGTGTTTTATCTCACCCAAGACATCGTGAGTCAGCCTTCTGTAAGGGAAGAACGCCTGCTTCATAGGATCATTGCTTCATCCTCTGGGATGTAGGCAAGTGCTGGATCCGATTTAGGCTCCTTCTTCTTTGCCATGTCGTAGGCTTCCTTAGCTGTCTTTCCATAGCCTATCACTCGTTTGTTCCAAATGGCTACATGCATCCCTCGATACCTCTTAAGTTCCTTTGGACTGCTAGCGAACCATAAGAAGTCCTCATTAACCTTCATAAGCATCACAGCAAGAATAACAAACTCTAATGATATTTAAATCCATAAGCACGATTTTAACAATTCTTTAAAACAGGCCTTTCACCTTGCCTTGTGAAAAATTAGACCAGCTTTAATGCGATCTTTTTGATCGAAACAGCCAAAAGATGTGGGGACTATCTAGCTCTAGCTCCGAGTTTATTCTTCAATATCCTTTCGTTTGCTGAAGATAATGGAAAATTAACAGAACTATTATAAGCTGCCTTTTCAAACAAGGTACATGGAAGCGCATAAGACAGCACTATTGGGCTTTTTATGTATTGCAATTGTCTTTGCCAACTTCCAGGTAGCGCAGCAGGTTTTTTCCGACGGTGATCCACCTTATGATTCAGCGGTCGAAGTAAGGCAGATAATACAGATAACTTTCAACAAAATAAATGAGCGCCCTCATTGCAATCACACCAAACCAGAACTAATTCGCCTCCGTGCACCCACGCATCTCGGAAAAGGAAGTTCTAGGAGCAAAATGAGATATATGATTGTTTTCGACTCCCAAAAGTCTGGAAATCCTGACTTTATGTAACCTTTTCAAAGGACGGCATATCTTGGACTGAGCCCGTACAAATAACAACGGATCCTGCTGCAGACATGTGGCCCTCCCTCATTCAAACGAAGCACGGAGACTTCATGCTAGCTTTCATATCGGACAGGTCTGGGGAGATGAAGATGTACACAATGAGAAGCAAGGATGGATTGCATTGGAGTGAGCCCTCTTTGGTGGATCTTCCCTATGATACGGAGCATTACATGGAGCCCAGCCTAATCCAAACGTTTGATGGAAGGTTTATACTAGCATATACTGACTACGGATGGGATCCAGAGCTTGGATGGAATCGAGACGTCTACGTTACCTTCTCTAAGGATGGAGAGACCTGGTCAGACCCTATACGCGTTACCACTAGGCCTTATAACGAGTATTCACCCTGTCTCATGAAAACGCATTTCGGCTACAAGATCATGTTCAGCGGAGACCCGTCTCCTTCCCAACTCTACGTTGTCTCCTCAAGGGATGGGATAACCTGGGGAGAGCCTTATGAAAGGAAAGGAGGTCTTCATCCTAGCTGCTGCAGATTCCTTACCATCCTTCTTTTACTACTTCCATCTGGGGCCAAACGGGGAGAAAGGCTACAATGAGTACGTTCCTCAGGACTTAGAGTTCATAAAAGGTCTCGGATCGAATAACAAGTTCGATGAGAGGAATTGGACAGTTCTTCACATTGTGAACATCTTATCGGACATGGAGAAAGGAATGTACATCAACCCCTCGGTCTGGAGTAAAAACGAGACTGAACAGTTTCAGATAGCGAGGATTCTAATTGCTAACGGGTATCTCCTCTCATTTAGATGTGAGAATGGTGTGCTGACATCGGAAGATCTACCTCAGACTTGGCTTTGGAATTATACAACGGAACACATCCTGCTATTGAAGGAAAATTGGGAGTTGCAGGATTATTGGAGGAAAAACCTCCTTAAAGACCTTCCAAATGAAGACCGCTGGAGAGATGAGATATATAGGAGGAATACGAAGAGAAGCGACCTTCTTCCTTGGATCCCAGAGGTATTGATGAACCTCCACAGGAAGCTTGTGAAAGTCTTGTGGGATAAAGGAAGTCATGTAGATAGAGCCTACTTCTACGCAGCGGCCATCTTTCAAGATAAGCTGCTTCCGAACCTATCTCTATGTAGGGCATCTGAGGACTTCACCTATTACCGTGATCTTGACCTAGGAAGCCTAGAGTCTGCATTCATGCAGAGCGTAGGACTGCCTGCGTTCAAGTGCGTGGGTCCTCTCTCTGGAGAATTTTCTCACGGAATTGCCCTTCGATTCACTTCTACGGCAAAAAATGCAATAGTTGAGGAGTTAAGGGCGGATAACATAACTAACATCTTGATCTTTGAAGGTCGTTACTTCCCCTATCCCTGGCTTTTTGGAGAAGTTGCCTTATCAATGGGAGACGAATACGTCGAGATAGAATTCCCTATCTACGGCTATTTTGTTGCTGCATACCTTTTGTTTGACCCAAGAGGGGTTTACCTGAGCGATGCCCACATATTAGGCGATGTCAACGGGGATCAGATCCCAGAATTGATTCTGGAAAGAGGCGAAAAGGAAGTCCTCGTTAAGAAAGAGGGAGGAGAGGTAGTCTGGGAGACGAATGGGTCCGCCTTTCTTGTCGTTGGAGACGTGGATCGGGACTCAATAAACGATGTTATCGTTTTTACCACATATCGTGAAGGGGCTTATCTCCTAAGCGGCAAAAACGGTCGGATTATGAGGAAGATCGACCTATCACGACGTGCCAGCGGAGAGTACTCTCCTCTTTGTTCGAAAAGGGTTGAGGACATAGATGGAGACGGAATTGCCGAAATTTCGCTTACAGTCAAAGGACAAAGCGTTCTTCTAAGCGGAAGTGAAGTGATGCCCCTAGAAAAGGCGAGAATATGGGTAAACCTAAGTAAGGACCTCAAGCCAACGTTCTATTTGTCTTTCCAATGGAACGGCGGAGAGTGGGAGGTAACCATACCCGAATTCCCTGAGTACCCTAAGCTCGTTGACCTAGTTGGAGATCTTAATGAGGATGGGGTTGGAGATGTCCTATTGGCGAACTTCTCCCCGAAAGATCATGCCCTCTACCTAACGTGTTTTAGCGGGAAGAACGGAATAGAGCTTTGGAATACTTCCCTAACATTACCTAAAGAAGCTCTGGATGTGGAGACGGCCATACTCTCGGTAATTGACTTGGACAAAGATGGACATGAGGACATACTCTTAGCATACAAGCTAACTCTGTGGGACGTAAAAAGGCCTGAAGACTGTCTTTATGCGATAAGTGCTAATGGAAGCCAGATGTGGACACTTTCCCTTCCTGAAATAACCTCCCTCATTTACGTTAAGGATTTGGGCCTTCTGATTGGAGAAGTTGGATCCATTGAGCTTGTATCCTTTGAAGGAGAGGTTTTGTGGGAGACGAATGTAGGACTTCAGAGAATTGTCTCATTAGATTACATTGAAGGGCTTGTCCTTGCATTCAGTTCGTCTGGAAGAATAATTACCCTAGATCCTCAAAACGGGGCCATCTTAGGAGAAAGAGGAGGTGTTTAAGATCAGAAAAAGATACGAAGACCTCTATCTTTCATATCTTTGGTGATGCTTGCAATTGCATTGTTCTTACCCTCGCACTTTTACAGAGGACAAGGAGATAACTACCGCTGGATAGCTATCCTTGAATCCAAAACATGTAGCATTGAGACAATTACTTTAACTCCTTCAGCGCAGTTTATAGATAAATACCATTCTCTACTCTTGATTACATTGCTAATTTTGCTCTTTCTTTTCCTATTTTTACTCAAAATTAGAGGAATCAAGTAAACGAAGCTAGATCTTCTTAAATACAAGATTAGGGGGAAATGTACATTAACTTGTCCTCAGAAATGTCGTACTCGTACTTAAGGCGGGCCCTATTTACTGTCTCGGCAAAGCTTCCAGAGAAAGAGACCCTTACCCCTATCAACTCACAAAGCCGGTTTATTATGGAACACACTATTACTCTCGCTCCATCATCTCCAAAAAGGAGTTTCAAAGAATCAGCTAGTGCCTCGGGAGATCTTAAGAGTTCTTTTGGGAGCATTCCCTTAAGATCACACATCAGGGAGACTATTGCTTCTTGAGCTACATTACCGAATATATTCTTTAGAGTAGACTCTACTGCCTCGACGTATAGCACGTCAAAACCCTTCTTTTTGTCCCTAAGGAGTTCTGGCACTGCATGTGCTTAATATATTTGGGAAATAGATGATTAACGTTTCAAAGCGTTTCATTTTCATTCAATTTTGTTTTAAACCTTTTCAAAGATGTGTATTTTAACATAATAAGCGATGTTTTGTAAAAATAAAACAGGATCTCAGCTTTTTGTTACTTTTTAGCTAAATAGAGTAATAACAATGTAATCGAAAGATTTTCGATTTAAGAGAAGAGAGTGCCTTCGATCTTAACCTAAAAGATATTAAGATATTATCGCCAAATCTGATGGGTCTCCTGGGTGTCTTCGAAGAAACTCTGGCTGGCTGCTCTGTTAAACCTGGTTCTACCCGGCTTGGGTTTCATATACGTAGGAGGTCTTGGGTGGATCGTTGTAGGAATAGTTCTGATCGTCTTCTTCTGGGGGCTGTCTCCAATAGCTTGGTTCTTGGTTACTGGCGCAGGCCTGAAAGAAATCTCTGGCTGGACTGTCTTGGCTTTAATAACAGGACCTCTAGGAGTTTATGCAGCCGGTCGAAAGAATAAGAAGATGCAAGAGCTAATAAGTCCTCAGCTTCCAAGGCCTGAAACTTTACAATCTCTGCCTAGCAAAGGGTTAGAGCAAGACAGGGAGGAAAAGCTTCGAAAGCTTGAAGAAGCACTCCTAGACGGCAAGATTAGTGAGGAGACTTATTGGGAACTTAGAAGAAAATATGAGCAACCTCAAAAAGAAGTAGAGGCAGAGAAACTTTCCTTAGATCTTTCTGGTCCTAAAGAACTTAAGAAATGCA
>Ga0190286_1000386_pt1 | contig 18744 bp, 17 predicted proteins | sample 48691834_MG_FD_183241 | JGI IMG/M metagenome (GOLD analysis project Ga0190286, IMG submission 183241) | Hydrothermal vent microbial mat bacterial communities from Southern Trench, Guaymas Basin, Mexico - 4869-18-3-4_MG | ecosystem: Environmental > Aquatic > Marine > Hydrothermal vents >... | reverse complement strand
AGTAGATGGAGAGATCGGCGGGGCGGGAGAGCTTGTAACTGATGTAGGTCACGTCGGCGTCGCCGTCGGCATTGGGAGAGATGACCCGGGGACGGACATCCACGTCGTAAAGCAGAGGATGGGGGATACATCCGACCGCGATCATCAGGAAGGCGAAGCCGACTAACGGCGCTTTCAGAGGCCTCAAATCCCTTACCTCCGATAGGAATAATACCATACAATGGATCCCCTAGCAAATCAAGGCCCTCCAAGCATAGGGCAATCGCAAATTTGGCGGTGGTGGGGGAAGACACGCAAAAACAGCCCGCCGGGTGGACTTGAGTCCCTGAAATCTTCGCAAAATTTGGCATCTGGAGGGAAGCAAAGCGCTACTGATCAGAAAATGCGATTGCCCTACCTCCAAGCATAAGGGACCCCTGCATGAACCTTCGATTTGACATAGCTTCGATTCGATTGTATAAACTTAAGAGGAGATGGGCTATGGCCGTCAAGCAACTCCCCCTCTTCCCTGTCGAAGAGGCGAAAGGAAAATATGGGCCACTGGTGAGAGGGATGCCACCCCCTTTGACCAGAGATTCCCCCCTTAGCGCAGCTATCGACTCCTTCAAAGCCCATATGATCGAGGAGGGATTTACGGAGAATACCATCAAGGCCTTCCTCAGCGATCTGCGCATCTTCTCCAGATATCTAGGCTTCGATCGAGCCATCGGCCAGATCGCCACCAAAGACCTCAACAACTTCCTGACCTACCTGCAGCTCTACCGGGGCAAACCATGCAGCCCTAAATCCTATGCCCGTCGGGTCACCACCCTCAAATCCTTCTTCGGCTGGCTGGCTGAGGAGGGGATCATTCCTAACAACCCTGCGGCACCTATAGCTCAGCCCCCTGCTTCCAGCCCTCTCCCCCAGATCCTCTACCAAAGCCAGGTGGCTAAGCTCTTGGAGACGACCAGGGGACTCATGCATGCCGAAAAGCCCGATGCCCGCCCGCACCTCCTGGTCACCCTCCTCCTGCAGACAGGCATCAAGAAAAGCGAATGCATAAACATCGAGCTCAACCACATCGACCTCTCGGATCCAGAGGCCCCAGTCCTCTACATCCGCTATGCCGATCCCCGGAAGAGGCATAAGGAGCGGAAGCTCCTGCTCCCCTCCGATTTCGCCCCCACCTTGCGCCAATATCTGGAGGAATATCACCCTAAAGAGAAGCTCTTCGAATGCACCGCCCGTAATCTGGAGTATGTCTTGGATAAGGTGGCTCAGATGGCCGGCCTTGACAACGTCTCCTTTGAGACCCTGCGCTGGACCTGTGCCGTCAGGGATTATCAAGCGGGCATGCCCCCCGATAAGCTGCGCCGGAAGTTAGGACTTTCTAAGATCAGGTGGTCAGTAACTTTGAGGAAGTTGGAGAAGTTGGCTGGACCCGCGCTTTAAACGACGGAGGAGCCCCCTCGATCAAAGATGTTCTCACTACAGGTCAGTGAGCCCCAGCTCCGTCAGCTTCTCCGGAGTGGGGATGCCCTCCTCATCCCAACCCCGATAGCGATAGTAATCGGCCAGCATGCGGCCCAGAGGAGGCAGCGTGTCCGGCGCGCCGCCCTCGCCGCGGCGATGGACCAGGATCCGTAAAGGCAGCCAGTCGTCCTTCCGACTGACCCCCAGACGCACGTTGAACATCCGCTTAAGATTGAAGATGCGCTCGCCGATGCGCAAAAACTCATCCTGATCGAGGTCCCATCCAGTCACACAATTGAACCAAGTGAGGATAGGTGTCAGCGTCACGCCGACAAGCATGAATTTGCATAACTTGAGCGAATCTAAAAGGGCCATTAAGTTCTGGAACTTGGCCACCATCTCCCCCTTGCCCTCGACCTGATCCCTGGGAAGCACCTCAGGGTAGCCTAATTCAGGCATGGTCAGGAAGCGCTCGAAGGGGTGGGTGAAAGCCTGCATGTGGCAAGCCCCGCGGTTGGAAGTGGCATAGCCCACAGCCAGGCTGAAGTAAGCTCGGGGATCATGCATGGGGAGTTCCAACCCTTTGACATGCATGGCGAAGTCCAGGGCCTGCCCCCCGAGATTCTCCGCTGCCCGGCGCACCCCCTCGCCCAGGAGCCAGCCCAACTCGCCCTCGCGCCGGGCTATCTTGTGCAGAAGCTCGATGGCCCCCTGGGCGTCGCCCCACTCCGGGCCCTCGTCCAGCAGTCCCCTCTCCTGGGCCTCCATGGCGAAGGCGATGACGCCGCCAGCGGAGATGGTGTCCAGGCCATAGCGGTTGCACAGCTCGTTGAGCTTGGCTATGGCCTCCAAATCATCGATAAGGCAGAGGGCACCCATGGCGGCGCAGGTCTCGTACTCGGGTCCTGCCCCCTTCACCCCTGCGTAAGGCCCTTCTTTGATCTCCACCACCCTTCCGCAACCGATAGGGCAACCTCCACAAGCATAGGTGTCGGTGAGGATGGTCTCCGCCATCTGCACTCCGGAGATGGCCTCGGCCTGGGGCCAACTGCCCTGCCGCCAATTCTTAAGGGGCAGATTCCCTAAGCGTTCATAGGTGGCCAGACCTCCTGCCGTACCGTATTGGCTCAAGGCGGCCGTCCGTTCCTTGATCTGGGGCAGCAGCTTCCGCAGGGAACGGGTCAGCCCTTCCTCGTCGTGGACATTGACCCGCCCCGTGCCCCTGACGGCGATGGCCTTCAGGCGTTTCGAGCCCATCACCGCCCCTAAGCCGCAGCGCCCCGCCGCCCGACCATGCCTCCCTCCGCTCATGATGGCCGCATAGCGCACCAACCTCTCCCCTGCTGGCCCGATGCAAACCATTTCGGCATCCAGGTCGAGCTCGTAGGTGTCCAGCCCCCAGAGGCGGCGGGCATCGCGCAGCTCGGCTTCTCCATCCTCCACCCAGAGATAGACGGGGTGGGTCGCCTGCCCGGAGATGATGATCCCATCGTAGCCGGCCCTTTTCAATTCCCCTCCCCAGCGCCCGCCGCAGTCGGCCTCGCCCCAGAGCCCGGTCAGCGGAGAGCGGGCACATACGGCAAAGCGATTGGATGAGGGCACACGGGTGCCCACCAAGGGCCCCACCATGAAGACCAAGGGGTTATCCGGCCCCAAGGGGTTGGTTTGAGATGTGGTCTCATCATAGAGGAAACGAGCGGCCAAACCGCTCCCTCCGATGTAACGCTTCAAGAGGCCCTCGTTGAGGGCCTCCTCTTCTATGCTGCCCCTGGTCAAATCGACCCGTAGGATTCTACCACAATAGCCGTCGGCCATGGTCCTCTACCCTCGGTACTCATGACCGCCCTTGCCCCCTTTGAGGAGCTCTATCCCATGGGGGAGGGCGGGCAAGATGACCTCCAGGCTCTCGCGCACTGCTTTAGGACTGCCAGGCAGATTGACGATGAGAGTATGACCTCGGATCCCGCAAACGCTGCGGGAGAGCATCGCATGAGGGGTAACCTTAAGGCCCTCCGCCCGCATGGCCTCGGCCAGCCCAGGCGCCTCCCGTTCGATCACGGCTTTAGTGGCCTCAGGGGTGACATCGCGAGGTCCAAAGCCGGTTCCGCCGGTGGTGATGATGAGGTCCAAACCCACTTCGTCAGCCCACACCATCAGCGTGCCCCGGATGATGTCGATGTCATCGGGGACCACCGCCTCCAGCTCCACCTTAGCCTTCAGACGTCCGGTGAGCATATCCCGGATGAGGGGACCACTCAGGTCCTCTCGCTCCCCTCGATAGCTGCTATCGCTGACGGTCAAAATGCCCGCGCTGATCATTCAACCCCCTGTCACCATTCACGGCGAAGGCCTGCTCTTCGGGGTTAACTGAGGTCGCTTTCCCCCCGCCAGAATTCCTCCACTTTCCTGGCCAGGAGTTTGTGCTCCGGCTTACTCAGATCGGGATCCTCTTGGAAGAGGGCCAGGGCCTCAGCTCGGGCCTGCTCCAGGATGCTAACGTCGCTCAGCTTAGCCAGCTTGAGGTCTGGCAGGCCGCTCTGGCGGGTGCCGAAGAATTCGCCCGGCCCCCGCATCTCCAGGTCCTTCTCGGCCAGGAGGAAGCCGTCCTGGATGCTCTCGATAGCTCGCAGGCGCTCCTCGCCTTCGATGGAGGGCGATTCGGCCAGGAGCAGGCAATATGATTGGTACTTCCCCCGCCTGACCCTCCCTCTGAACTGATGGAGCTGGGCCAGGCCGAAGCGGTCGGCGCCTTCGATAAGCATCACCGTGGCATTGGGAACATCTATCCCCACCTCCACCACCGGCGTGGAGACCAGGATGTCCAACTCGCCGCGTTTGAATGCGGCCATAATCTCGGTCTTCTCCTCAGCCCTCATGCGTCCATGGAGGAGGCCCAGCCTCAGGTCGGGGAAGATTTCCTCCTGGAGCCGCTCATATTCCTCAACGGCGGCTTTGGCTTCCACCTTCTCTGACTCTTCGATCAAAGGGCAGATGATGAAAGCCTGACGCCCCTTCTCCACCTGGCTCCTCAGGAAGCTGTAAGCCCTCTCACGTTCGCTGGGCAGGAGCCATTTGGTCTTAATCTCCCTCCAGCCAGGGGGCAGTTCGTCGATGACCGAGATGTCCAAATCCCCATAGACGGTAAGGGCCAGAGTACGAGGGATGGGGGTGGCACTCATGACCAGCACGTGGGGGCTCTTGCCTTTCTGACGAAGGGTAGCCCTCTGAAGCACCCCGAAGCGATGCTGCTCGTCTATGACCGCCAGGCCCAGGTCCTTGAACTCCACCCCCTCCTGAATCAGGGCATGAGTTCCGACCACGATGTCGACCTCTCCGGAGGCGATCCCCTGACGGATCCTCTCCTTCTCGGCAGGCTTCAAGCTCCCGGTGAGGAGGGAGATGCGCAGGTCACGGATGGCAGCCTGGAGCTCGCCATCAGCCATCCGCGATCTGCAATTTTCCAACAACTCAGTGATGGTCCTGTAATGCTGCTCAGCCAGTATCTCAGTGGGGACCATCATAGCCGCCTGATAACCACTCGCCGCAGTCACGAACATGGCGGCGGTGGCTACCACAGTCTTGCCGCTCCCGACATCGCCCTGAAGGAGGCGACTCATAGGCTTGTCCTTCCGCAGGTCCTCGACGATCTCGTTGAGGGCCCGCTTCTGGGCCGAGGTCAGCTCGAAGGGGAGCGAATCGATGAAAGAGCGAAGGAGCTCCTCATCTATCTCCACGGGCTTGCCCGGCTGGGATCGCCAAGCATGCCTCTGCCTCAGAACCCCCATCTGGATGAGGAAGAACTCGTCAAAGCAGAGGCGGCGACGGGCGCGCTTCAAGCTCTCCATATCGTCCGGGAAGTGGATCTGGGAGATGGCCGTCTCCAGGTCCATAAGGTCGGCCCTCTCCCTCACGCTGCGAGGGAGGTAGTCGGGGAGGCGCTTGCTCCAATAGTCCACCGTCTGCTTCATCTTGCGGCGCATCCAGCGGGCACTGATGCCCTCAGTAAGGGGATAAACCGGCACTATCCCGCCGGTATGGATGAGCGACTTCGTCAGGAGCTCCCACTCGGGCGATTTGAAAACCAAGTAGCCTAAGTATTCGTCCACCTTCCCGCTGAGGACTATCTGGCGGCCAGGGCGCAACCTCTTTGCTAAGTAAGGCTGGTTGAACCAGACAGCCTTGATGGTGGCTGTGCCATCGCCGATGACGCAGGTGACGATCTCCTTCCCCGTTCGAGTCTGGCGGACCTGAGTGTCCCAGATGGTGCCCATGATGGTCACCTTCTCCCCGTACCTCAGCTGGCTGATGGTCTTGGTGGAGGTGAAATCGTTGTAGCGGCGAGGAAAGAGGTAGAGCATGTCACGGATGGTGTTCACTCCCAAGCGCCTCAGGGATTTAGCGTATTTGGGGCCGATGCCTGGCAGTTCGGTGATAGGGGAATCCAGGCCTATCCTAATGGGCTCGGGTTTGGGCGGCTTCGCCTCCCCAGCCTCCTCACCTCCGAGCTTAGCTAAGATCTCTTCCACCACCTTCGCCCGCTCCTGGCGATCTTTCAGAGCAGGGTAACTTTGGAGCAAAGCGGCTATCTCCTCCACCAGCTCCTGGTCCTCGGAGGAGGCCTCCCTCCGCCAGAAGGGGACTAACCTCTCCAATCCGCCAATGACCGACCTATTCTGATACCCCTGCTCCCTCTCCAAGGCCAGGATTTTCCTTAACGTTTTGCGGGTATGCGAAGCCCGTAAGGGTTTGGGTGAGCATAAGCGAACCGCATACCCGCTGTTAGGCGACGTTGCCATTAAAATCTCCACCATTGGCATCTCTGGTGATCTTGGGTTAGGTATAACTTTCCTTGTGCTTGGGTCAACTATAAGGTCTAACTGTTCAAGTATTATTTGACCAACAAGAGGTTGAGCACCTTCTGGTTCTGCCAGAACGTTAAATTCACCTGCTCTACCACACATTTCCACAGTTACAATGCCATATATTGATTTTATCTCCGTTTTGTTATTTGCGTATCTTACTTTTACCTCTCGCATCTTTCTTAAATTGAGCTTATCAATGACATTTTGAGGTAGAACAAGCATCGTTGCTCCTGTATCAATAACAGCCTCAAGTTCAATCTCTTTCTCAGGTTCAAAGATATTTATGAGTTTTATTTTCTCAATCGCTTTTCCCATATCGCGCCTCCCTCATACCTTAATCATACTCACATTTTCTAGAATGCTAAGCATCTTTTTAAACCTTTCTGCGATGTCGCCTAACTTCTCAAATGCCGACATTTTATTGGTCCTAAGTTCCTGGTCGGTGGGACTTCGGACTTACAAACCTTCATAGACGATAACCCCGATGGCATCGGGGCCTATGTGGGAAGCCAAGACGGGATCGTAAAGCAGGATGGGGAAGTTCAGATCGGGGAAGGCCATCTCCAGCTGCTCGATCAGGAACTTCGTCTCCTCGGTGGGGTGGGGGATGCTCTGGACGACGGCTACCCGCTCAAGGTAGGAGAATTCCGTCACGAACTCGAACAGTCTATCTAGAGCCTCCTCGCGGGTAAGTACCTTCTCTATAGGTATTATTTCACCTTCCTCGATGGTGAGGAAGGGCTTAATCCCCAGCATTGTGCCCAATATGGCTTGAGCTTTATCGATGCGTTTATCCCTCTCCAAGAAATCCAGCCTCTCGGTTACAAAAGCACCGTATATGCGAGGTATCATGCCTCTCACCAGGTGGATGATCTCGCTCAGTGACCGCCCCTCCTCCGCCGCCTTGGCAGCTGCGGTGACCAGAATCCCTAATCCTAAAGAGGTGGTGAGGGAATCCATGACCACGATTTGACAGCGTCCAAGCAAGGCAGTAGCTGCCGACCTCGCTTCCTGGAAAAAGGGGTTCAATTTGCTGGAGACATGGATGGAAAGTATCTCATCGGTAGTTCTGCTAAGTTTAGTGTAGACGCCCTCTAAAAGTTCAACGGAGGGGGGTAAGACTATGGGAGGGGTGGAGCTGCGTTTGAACCTTCGTAAGAACCCCTCCGTAGTGATATCTATCCCGTGGCGCAATGCCTTATCGCCGAAGCGGATGGTAAGGGGGATAACGGTGATTCCCAGGTGCCTGGCCACTCCGGGCTCAAGATATGCTGCGCTGTCTGTCACGATCCCTACTTTGCCCATTCTACAACCTATTCTGCAGATAGGATATAGTGGTAATATGGCTGTCCGCCCTCGATGAGTTCCACATCCAGGTCAGGATAACGCTGACGAAGCTCTGAGGCCAAGTTCTCGGCTTGATCCCGACTGACTTCCTCGCCGTAATACAGGGTGATAAGCTCGCATGGGGCATTCACCATATGGCGAACTATCTCGCACACCACCTCGTTCAGATCGGGGCCGGCGGCGATAAGCTTCCCATCCAAGAAGCCGATCACCTCGCCCCTCTCCACTTGAACGCCATTGACCTGCACCGTACGGGTCGCCTTCGTCACCTCGCCGGTGCGGATTTCCCCCGCGGCTTTTTCCATAGCCTTCACATTGGCCTCTAAGTCGCCTTTAGGGTCAAAGGCTAAAAGGGCGCAGATCCCCTGGGGGATGGTCTTGGTGGGTACCACCCTCACTTCTTTGCTGGAAAGCTCCGCTGCCTGCCTGGCGGTCAAGATGACATTCTCGTTGTTAGGAAGGATGATGGCCTTCTCCAAACCCAGGTTTTCGATGGCTTTCAGCAGCTCCTCAGTGCTGGGATTCATGGTCTGGCCGCCGGTAACGACGGCGTCGGCCCCCAAACTTCGGCAGACCCGTACCAGTCCCTCCCCAAGAGCCACGGCTATGATGCCGATCTCCCCTTCCTTAGGGGGCACGGGCACTCGCTTGCGCATGAATTCCTCATACTGAGCCTGCATGTTCTCGATCACCACATCGGTTACAGAACCCAAGCGGATGGCATAGTTGATGGGGGTGCCGGGCTCACGGGTGTGGAGGTGAACTTTAACCATGGTGGAATCGCCGACCACGAGGACGGAGTCGCCCATAGCAGAGATGTCTTTCCTGATCCTTTCCACATCCAGGTTTTCACCCCTCAAGATGAACTGGGTATCGTAACCATATTCGCCCTCGGTAGGGATGCTCGGCCCTGCGGCACGCAGAACGGGGGCTTCTTCCTCTACCTCCCCTCTAAGGCCACGCAAGGCTCCTTCGAGGAGAGCATAAAGGCCCTGCCCACCCGCATCCACGACGCCAGCCTCGGCCAGCACCGGCAGAAGGGAGGGAGTCCGGGCCACGGAGCGCTCAGCCTCAGCCACCACCCTCTCCAGGATGTAGCCTAAATCATCGCTTTCCTTGGCGGCGCGCGCCGCTGCCCTGGCCACGTCCTTGGCCACTGTGAGGATAGTGCCCTCCACGGGCTTGATCACGCCTTTATAGGCCGTGATGGAGGCTTCCTCCAAAGCGGCGGCGAACTCGGAGGCGTCGAAAGCTTCCTTCCCCTCAAGCCTCTTAGCTATCCCCCTGAATAACTGGGAGAGGATGACCCCTGAATTGCCGCGAGCCCCCATCAGAGCTCCGTAGGAGGCAGCTTTGGCAATAGCCCCTACGGAATGGTCCAAGGATTGACTCACCTCCTTGAGAGCCGATTGCATAGTGAGCAGCATATTGGTCCCCGTATCGCCATCTGGCACGGGATAAACATTTAAAGAGTTGATGAGATCGACCTGCTTCTCCAGCCAGATGGTGCCAGCCTCCAAGAGGCGTTTCAGTGTTTGGCCATCGCATAGCTGAATCGTCTTCCGCTTTTCCCTCTTCAAGGTTAACACCTCCATTGCTGGATTGCCCACAGGGCGAGTTTACATCTCGCTCACACGCAATCCTTGGACGTGGACATTGACCTGCTTCACAGGCACTCCCAGGGCCTTTTCCACATTGAATTTCACGCTCCTCATGATGTTATGGGCCACAGTGGAGACCTTAGTGCCGTATTCGATGACCACATAGAGGTCTATGATTATCTCGCCGTCCTCTAAGCGGACCTCAACTCCTCGTCTGCTGTCCCGCTGGAGCACTCCGACCAGACTGCTGGTCAGGTTTTTAGAAGCCATGCCTACAACCCCGTAGCACTCTATCACCGTCTGGCCCACCAGACTGGCTACAGCCCTCGGCGATATGTCTATTCTGCCCAAGCTCGTTTCCTCCGGCATCTTCCCGGTGCCCTCCTCTTCCGATTTGCCAAAATCGGCCCGCTATGGTATCATTAGCAGGACTTAGGAAGGAGCAGCAACATGGCTAAATGCGATATCTGCGGCAAAGGTGCCCAATTCGGGCATAACGTTTCCCACTCTCAAAAGCATACCAAACGCAAGTGGAAGCCTAACATCCACAGGGTGACGGTGATCATCGATGGAGTACCCAAACGCCTTAACGTCTGCACTAAATGCCTGAAGACACTCTACAAAACCCGTGGCCGATCTCGCTGATCGTGGCCTTGGATGCTCCTCCTTATCCTCTTCATCGCCTCGGCAATCCCCTCCTCCGCTCCGAAGATGGCTTCCCCCGCCACCAGGACGTTCGCTCCAGCGGCTACGACCCTTGGCGCTGTCTGAGCATTGATTCCCCCGTCGACCTCCAGCTCGCAGCTCAGCCCCCGCTCATCCAGCATCCTCCTCAACCGCTCGATCTTGGGCAGCATACCCTCTATGAAATCCTGCCCGCCGAAACCGGGCTCAACGGTCATGAGCAAGGCCAGGTCGACGAAAGGGAGGATCTCCTCCACACTGGCCAAAGGGGTGGCCGGATTGAGGGCCACCCCCGCCCGCAAGCCCATCTCTTTGATCTGCTGAACCGTGCGATAGAGGTGAGGGCAAACTTCTACGTGGACGGTGATGATGTCAGCACCCGCCTCGGCGAAGCGAAAGATATAACGCTCTGGTTCCTCGATCATCAGATGCACATCCAGAGGCAGCTCTGTTGCCCGCTGCAGGGCTTCCACCACCAAAGGCCCCATGGTGATGTTGGGCACGAAATGGCCATCCATCACATCCACATGGATGTAGTAGGCCCCGGCCGCCTCGGCCTCCGCTACTTGCTCGCCTAAGCGGGTGAAATCGGCCGAGAGAATTGAGGGAGCGATCTTAACCAAACCTTCTCCTTGCCCTTTGTCGCAACTGCCCACACCCGGCCTGGATATCGATCCCTCTGCTCATCCGCAGAGTAGTGGGGATGCCCAACCGCCTCAACTCTGCCTCGAACTCCAGGACCCGCCCCTTCGGAGATGGCCGATAGGGCGATCCGGCCACTGGATTGAGGGGGATGAGGTTGACATGGCAGAGCAACCCCTTGAGGAGCTTCGCCAACTGCCTTGCCTGTTTTAGAGAATCGTTGATCCCATCCATAAGGGCATACTCGAAGGTGATACGCCTTCCGGTTCGCTTAACGTAGCGACGACAGGCGGCCATAAGCTCCGCTAGAGGGTAACGGCGATTAATGGGCACAAGCTGATCGCGCAGCTCATCGGTGGGGGCATGCAGGGATACGGCAAGGCCGACCTGAAGCTTCTCTCGGCTCAGCCGCTCGATACCCGGCACTAGACCCACAGTGGAGATGGTGATCCGCCTCGCCCCTAAATTGAACCCCTTAGGATGGTTCAGCGTTTCGATCGCCTGCCAAGTATTCTCATAATTGGCCATGGGCTCGCCCATGCCCATGAGGACCACATTTGTCACTCGACCATCCCCATTTGCCCTCAGCTGCCGAGCGAAATACAGCACCTGCTCTATGATCTCCCCTGGGGTGAGATTCCTGACGAATCCCATCTGTCCTGTGGCGCAGAAAGGACAGCCCATAGCACAGCCCACCTGGACGGAGGCGCAGACTGTGCGGCGCTTGCCGTAGAGCATGAGGACGCTCTCTATGGTCTGGCTCGATGCGCTATCCCGTCCGTCGACGAGTTCGATCCCGCTTCCCTCCCTCGCTGCCGAGCGGGATAGCGTACCTCCATCCCGCAGGCGGAAGAGGGTTTTACGCGTCAGGCCATCGGCGGAAACCGTCTCCTCCAGGGGCCTTAAGGTCTCCAGGATCGCCCTCTCCTTCAGCCTGCCTCTGAGCGCCTTCGGCAGATTGGTCATTCCTTCGAAGTCGGTGATTAAGGAGCGGTAGAGCCAACCCCAGAGTTGATCGGCTCGGTAGGAGGGCTCTCCCCAGCTGGTAAGCATCTCCTTAAGCTGGGTATAGGTCAAGTCAAACAGGGCGATCTTAGACATCAGCGGCCTGACCGCCAGCTCTGCATCAACGGTCAGATGCTCATCTCCCCCAGAGCTGGCCTGCTGCTTACTCCCTCCTGCGTCCACCGAACCCTGAGAGCAGGAAGATGTAGTAGAGGAGCGTGGAGATAGCCTGGGCCAAGGCAGCTACATAGGTCAAAGCTGCCGCCGAAAGGACGCTCTTGGCTCCTTCCAGCTCATCCTCGGCCACCAGACCCGTCCTCCTCAGCATCTTCAAGGCGCGCTCGGAGGCGTTCCATTCCACCGGCAGGGTGATCAGAGCGAAGATGGCGCTCCCTGCAAAGGCGATGACGCCCAGAAGGGCCAGATCGAAGGCGTTGAGGATCCACCCTATGACGAAGAGGATGGGACCCAGCCAGGAGCCTATGTTAACCACAGGCACCAGCCCTGAGCGCAGGCGGAGCGGCATGTAGGCATTGGCATCTTGGATGGCATGGCCTACCTCGTGGGCTACGATGCCCAGAGCAGCCACCGAATTGCTGCGGGCAACCCCAGCCGAAAGCCGAAGGGTCTTAGTGCGCGGGTCATAATGATCGGTCATCTCGCCCGGGATGCCCTCGATGGAGACGTAACTCAGGCCGCTGGCGGATAAGAGCCGTCTGGCCGCTTCCAATCCAGTGATCCCCAACCGGTTAGCTACCCGAGAGTACTTGCGGTATGCTGATTGGACCTTAAACTGAGCATAGAAGGCTAAAAGCAACGCCGGCAAGGCGAAGACAAAATACATGGGATCGAAATAGAAACCTGGGAAAAACATCTCCTATTCACCTCCTCACTCGAAATTTGCCTTTTAAGTATACTAAGCTTCCCTCATAAAGTCAAACGAAGCGGAGTTCAGCGCCTTCGAGCCTTCAGCCAGGCCCGCCCCAGATGTGCCACATCCTCGAAGACGAGATCTGGCTTAACAGGAGAGCTCGCCAGCTCCTCCCAGGAGGCGATCCCTGAAAGGACAAGGATGGTGGTCAGGCTGGCCCTGTGCCCTCCCAGCACGTCTGTCTCCAGACGGTCGCCGACGATAGCCACTTCCCCTTTTCCAACGCCCAATCTATCCAATGCCAGCTCAAAGATAATCGATTCTGGTTTGCCTACTATGGCGGGAGCAATGCCGGTGGCCGCCTCCAAAGCCGCCAGAATGGCCCCATTGCCAGGGATGATGCCCTCCTCGGAGGGGACGGTCTTATCAGGATTGGTGCCAATGAATTTAGCCCCGCCCCGGATCAGCAAAGCAGCGGTCTTAAGTTTATCGTAGGTGAGACGAGTGTCCAGGCCCACCACCACGAAGTCGGCATCATCGGTGATGAGATAGCCCTTCTCCTCCAGAGCGACCCGCAGCCCCTCTTCGCCGATGATGTAGACCTTAGCCCCCGGCGGAGCCATCCTCTCCAGGTACAGGGCAGCAGCCTGTGCCGAGGTGAAGATATGGCTCTCTTCGACCTCGATGCCCATTCGAGCGAGTTTGGCCAGGTACTGAGCCGGCGTGCGAGTGGAGTTGTTGGTGAGAAGCAAGAAAGGCGCCCCCTCCTGCTTCAGAGAGCCGATGAACTCTTCGGCCCCAGGTATCGGCTCACTGCCCCGATAGAGGACGCCATCCATATCGATGAGAAACCCCTTGATCGAACGCAGCCTATCAAATCCCATCTTATCTGTTTGCAAGAAGGCCTCTGAGCAATCTAACAAGAAACCGGCCTTAGATCCTCCTGAATAGCCTCTTATCGGCGGTGGCGAAGATCATCCCGGAGCCTAGCTAAGGCCACAAAATAGCTATCGTAAGCTGTAGTCTCCTTTCATAAACCCAGGTCGATAGTCGCTTCCAAGACAGCGGGGAAATCCTCCGCGATGTCAGTATTCTATCCTCAGTGCCCCTGGCCTGCAGCGGGTTACGCAGAGGCCGCAGCCGGCGCAGAGTTCCTCATCCAGCACAGCCTTCCCATCAACGACTTTGATAGCACCGTAGACGCAGCTTACCTCGCAGAGGCCGCACCCAGTGCATCTCCCGGTATCCAGATGGGGCGGGACGGCATAAGTACGATACCTGCGCTCCGCGAGCCGCCTTATAGCCAGGCCCTTGATCTCCTCGAGTGAACGATAGCCGTGCTCGTCCAGCCACCTGTCCATCTGCTCGGCGATCCTGCCGAAGATGTTGGGCCCCCGCAAGATGGCCGCCGTGCAGACTTGAACCGCCGAGGCGCCGGCCATGAAGAATTCGAGGGCATCCACCCCTCGCTCGATGCCCCCCACACCGAAAATGGGGAGATCGACCGCTCTGGCGATGTCGAAGACGCAGCGCAGGGCCAGCGGCTTCAGTGCCCGGCCCGAAAGCCAGCCGTAGCCCTCCTCGCTTCCCATGAGAGGCATCCCCGTCTCCACGTCTATCCCCATGCAGGGGCCGAAGGAGTTGATGGCCACGATCCCATCGGCGCCGGCCTCCTTCGCGGCCAGGGCCGCCTCGCGCACGTCGCCGAAGGGGCTCAGCTTGACGAAGACGGGGACCTCCACTGCCTCCTTGGCTGCCTGGATGGCCTCCACCATAGGCTGAGGGTCCTCGCCCAGGTAATGGGTGGATAGTTCAAGCGCGTCGGCGAAGGGCTTGACCTTAGGAGCAAGCTCGGCGATCTCCTCCGCGGTGTAGCCAAGGCTGATGATGAGGGGAAGACCCGCCTCCTTGGCTATGGCGTACTCGCGATCGATCCATTGCTCCGGGGGCAATTCTGACCAGAGCTCGGCGTTGAGAAATCCACCTCGGATCTCGGCCATATTCGGGGTGGGCACCCGGGCTGCCTTTACGGAGATGGTTTTAGAGACCAGGCCGCCCGCTCCTCCCTCGGCGCACCGCAATAGCGCCTCGCCGTTGCGGCCCGGAGGGCCGGCCGCCGGCAATACAGGATTAGCAAACTCCAAGCCGCAGATCTCAACCCTCAGATCGGCCACTGTTTTCCTCCTGACCGTTCCCTTCCTCCCCCACCTCGATCACAGCGGTGGCGATGGCCCAGCTGACCAATCCCCAGCCGATGCCCGAGATGAGGATGGCCAGAAGCCAGGACATGGGCGACGTGTTGTGCTCCCTGATAAGCCCCATAACCGACATCGCGATAGCCAAGGCAGCAAGGAAGAGCCCCACCTTAGCAGGGCCGCTCGGTCTCCTCCACCATCTCAGCATTCCATCCCCCTACGGAGCTCGCTAAATCCTCTCCCAAAGCCTCCCCGCCAATTCACGCGCCTTGGCGCAGATCTCCTCCTCGTCCAGGGTGAGAAGCTCCCGGTTGCGCATCAGCACTGTCCCCCCCACGATGGTGGTATCTACCTGAGTGCCGTCCACGCCGAAGATGATGTGCCAGGGGAGGTTATCCGCGGTCAGGGGAGTGGGGGGGCGATAATCCACTAGGATGATGTCGGCCCAGGCCCCCACGGAGAGCTCTCCCAAGGGCCGTTCGGGCCAGAAAAGGCGGACTATGCGAGCATTGTTCTGGAAGACCATTCGCAGCACCTGATCGGCGCTCATCGCCCGGGGATCTCCTCGAGCGAGCTTGTGCACCAGGTAGGCCATGTGCATCTCGGTGAACATGTTGTTGGAGAAGCCATCGTTCCCCAGGCCTACGGTTATGCCGCGCTCCAGCATCTCGAGCACCGGGGCCACGCCCACAGCATTGTTCATGTTGGAGCGGGGGTTGTGGACCACATTGGTGGCTGTCTCCTGCAGGATATCCATCTCGCGCTCGTTGATGTGGATGCAGTGGGCGGCGATGGTCTTTGGGCCGAGGATGCCCAGCTTCTCCAGGCGCTCGACGACCCGCAGCCCCGATTTCTCGAGGCTGTCCTCCACATCGGCCACGTCCTCGGCCACGTGGATATGGAAGCCCACGCCCAGCTCCCCGGCCAGGGCGGCGCACTCCTCCAGCGTCTCATCCGAGAGCGTCAGCGAGGCGTGCAGCCCGAAGGAAGCGGCAAGTCTGCAAGTTTGCAAGTTTGCAAGTTTGCCCACCTGCATTCCTGCCCCCTGCCCCCTGCCCCTTGCCACTCGTTTGATAAATCTCACATTCTCCCTAATCCCCTCCTTCGCCTTCTCCTTTCCGTCCCGGTCGCTCACCTCGTAGCAGAGGCAGGCCCGCACCCCGGCCTCCTCCACCGCCTGGGCGATGACGTCCAGCGAGCCCTCGATGGCATTGGGCGAGGCGTGGTGGTCGATGAGGGTGGTCGTCCCATGGCGGATGGCATCCACCAGGCAGACCAGGGCGCTATAGCGGATATCCTCGTAGGTGAGGGCCTTGTCCAGCCGCCACCAGAGCTTTTGCAGGATTTCGGGGAAGTTTTGGGGCGGCTCGCCGGGGATGGCCATCCCCCTGGCGAAGGCGCCGTAGAAGTGGGTATGGGCACAGATGAGCCCAGGCATAACCAGCTTCCCCCCGGCGTCGAGTATTTCCTCGTCGGGGTATTTGGCCGCCAGCTCCGCCGTTGAGCCCAGGTCGGCGATGCAGCCATCCCGGATGAGGACGGCGCCGTCGGGAATGACCTCGTTCTTCTCCCCCAAGGTGACGAGCGTGCCGTTGGCGATGAGCATCTCAAGGCCTCTCTTTCTCGCTGTGCTCTTCAAACCACCGGGCTATTTTGGGGATGTCGGCCCTGGAGTCAGCCACCTGAAGGGTAAACTCTTCCAACTCGGCGTTGCTTGCTTTGAGCCGCCAGCCGTTTCGCCTGAGGAAAAGGGCAGCAGCCGCTATCCCCGTACGCTTGTTCCCGTCAATGAAAGGGTGGCTGCGGATGATGGATTGCATGAGGGCGGCCGCTTTGGAGAAGACATCTGGGTACAGGTCCCTGTCCTCGAAGGTGGCTTGAGGGCGAGCTACCGCCGATTCTAGCAACCCTACATCCCGCACACCATGGCTGCCTCCGGTCTCGGTGATGAGACGGGCGTGTAGGAAAAGCACCTGCTCGACGGTGAGGTAGTTCATCGCTTGGCCAGGGCCTCCAGGGCGGGGCGATACTGCTCGATGAATTCTTTTACCTGTCGAGCGAACTCAGCATCCACCCCGGGGAGCGTCATAGCAACCGGGGTGATGATGATCCGTTTCCTCTCTCTGTCGACTTCGATGGAGACCTCGGACCCCTCCCTGAGATTGAGAAGCTCCAAGGATTCCTTGGGAAGGGAAACGACCATGCTGTTGCCTGCCCTGAAGATTTTGCGAACCATTTTTGCCCCTCTCTCGCTGAAAGTACTTACAATGTAAGTATATCCCTTTGGATGGCCTTTGTCAACCCAAGTTTGACATTTCCGCGTCTCCGTTCACTCCGTGCCTCCGTGTTCCAGCCCCTTCCGCAGCATCCTCATTATCTCCTCCACCCCTTCCAGCCCCGGCCTTTGGGCCCGCATCCTCTCCAGGTCCTCTATCGCCCCCTCCAGGTCCTCCCTATCCGCCATCTCCACCCCTCGCCCATACTCCTTTTTGGCCTCCTCAAGCTTCCCCTGGCAGAGGGTGGCCAGGGCCAGGTTGAACTGCACCCATGCCCCCTTCAGCCCGCGCTCCTGGGCCTCCCAGCACATGGCTACGGCCCGCTCGAACTCCCCCCGCCACAGGTGGAGCTGCCCGTAGCGGGCGAAGAGGTAGGGGTGCTCCGGTTCTAACCTCCTGGCTTCCTCCAGGTCCTCCTCTGCCTCCCTTAGCCTCTCCAGCTCGATGTAAGCATCCGCCCGGTTGCGGAGGAGCATCGCTTTCGCTTTCTCGTCCTTCGCCAGCTCGATGGCCTGGGTGTAGGGCTCCAGGGCCTCCTCGTGGCGGTCGAGAGCGCTATAGGCGCTGCCCAAGGCATTCCAGTAGGTTGCCTGCTGAGGCTTCAGCTCGGTGGCTTTCCGGTAGGTAGCGAAGGCATCCTCGTAGCGCTTCTCAGCGTAGTGGACGTTCCCCAAGCCGAAGTAAGCATCGGCCAACCTGCGGCGGACAAGGGCATCGTCAGGCGTCCCCAGCTCGAGGGCCCTCTCGCAATCCTCGACGGCGCGCTGGAGGACGTCGGCCCTGGCCTCCGGCTCCGCCTTCAACTCGGCCTTGTCAATGCGGGCAAAGCCACGGTTAGCGTAGGCCTTAGCGTAGTCTGGCTTTATCCCGATGGCCTCTGAGTAGTCGGCGATGGCCAAATCCAGCAGGGATAGCCTCTCAGGCTCCTTCACAAGCTCGGCCTTATCGGCGTAGGCGTTCCCCCGGTTGTAGAAGGCCGCCTCGTAGTCTGGCTTTATCCCAATGGCCCTATCGTAGTCGGCAATGGCCAGATCCAGCAGCGAGAGCCTCTCCTCAAGCCCCTCAACGAGCTCAGACTTCTTGCGGTAAGCGATCCCCCGGTTGTAGAAGGCCGCCTCGTAGTCGTGCTTTATCTCGATGGCCCTATCGTAGTCGGCGATGGCCAAATCTAGCAGGGATAGCCTCTCAGGCTCCTCCACAAGCTCGGCCTTATCGGCGTAGGCGAGCCCCCGGTTATTGAAGGCCATAGCGAGTTTGGGGTCAAGCTCGATGGCTTTGTTGCAGTCGGCGATGGCCTTATCCAGCAGAGAGAGCCTCTCAGGCTCCTCCACAAGCTCCGCCTTCTTGTAGTAGGCACTCCCCCGGTTGTAGAAGGCCGCCTCGAGGTCGGGCTTTATCGCGATGGCCTCGGAGTAGTCGGCGATGGCCTTATCCAAGAGGGAGAGCCTCTCTCCTCGCTCCTCGGCGAGCTCGGCCTTATTGGCGTAGGCGAGCCCCCGGTTGTTGAAGGCCGCCTCGAGGTCTGGCTTTATCGCGATGGCCTGGGAGCAGTCGGCGATGGCCTTATCCAGCAGCGATAGCCTATCAGGCTCCTCCACAAGCTCCGCCTTCTTGACGTAGGCGAGCCCCCGGTTGTTGAAGGCCATGGCGAGTTTGGGGTCAAGCTCGATGGCTTTGTTGCAGTCGGCGATGGCCTTATCCAGCAGCGATAGCCTATCAGGCTCCTCCACAAGCTCCGCCTTCTTGACGTAGGCGAGCCCCCGGTTGTTGAAGGCCATGGCGAGTTTGGGGTCAAGCTCGATGGCT
>Ga0190286_1000385_pt1 | contig 18801 bp, 18 predicted proteins | sample 48691834_MG_FD_183241 | JGI IMG/M metagenome (GOLD analysis project Ga0190286, IMG submission 183241) | Hydrothermal vent microbial mat bacterial communities from Southern Trench, Guaymas Basin, Mexico - 4869-18-3-4_MG | ecosystem: Environmental > Aquatic > Marine > Hydrothermal vents >... | reverse complement strand
ATCCATGGCATCTCCCGCAGCCCCAACCCCGGGCAAGATGACCGCTGCCGCATCCAAAATCTTGCCCGGGTTATTCGTCACCAGTGGCTGGTAACCGAGTCTCACCAAGGCGTTGGCTACGCTGTGCAGATTTCCCGCCCCATAGTCAATAACAGCGATCATCCTTCCTCCAGGCTCAATGCCAGCGCTTCATTAGGGCAGTTAACTACGCAGACTGGCACCTCGTGCTCCGGGCAAAAGTCACACTTTGCGACAACCTTATGGCCCTCATCTCTGACCAATGCTCCATAAGGGCAAGATAGAATACAGGTCCAGCACCCTACACATTTGCTCTCATCAACCCGCACTATGCCGGTTATCGGATCCTTCTGCATGGCGCCAGTCAAGCAAGAATAGACGCACCAGGGCTCAGCACAATGGCGGCACTGAACCGCGAAACAGACCTCGCCTTTTTCTTTCTACGCGGATGCGGGGTAAGGGACGAGGGGCTTCCCTCTTAAACGCTTTGATAATGTCCTTAGACTGGGAATGTTCCGTCTGGCAGTAGACCTCGCAAAGGCCACAACCAATACAAAATTGCTCTCTCACATAAAGCCTCTTCATCGGGAAGCTCTCCCTTTACATTCGCGCTACACCGCCTCCAAGATTCCCAAAGTTATGAAGCGGCGAATTCCTTGAGGACCTCCGAGAAACTTACCAGCTCCCGATATTCCATTATGGCGCTCATGGCGCGGTTTTCAACCTCGAGCCCTGCTTCCTGAGCAGCGGCCACGGGGGTCAGCCCGCCAAGAAGGACCAGGCCTACCCGGTTAAGCCCCACGGGGATTCCACATACTGGCTCACCGATTTCCCCCATCACTATCACCCCGCCGAAGTCGCATTCCCGAAGCCCCTGGATCACCTCCGTGGCCAAGGACTTCGAAGGAGCAGGAATCTCCCGGAAGTTTGCCAACAGCTTGCCCTCTCCCCTCCGCACCACCCCTCGAACATCAGTCATATTTGCTCGAATAAAAGCCTCTGAAGGGTCAAGCGAGGAGCCAGAATAATAAATGAGATCCACAAAGCGCAGAGGTTCACCGTTTCGAATTTGAAGCAGCCCGCCAAATTTCGAATCCATGGGTATCCCGGCCTTTAGAAGGCAACCGTTAATTACAATGCTGCAGGTGGTGGCGAAACCAACCTTCCCTTGAGGCACAATTACTTCCCCCAATCGTCCTCCCTCCTGAGCTACAGAAACTTTCTCGCTCACACATAGCCCAGCTTGGAAGATTGGCTTCATTAGTTGGAGGGCACGACGGAACTTGTCCTGGGGAAAGAAGGAGATGTTCATAGGGACCACCCCAGCACGCTTCTTCCAGTCAAAGGTAGTTTGAAAGGCAAGCAGCTCTATTTTGGCAATGACAAAACCAATCTTATCCCCTACCAAGGCATTCTTGAGCTCCTCCTCCCCCCGAGGAGTAATCAGCCTCCCATTTTTCCCCACTGGCTTGGTTAGCCCTCGCTCGTCCAGGAGCTTCAGGTGATACCTCACTGTGCGCTCACTCAGCTCAATGCCAGATTCCCTAAGACGCCGGGCAATGGCTGTTGAGCCCAGGGGCTCCGGAACCTCGGCCAAGGTCCTCAAAATGGCCACGACTTTGCGCTCTACCTCTTGTCCTCCGAAGGTTTGCACCTGACTCTCCGACGTCGGCAACCTTTTGCCGACCACTATAATACGCCCCTTCCATCCATTTGTCAATGGCTTCGACTCCACGAGCTTGCCGAAAACAGATGAACAGTGTACCCTTTCAGGTAGAGGGGGAATCAGCGAGTTCCCCGACAGGATATTATAACTGCTCATGAGGGGGTAGGATGGAACCTAAACAGGCTAATCTGTGCTTTCATTACTCAGAGGCTTTGAAGTCCAACCTTTTCCTGGCTTCTAGCTCTCTGCAGCGGTTAACTAGCTTGAAGGGGGAGAAGCTGGAGGGAGGCCGGGAGGTTAACCGGGCCGTATTTGAGGCCTTAAGGAGCGAGCTGGGCATTGCCCGGCGTCATCTTCCGCCGAAGGAGATAGACCAGCTCGAGAGGAAACTGTTCGAGGTAGAGGGAGAAATAGAACTCCACAACTACGGCAGGGCCCAAGAAAGCCTGGGCCAGGCCTTCTCACAGGTCACCACCCTTAGCAACCAATACCTCCAGATCCTGATCAAAGAGGGCCTATTCTAACGTTAGCCTGCCAGAATTGAGCTTTACAAGGATGCCAGAAATGCTATGCTGAGCTATCTCAGAAGACAAGCATTATAATAGGAGGGTTGAAGGTGATGCCCAAGGTCAACCTGGAGGATAAAATCAAGGAGATTGAGCAGCCGTGGTCTCCTATTGAAGTTGCCCGCGCCAACGACCAAGTTGTGCGAATGGCTCTGGTTAAAGGGGAGTACCACTGGCACAAGCATTCAAACGAGGACGAGCTTTTCTACGTGCTTAAAGGAAGCATCGTCATTCAGATAGAAAATCATCCGAATATAGACTTACATGAAGGAAAACTGGCAGTGATACCTAAGGGTGTGGAACACTGCCCAAAAAGTTCAGAAGAGGCTTACATTCTAATGTTCGAACCTTATTCTCTTCGGAGTGGAGGGGATTAGATGAGCCTGCCCCTTTAATTAAAGAGCATACAATGAACTGACCGGCAGAATATTGGGTGATGCAGCGCAGCCGCAGGCTAGAGTACAAAAGGGGTAACATCAGTTCCCCCGTGGCTTGCGGAGTCCCAAGACACTCCTTTATAGTCTCGTTCCTGGTCAACATCGGCAATGATTCCGGCCGACTTAACTTCCACCTCTAGCAAGTCCTCGGGATGATTCTCGACCACGCCCTTCCCCCCGACATCCCCCCTCAAACCTAACAACTCACCTCGGTATTTGATATCAAAAATGACCGGATTTCCCCTCCTACCCCTGTAAACCGGAACAATGATGCCTCGGTTGCTCTCAGGGTAGGCCTCCATAAGCAAATTGATCAGCCCCTTTCCTACGAAGGGCTGGTCTCCTAGAAGAATCATGATGGCCTCAGCTTGCGGTGATACTTGAGCCAGCCCACACTTTAAGGAAGAACTCATGCCCTGTCTAAAGTCCGGGTTTATTGCTATTTTGACCGGCCTCTGGCCTATCCTGGGTGCTATCTCCTCGGCCCGGTAGCCCAGCACTACGATTACCTCATCCAGGTTGGATCCCAGTGCATTGTCAACCACCCGTTCCAAGAGGGTAGTTTTGCCGAAGGGCAGGAGTTGCTTGGCCACGCCCATCCGTTTTGATTCCCCAGCGGCCAGAACTATTCCAGAGATGAATTTTGACATCATATCAAAAGTGATAACTGTTGCCATAAGAGCAAAATCCCCCTCGCTCGAGGGGGATTAAAATCTCGGATTCCGACTCATTGATCTTTGATCAGCTCGCTCACTAGTTTCTTCATTGACATAGCGCATCCGGGCTAAGGTCCAAGCGTAGATGTTATCGTTTCCGTTTGATATATTCTTGCTCCCCTTTCCTGGAGTGCTTTAAGGTACTTATCGGGATCAATACAGCCCTCCGGTGCTGTCACACCTTTTACGCGGATATCGCCCGAATACAGCAACAGGGCTGCGATGGAGGGGGCAATTCCCGTTCCCGGTGCCATGTGACCCACCATGCTAGTGGCATATGTCACTCGGCTTCCTCCCTTTTCTCCTTTTACGACCACCTTTGTACCGGAGGAGGCTGGCCCCTTATCTCTATTCTCCGGTATCAGGCGCCAAAGTCGCAAGGTTAGGTCATAGGGCACTACCTTGACCCCCTTGACCTCCACCGGCTCCGTACTGAGAAAACCCATGTCCTTCTGCTCTTTAATCAACTGATTTACCCATGGTGGGAACAGGCCGCCTTTGATGGTCACGCTTTTTATTCCCTTTATGTAGCGGGGGATTGTCAGCGGCTGAGGATGCCCTACATAGTGAAGCTGACAAGTACCGAAGGGCTCAGGGAATTCAACCATCTCCTCGCCTGTGCCGGCCTCTACATACTCTAACTTGCCATTCAGGTATTGGGGAACCTGACCTAGATTCATATGGAGGCTGTGATCCCAGGCTGCCTCTCCCTTGAGCTCGGGAATGCTCACCACCCAGTAAAGGTTGATCTCATCAACGCGATCCAACCGGTTTGCGTGGTATTTGGCAAGGAGGTTGTTGGTTCCGGGATCTGAACCCATCCCGGTTAACACGGTTATTCCGGCCTCTCTCGCGGCGCCATCGATATCGGAATCAAAGAGGGAATCAATTACGTCATAGTCATCACAAATATCTATATAGCTTACCCCTACTTCAATGGCTGCCTTGGATACCGTAATAGCTGTTCGATAGAATGGCCCAGCGCAGTTAATGACCACATCAACGCCTTTAATTGCCCTGACTAGGCCTGCGTAATCGTTCAGGTCAACTTTATTAAGGGATACCTTGTCACTGGCGCGCAGCTTATCATGTAATTTGCCCGGGTCGGTAACTATATCGCCCAAGATAACCCTCTCAACCTGCTCCTGCTTGATCAGGTCACGGGCTGCCGCCTGCCCCATAGTTCCTGCTCCACCTAATACCAGCACTTGCATTTAGCTTTCCTCCTCAAAGTCGCCATACCGTTCATTTATATATGCCAGAGACTCATCAATTGCCTTGGCTGCTAAGTCCAGATCCTCATCGGTATGCCTGTAGCAGATGTATCCGTGATGGTAGGGGGCCAGGAAGACCCCTCGACGAATAAGTTGAGCGTAAAAGTCGGTTCGCCTCGATTTAAAGACCCCTGCCTTATCCCTTTTAAAGGTTATGAAATACATTGGCGCAACGCCGCTTAGCTCGGCTCCAACCTTATACTTGCTGATTATGGCTCCCAGCTTTTCCAAGAAACGGCCACCCTTTTCCCAAATCTTTTCAATGACGTTTTCACGCTCCATGATTTCAATGGTTTTGAGCGCAGCAACATAACCCTCGCTGTTCCCGAAGAAAGTAGAGGAGACAAAGGCCTTTCCTTCGGCAATGACCTTCATGATTTCAGCCTTTCCGGTAAGGGCACCTATTGCATAGCCGTTGGCCATTCCCTTTCCAACAACCGCCAGGTCGGGAGTAACTCTGTAAAGTTCCTGCGCCCCTCCCATCCTCAACCTAAATGCGGTTCGAATCTCATCAAAGATGAGGACTGCGCCATACTTGTCGGCAAGTTCCCTTACGCCCTCGAGAAACCCCGGTTTAGGTTCTTGCATCTTTTCATGGAGTGGGTGTCCAAAAGGGGTCAAGGTTATTGCAGCGGTCTCGTCTCCATGTTTTGTCATTAGGTCTTCAAGCTGATCAAGATCGTTGTAACGGAACTCATATACATCTTCGTAAAGCTTCTTAGGGATGCCGCCCTTCACCTCAACACACCAGTCATGCCACCCATGGAAGCCACAGCGCATAACCTTAATTCGGTTAGTGTACGCCCTCGCAATGCGGACCGCTGCTGTCATAGCGCCTGAGCCGGTCTTCGTAAAGATGCTCATCTCCGAACAGGGAATCAATTCTCGAAGCTTCTCCGCCAGCTGGGGTTGATAGGGTGGGGTTATGGAGAAACAAAAGCCCTTCTCGCGCATCATTTGCATAACGGCTTCATCAACCTCTTTTTCTCTGTAGCCCAAGCTAATAGGCCCATAACCACACATCAGGTCAATGTACTCATTTCCATCGATGTCAATCACCCTGCCGCCTCTGCCGGATTCAAGGAAGATCGGATATTCCCCCTCGACAAAATTTCTTGGGTGTCTGGCACCTACTACACCACCGGGGATCACCTTCTTTGCTCGCTCGAAAAGTTCCATATTCCTGGTCAGATTTAGCTTTTCCGCTCCTTCCAACATCCTCTCCTTGAGCTTAGCAACTTTTAATGGCTTCCCCTTTCCCCGAGAGTTTTTAAGACCCTCTCCGGGGTAAAGGGTGCCTCGGTAGGCCATATCCCGAGGGCATCATGAATGGCACAGGCTATGGCAGCTTGCATTGACATGTAGATAGACAGGCTGCCCTCTTTAGCCCCAAAGGGACCAAAGGGGTCATTTGAGGCCACGATAATGGGTTCTATATTAGGCACGTCCAAGGCCGTGGGGACCCAATAGTCGAGGAAATTGGCATTCAGGTTTTGTCCCCCATCCCAGAGGATGTGCTCAAGTATGCCACAACGTATTCCTGAGCTTGACGCTGCTCCATGAATTTGCCCCTCCACAGCCATCGGATTTATCGGATACCCACAATCATGGGCTGCCACCATGCGCAGAACCTTCACTCTCCCCGTTTCCCTATCTACCTCGACCTCGGCAATGCTACACCCATAAGAATAAGTAGTGGCAAACTGGCCTCTAGGATTAGTCACCCACTCACGCTCATTATCTATCTTCGGCCAGCGATAGCCTCGGCCCATGATGGTGATGTTGTTGGCCAGGGCATTTATTACCACCCGGCGTAGGGGCATGCTCTTCTTGGGGTCACCTTTGACATAAATATTGCCTTCGCGGGCGTCCAAATCCTCTGGCTTGGTCTCCAGCATTCTAGAGGCCACCTCAAAGAGCTGTCTTTTGGCATCGGCCGCAGCCTCCCTAACTGCTCCCCCGGAGATCAGCGTAGCCGCTTGAGAATAGGCTCCCTGATCGAGGGGACAGATGCCGGTATCCGCCGAGACCAGCCTTACCTTATCCACAGGAAGGCCTAGCTCCTCAGCCGCAATTTGAACCGCCATGCTCTCATTTCCCTGACCATTGTCCACCACCCCCGAGATAACGGTGGCATCTCCATCTTCATTGAACTTTATAAAAGCGGCCGAGCCTCCCCGAATCCCCATGGGAAAACCGCACATGACTGAGCCACAGGCCATGCCTATGCCCCGCCCTGGAGGGAGCTTCCCCCTCTTTTCCTTCCACCTTGCCCTCTCCGCCGCCTTCTGGATACATTCATTAAAGCCACAGGAGGTTATCCTGGCACCAGTGGCAGTAACGAAGCCTGAGGTCATGGCATTCTTCAACCTTATTTCCATAGGGTCCATCCCTAGTTTCTCAGCCGCCATATCGAGGTGCAGCTCAACCGCCATGTGAAAAGCCCGGTTCTGTTCGGGATGCATGCCCCGCGGAGGCTTATTGGTATAGACTCGGTAGCCATCATACCTGAGATTCTTTAAGGGATAAGTCGTTTCCATCTCCATATAAGGGACAGAAACCGCAATGGGACCGGTGCTGGCATAGGCTCCCCCATCTATAAGGCACTTAAAGTCGCCCACAGTCCAAGTGCCATCCTTCCTAAAACCCATCTTAAGGTAGGTTATCCATCCTACCCGCTGACGAATGCAGTTCTCATTCTCCTCACGAGTATAGACCAACTTAACCGGGCGCTGTGCCTTCCGAGATAGTGAGCAGGCGATAACATCTGCTGCCTGTATCTCTGACCTCCCTCCAAAGGCACCACCGATATACACTCGGTGCACTCTCACCTGAGAGGTCGGTATGCCTAAGGCCCTACTTAGTGGACGGGCTTTCATATGTGGTCCGGCATTGGGACACCAGATATCTACCCCTGTCGAATCAAAGTTGGCCAGAATGGCATAAGGCTCAGCCTGGCAGTAATTCTGTTCGGGGGCTTCAAAATGGCCCTCCAAGACAAGATCGGCCTCGGCCAACGCCTTGTCCACCTCGCCCTCATCCACCTTGACGTGAACACAAATATTACCCGGCTTATCTTCGTGGATCAAAGGGGCCCCTTCCTTCATGGCCTCCTCGGGCTCGAAAACGGCCGGCAGCGGCTCGTACTCCACCTGGATCAAGTCTAGGGCTTCGCGAGCTATATCTTCATCGATGGCAGCCACCGCAGCAACCTCCTGCCCAATATAGCGCACCTTGTCTATCGGGAGTAGCTGGTAATCCTGGGTATAGGGGAATACGCCCCACTTATAGGGCTTAGCATCCCTCTGGCCGGTAACTACGGCCTTAACGCCAAGGAGTTTCTCCGCCCTAGAGGTATCAATGCTCAATATTCGCGCATGGGGGTAGGGGCTTCTTAGCACCTTGCCATACAGCATTCCGGGTAGGCCCAGGTCAGCAGTGAATTTAGCCTCGCCACGAACCTTCTCCACCGAATCAGTCCGAGGTACCCTTTTCCCCACTAAAGCATATTCTGGCATCTCATCCTCCGCTTAAACTCTGAGCCGCGGCGGCAATCGCCTCCACGATCTTGGTATAACCCGTACAGCGGCATAGATTACCCGAGATGGCTTTCCTTATCTCCTCCTCGCTGGGGCTAGGATTAGAGTCAAGCAGAGACTTCGCCGCGAGGATCATGCCTGGGGTGCAGAAACCACACTGAACCGCTCCGTAATTGACGAAGGCTTCTTGTAAGGGATGTAATTCCTCCCCTTTGGATAGCCCCTCAATAGTCAGTATCTCTTTGCCCTCGGCTTCAACGGCTAAAACAAGGCAGGAGCGGACAGGCTTCCCGTCCAGGAGAACGGTACAGGCTCCACAGGTACCATCCTCACACCCCTCCTTTGTCCCGGTCAAGGCCAGGTCTTCCCTTAAAACCTCCAGCAGGGTCTTATTGGGGGGGATTAGCAGTTCGTAATCCTCCCCGTTCACCCTCAGCCTGATCATTCGCCTTTCCATAATTCCTCTCAAGAGGGCTGAGCCTCAGCCAGCTTCAGGCATTGGTCTACTGCTCGCTTCAGGAGCACCCGGACCATTCTCCGACGATAGGGTGCCCTGAGACTCAGGTTATTGACTGGATGGGCCTTTTTAAAGGCTTCTTCTGCCGCTTCACCAACTCCCTTAGTGGTGATCTCTCCACCCTGAAGGACTCGCTCAGCCCCAGCTACCTCAATCGGGGCAGGGCCCACCGCTCCGAGGACCACCCGAGCCTCACGGCAAACTCTTCCTCCATCCAAGTTTAGTATCACTGCCACCCCGGCTAGAGGGAAATCTATCGCTTCACGAACTCTGAGCTTCTGATAGGAGCCAATGCTGTTCTGCGGCAAGGGGGGAACTTGAACCTCGGTGAGAATTTCCCCGGGCTCTAGGGCAAGCGGGGCCTCGCCCCTTCCACTGAAGAACTCGTTCAGCGAGAGAAGGCGTTCACCGCCAACCTTTACCAGCTTTATCCTGGCACCTAAGGCTACTAAGGCAGGTGCCAGGTCGCCCTGATAAACCGAGTAACAACCCTCCCCACCTTTTACCGCATGGCAGAGCTTCCCCCCGCACTTGAAACAGGCCGGGCGAACCTGACGCCAGAAAGAAGACCGATTATAGTAAATGCATCTGGTGTCCAGACAAAGGTTCCCCCCCACCGTTCCCATGTAACGGATCGCCGGCACCCCGATCTCCTCTGCCGCCTGGGAAAGCACGGGATATCTTTCCCTCACCACCGGAGAGGTGGCTAAGCCATTGATTGGGGTAAGGGCTCCGATCTTTAAGCCATCCTGCTCATCATAATCTATATAGCTTAGCCCTGGAACGGACTTCAGACTGATAACATATTTGGGGGTGAACAGCCTCTGTTCCAGGTAGACCAGTAAAGCAGTGCCCCCGCTGAGGACTTTAGACTCACTCTTGTGCTCTGCCAGTAAAGCACAAGCTTCCTCTACAGTGCCTGGCCGGAGATAATCAAATTTAGGCAGCCTCATTGTTTAAATCAAGGACTCAATAAAACTTAGTCAGGGTAGTCAATAACCCCTTCCCCTTTAAGTTCAGCAAGCTGCTCGGAAGAGTATCCTAGAAGCTGACCTAAGATTTCAACCGTGTGCTGCCCCAAAAGTGGAGGGGCAGTATAGACTTGCTCATGCTCGCTTAATTTGATGGGATTTCCTGCTGCTTTGACCTCCCCATTTATCGGATGGGGGTAGGTAACCACCATTTTCTGGTGCAGAACCTGGGGGTTGTTTAAAGCCCGATCAATGGTATTCACCGGCCCGCAGGGCACATCGGCCTCACTCAATGTCTTCTCCCACTCATCTACTGGCTTAGTGAGAAAAATCTCCCTCAATATGGCACCAAGTTGCTCTCGGTTTCGAGCTCGTATCTCTCCCTTGCTGAATCGAGGGTCGGTGATTAAATCCTCTCGCCCAATAGCTTTACATAAGTTCTGAAAGAACATATCTGTAACCGCAGCAATAGCGATGTATCGGCCATCCTGACATTTATACCAAGCATGGGTAGCATCAGCCCTTCTGCCGATTCCCGAAGGCCCCCAGACCTCCCCGCTGGCGAAATAGTCGGTAACCATGTAAATCAGTAGGGAGATCTGTCCACCGAGTATTGAAGTCTCTACTTTTTGCCCCTTTCCGGTCTTCTCTCGATTATAGATGGCAGCCAACATTCCGATGGCGGCCAGCAACGAGGACCCCAGATCACCGATGGGAATGCCTGGCCTCACCGGTGAGCCATCCGGGGCAAGGGTTATGCTCATCCCGCCCCCCATTGCCTGTCCGATGGTGTCAAAACAGGGCCTAGCGGCGAGAGGACCAGTAGAACCAAAACCAGTGATAGAGCAGGTGATTATGCGAGGATTTATTCGGCTTAGGGTCTCATAATCAATGCCAATTTTCTTGGTAATGCCAGGGCGATAATTATCATAGACTATGTCCGCATGACGCACTAAGTCGTAGAATATCTCCTTACCTTTTTCGTGGCGCAGATTAAGCGCCACGCTTTTCTTGTTTCGGTTCATGGACAAAAAGTGAGTGCCTAGTCCATTAATCATGAAGTCAAATCCTTCAACGCTCCTGTCCAGGATCGCTCTGTCCTGCCTTACAGTGGAGGCTGGGTTTTCAACTTTAATCACCTCCGCTCCCAGATCGGCCAGCAACAAGCTTCCGTAAGGGCCAGCGGTTTCACGTGAAAGATCGAGCATCCTAATCCCCTCCAACGGAGAAGTCATCCTCTCGCCTCCTTACTTTGCTTTAGACCACCCTCACCACCAAGCGCGACCTTGCGGGCATTTTTCTTCACATAATCCACAATTTCATCAAGGGAACTCCCCTCGGGAAAGACCTCGGTCACACCCACCTCCTTCAGCGCGGGAATATCACGCCGCGGAATAACACCACCCACGATCACCAGCTTATCGGTGATCCCCCGCTCTTTAAGAGCCTCAATCAACCTCCGGCTATAATATAAATGGGAACCGGAGAGAACGCTTAAGCCTATTACATCTACGTCCTCTTGGATGGCCGCCGCCACGATCTGAGCAATTGTTTGGTGACGTCCAGTGTAGATCACCTCCATTCCGGCGTTCATCAATGCCTTAGTTATCACCTTGGCGCCTCGATCATGTCCATCCAGCCCCGGCTTGGCCACTAGAACTCGGATTGGAACTTTTTCCGTCATGGTTGCCACTCCCTCTAAAAGATAGCGACGGGCTCTTTAAACACTCCAAAAGCTGCCTTAAAAACAGCAGACATCTCACCGAGGGTAGCGTAGGCCTTGGCGGCCTCCACCAGAGGTGGCATGACGTTCTGCCCTGAGTCTATTGCCGCCCGGAGCTCCCTCAAGGATCTATCAACCATCTCCTTGTCCCGGCGAGCTCGCAGCCTCTGAAGCGATTCGATCTTCTCGTCCACCCACCTTGGATCAACCTCAAAAAACTTTATCGAAGGCTCTTCCTCCTCTGTTCGGAAAAGATTTTCCCCTACTTTTACCCTCTCTCCTGTCTGCAGTTTGACTGCTTCCTCGTAAGCCTCCTGGGCCAAAAGGCTCTGGATATACCCATTCTCGATGCACTCTATGATCCCCCCACGGCTTTCAATATCGGCCATTACCCCCTTTATCTTTTCCTCCATGGCGTTGGTCATACTCTCCACAAGGTAAGAGCCAGCCAGGGGGTCTACTACGTTGGTCACATCAGATTCATAAGCAATGATTTGGAAGGTGCGTAGGGCAGTGCGCTGTGTCTCTGGAGTGGGGATGGTGTATCCTTCGTCTTTAGTGTGCACTCCACAGGCATTGGTTCCACCAAGAAAGGCAGCCAGAGTCTCGATCGCGCCACGCACTATATTATTGTCCGGCTCTGCCCAGCTATAGGTTCCACCCATTGAGGCAGCAATGTAGCGAAGCTGCAACGAGCGAGGTTTCTTGGCTCCAAAATGCTCTTTCATGATGCGTGCCCATAGCCGCCGGCCAGCCCGAAACTTAGCTATCTCCTCGAAGAAGTTCATGGTATTGCCCAGGTTAAAACTGATGCGGGGAGCGAAGGAATCAACATCGAGCCCACGCTCGAGGGCATACTCGATATAAGCTATAGCTATTAGGAACGCAAAGGCCATTTCCTCCGCCGCATTGCAGCCGCTTTCACGAATGTGGTAGCCGCAGACGCTGATGGGGCTAAATCGGGGCATCTCCTTGGAACACCACTCAAACACATCGGCCGTCAACTTCATCATGGGCTTTACCGGGAAGACAAAAGCCCCCCGGGAGATGTACTCCTTCAGGTTGTCATTCTGGATGTTGCCGGAAAGCTTCTCACCGGGAACGCCTTGCTTATCTGCCAACGCCTTGTACATGGCCAGGATTATTGGTGCGGTAGCGTTGACGGTGAAGGCAGCATTTACCCTATCCAGAGGAAGATCCTTAAATAAGATCTCCATATCCTCGAGCGAGTCAATGGCCACTCCTACACGTCCCACCTCATCGCGGTACTCTGGCTCGTCGGAGTCATAACCCATCTGCGTGGGCAAATCGAGGGCGATGTTTAACCCTGTGCCCCCTTGGGCAAAGAGGTACTTGAAACGCTCGTTGGTCTCCTCCGGCGTGCCAAACCCGGCGTACTGCCGGGTAATCGGTGGGCGCTGGCGGTACATCAAAGGATAAATGCCACGGGTATAGGGGTATTCTCCGGGAAGGCCGAGGTCCCGGAGATAATCGAGGGACTCCACGTCGGCCGGGGTATAGAGAGGCTTATACTCTATGCCAGCAGAGGTGTATTTCTTGGGAAGCTTGTCCAGCTCAACTTTCTGCGCCCAGCGCTCGACTTCCTCTTGAAGTCTTTTCTCCTCAAAATCTTTAGCTTCCATTTTCCCCCCTTATCGCTCCCACACTTATTTTAATCACCCCCAAACGGCAATGTAAAGCATGGAGTGTCGCTGTCCCTTACACCATTTATAAAATAGCTACGCAAGTTCTGTCCATCAACTCGACATATTCCAGGCATATCGTTAGACATACTTCTTAGCGGGATAAACCTTACACAACAAAGGCAGAAAGGCTACCGCACCAGTCGGCGGGTCACAGTACTCATCATCATCCGGGGTTAGAACGTTAGCATTTGACTCAAATGCCCGATATAGCACTGGCTCCTCAGCGATTTCCTCGGGAAACCACCAGCCATGCTGAATTTCAATCATCCGGCGGTGTATCCTGGAGGTAAGTTTAGCCCTTTGCTTTACCTTCCCCCTTGGAGTTTCGATAATAACCCAATCCCCCTCACCAATGCCCAGCCGGCGAGCTGTATCCGGGTGGATTTCAACAGTGGGGTAAGGATGTAATTTGCGGAGCGAGGGTATTTGCCGATGCTCCGAATGATGCATGGGCCTGAATCTCGAGCCAGTCATCAGGATGAAGGGGTATTCCCTAGCTAACTCAGGGTTGCTTACCGGGGTCTCCGGCGGTTCCTCATAGTGAGGCAGCGGGTCATAACCGAGCTTCTCGAGTATAGTGGAGTAAAGTTCGACCTTTCCGGTCGGTGTGGCAAACCCCCAGGGCCTTCCCGTTTCAGGATTGATCTTCTCGTACCTCCTCTCGACAGCGGGAGGAGTCCACCAGCGCTGCTTCCTAGCAAACTCCTCGGCTGAACTAAGATGAAGCTCATCAAGGAGCGGCTTGATGCACCAGTCCCACTCCTCGTCCAGCGTTTTGCGCCAGTACTTTTCCTGTCCCAACCTCAACCCCAGCCCTTGATAGAAATAGTAGTCCGGGCGGCGCTCATACAGGGGCTCCACCACTCTCTCCCCTATCGAAGCCCGGTTGCCATGGCCTTGGAAGGTCTGGGTATACATGACCGGCATCTCCAGCCAATTGGTGACCGGGAACACATAGTCAGCAAGCATCGCTGAGGGCGTCATCCACTGTTCCAGAACCACAAAAAGCTCGAGGTTGGGGCTTTTTAAGGCCTTGTAGACTTGCTTGGCGTTAGGATAAGCTACCAAGGGATTGTTGCCGCTACAGAGCAACGCCTTTATGGGGTATGGCTTGCCGGTGACTATCGCCCGCCAGACATCCGGCTCATGGCAGGCGGGAACAAAGGCAGAGGGGCTTCCTATCCCATACCAGTAGGGCTTAGTAGCCTGCTGAACTAGCTCAAATCCAGGCCAGCCCCAAAGCCTATGTCTGTCAGCGCCCAGCTGTTTCTTCCGTTGCTCAGGAGGCATCATCTCCAGATACTCAAATGCCGGTCCGTAGTTTGCCTTTGGGCAGGGTCCAGCAAGCATATTCCCACCAGTCACATCGAGGTTGCCGGTTATGGCACGTAGGATACATTTGGCATGGGTTACTGAGGTCACATTCCTGCCCTGCATGTCAGTCTTGACTCCCCACAAGATGGACGCCGGCTTGCTGGTGGCATAAAGCCTGGCCGATTGGGCTATCTTCTCCTCCGGCAACCAAGTTATCTCAGCCACCTTGCTGATGGGATACTCCTTCACCCTTTCCCTAAGCTTATCAAAGCCGTAGCACCATTTTTCGGCGAACTCCCTATCATAGAGTCCTTCTTCCACGATGACGTTCAGCCAACCTAGGGCTAGAGCAGCATCGGTACCTGGCCTGAGCGGTAACCATATATCGGCAAGTCCAGCGGCAGTCTCCGAATATTTCGGGTCGATCACGATAAATTTGGTCCCTTTCCTCTTGGCCTCAAGCAGCGTGGAGTAGGTGCAAGCAAGTGATTCCTCTGGGTTACCTCCCCATACCACAGCACACTTGCAAGGCTGCCTGACTGCCCTGCTGGCCCCTGTTCCGTAGATAGCGCACTCTATAAGCCGGGAACTCACCGAACACCACTGCCCAGCATTGGCATCGTTAGGACTTCCAAAGAGGTTCATGAACCTTGATTGAAAGATCTTGTGATGTCCCCGACCAGTGCCAGCAATTGTAGCAACAGCCTCTGCGCCATATTCCTCTCGTATACCCCTCAGCTTTTGCGCTACCTCATCAAGAGCCTGCTCCCATGAAACTCTCTCCCATTTGCCTTCCCCCCTTTCCCCCACCCTCTTTAGAGGAAAGTTTAAGCGGTCAGGGTGATAAAGGTGCTCCATAAATCCTTTGCTTCTCTCACAGATCCAGCCTCGGTTCACCGGATGATCCGGCTCACCTTCAAGTCTTACCACTTTGCCGTCCTGTACTGTAGCTCGCACTCCGCCCTGTAGCCAGCAGCCGAAACAAATAGCTCTCCTCACCTCAGTTCTACTGCTCAATGCTCACCTCCAGCATGAATTCTGTCAATTTCGTTTAATACGCGGCCACTTGCGCCTTTCCCGATCCCAGGGCCGTGTCAGATTCTGATGTTGCCGAATCTGGCCATAGGTTGCACTCATCGTTAAGGACAAACACTCTAGCGAATAACCATATGGCTCGGCAGCCAGAGAGCCAGGGAAGGAAAGAACATGATAATTAGCATTGCTATCAAATCACAGCCCAAGAAGGGCAGGCCGGCCAGATAAATGTCCTTCATCGTGGTGTCAGGTGGGGCCACACCCTTCATCACAAAGAGGGAGAGTCCAAACGGAGGTGTTGTCGTTGCCATTTCCATATTAAGAAGCATGATCACTCCGAACCACATTGGATTAAAGTGTAAGGCATGGATAATCGGCAGATAAACTGGAAGAGCGACCATCATTATGGAGAGCGGCTCCATAAAAGTACCCATGGCGAGGAGGACAAGTTGCATGGATACCAAGATCACCATAGGGGATACAGGCAGCGCAGTTGCTAATTTGCACAAGCCCACGGTGGCGCCGGTAAAGGCCAGTATCTGAGAGAAGGCCATCGAACCAGTGAAGATCATAAACATCATAACGGTGATGCGAGTTGTGGAGGCAATTGCGCCCTTTGCCACTTTCCAATTTAACCTCCCATAAAGGGCGGCCATGACAAAGGTGCCCAAGGCACCTAATGCTGCTGCCTCTGACGGGGTAGCAAGTCCCAGGAAGATCACCCCTATGACCAGGAAAACTATGATGCTTAGCGGCAACACGTACCTTGCAAAGTCTGCAAGCCTTTTGGTCAAAGGTGGAATAGTCTTTTCGTAATGGGGGGCAAGTGAAGGCTGGAGGCGACATCTAATTATAATGTAACTTGCATAAAGGGTGGCCATTAACAGCCCAGGAAAAATGATAGCTATCAGGATTCCGCCAACGGAGATGTTCGCCAAGCAAGCCAGAAGAACCCCCAAAGCGCTGGGAGGAATCATTATGGCTAGCCCGCCGCTGCCAAGGATAGGTCCGAGGCTCATGGGCTTCTTATAGCCGCGCTTCTCCATCTCTGGTACCAGTGTTGATCCCAGCATGGCGGTACCCGAGACAGCAGAACCACTCAACGTGGCAAAAAGAGCTCCTCCAGCTACGGCTAGCAAGGCTAGCCTGCCTCGCAAACGTCCCATCCACTCGTCCAAAATATCCATAGTGCGTTGTGCCACTCCGGAGTAAAACATCACCTCGCCCATGAGAATAAACATTGGCACCGGCATGAGCGAAAAGGTAGTTACTGAACCAGCGATACTGATAATGAGCTGACGTAAACCCGCAAGGCCACCCCACCATAGAATTGCCCCAACCGAATTTACGAAAAGGAACGAGAAAGCCACTGGCATCCCAATTAGTAATGTGACCAAGAAAAGGCCTACGATGAATGCAAGGGATAGATACCACTCCATGCGGCTATTTTCCTCGCCTACCGGGTGGGGTTTTTAGCACCTTCCAGAATCCGTATGCTCTTCTTAGGAACTGGAGCACCAACGGAACACTCCCTAAAGGAATGATTAATGTAATAAGAAAACTCGGCGTTAGTAAGGGGGTGCATTGAACGATACCTCTTCGGAAGTAATCCCACGTTACCGCAGTGCCAAATGCCACCAGGTATAAACTTAATGCTGCACCCATAACAGAGACGATAACGCCTAGCAGGGCCTGAAGTCTGCGGTTTAAGGCACTGACCAGTATATCCATCCTGACGTGTCCTTCCTTCCTCAGCAGCCAAGCTGCGCCAAGAAAGGTGATATACAACAAGCTATATTCGGTAACTTCTACCTCCCATACCGATGGATGCCCCATGCGCCTGAGTACTACCTCCATAGAAATGGCTAACATGATGAATATAAGGAGAAAGGACGCTCCAACAGCTCCAGCATCTAGCGTCTTGTCAAAAATGCTTTTTAACCTCAGAGGGAGTCCAAAGATTGCCTTCATCACCTACGCAGAAGAATTATCAGAATCATTCCCTAGATTGGATTGCACCTCACTATTCACTCCTAGTTTCAAGTAACGCTCTCCCCTTTGCGGATTTCCCCTTGCTAAGAACTCTAATGAGCTCATAGTTCACCTCAAATAATAGATAACAGGTGAACGAGCCGTCGTTTACCCCCCTATGCACTTAACATAAAGCAAAACAAAAATAGCACCACAACCTAGCTCCTTCCCTTCTTTAAGAAGGAAAAGGCATGTTCATGATAACCAGAAGGCTGAACAATGGCCCTTACGCCACCCGGCTATTTGCGTCCTTGGAAAAAGTATAAAGGATTTCCTAGTAGCCGAGGGCTTTTCTTAGCTCCGCATAATGCACAGCAGACTTTGCTTTCTGAAACTCCCAGTCAGCCTCATAAGCAACATCCACGTAGTATTTGGCTTCCTCAGGCGACAATTTAGTAAAGGTTACCCCGGCATCCACTGCCCTCTGCCTCTCCTTGTCATATAGATTAGAATAGTACTTCACCATGTCATGCTCCGCGTCTGCAAAGGCCTTCGATATCTTGTCTCGCAGAGCCTTAGGAATACTGTGCCACTTCTTCAGATTGATGATTGTTAGAGCATTGGAAGAAGGATAGACCTCATGGTCAATGCAGTTTTTAATGATCTCAAGCCAACCGAAGTCATTGGCCCCAAACATTGGCCAGGCAAAGCCTTCAACTAGGCCCCGCTGCAGGGCACTATATGTGTCTGGGGGAGGGATCTGCACGCCTGTAATACCAAGCTTCTTGAACCAGGGGTCATAACACACGCCTCCGCCACGTATCTTTAGCCCTTTAAGATCCGTCAACTTGGTAAGTGGTTTCTTAGGCCATATATAGAACCCCATCCGGTGCCATCTTCCCAGATAATGGACACCGGCCGCTTCATGGATTTCGTTCATCAAATCATAGAAGCCACTCTGTCGCTCCTCCCACGGCATAAGCTTAGAAAGATTGGCACAGTATGCTTCTGGTACCTGCCCAAAGTAGAAGGCACTTACGAGAAAGCTGGCATCAACGGTGCCACTCTTTACAGCTTCGAACTGCTGAAGGCCGGGGATGACCTCCGGCCCGCCGAGGTGCTTCCATATAACCTGTCCCCCACAAGCCTGGTTTACTTTGTTAACTATCTCTGGGATGAAGCTGGCTATGACGTGGGTTGTGGGTAGAAAACAGACCGACTTGATTTCTATAGGCGCGGCCGGGGTTGGGCTAGGAGTAGGTGTAGGCGTCGGTGTTGCTGCCGGCACCGGAGTCGGAGTGGTAGGGGTTGGGCTGGGCGCCCGCTTCACGCAAGCACCGATCAACAA